>Ga0131853_10014674_pt1 | contig 14349 bp, 12 predicted proteins | sample TergutLab28metaG_FD_92764 | JGI IMG/M metagenome (GOLD analysis project Ga0131853, IMG submission 92764) | Labiotermes labralis P1 segment gut microbial communities from Petit-Saut dam, French Guiana - Lab288 P1 (version 2) (version 2) | ecosystem: Host-associated > Arthropoda: Insects >... | reverse complement strand
CTATGGCAAGGAATTGCTTTTCGACTTTGGGGACGGGAAAATAATTACCGCCCACCTAATGCTTAACGGCAAAATGACCATAGTAAACGACTTTCTAGCTTCTGCTGCAAAAATGAACCACAAAATCTTCGCCTTAAATTTCGAAAATCAAAGCATAATTTTCAGCGATATGGGGGGGCTTTGTACAATAAAGTATAAACCCCGCCCCGACGGCATCCCCGACGCATTTGGTGCAGACTTTACTTTGGAATACTTCAAAAATATCGCACATAAAAAAGCGAGAGCAAACATTAAAGCGTTCTTAATTGACCAAAAAGTTGTGAAAGGGATAGGTAATGCCTACGCAGACGAGATACTATGGCAAGCACGTATTTCGCCTTATTCTACCGTTGGTAACATACCAGAAGACGCTTTTGCAGTGCTGTACAATGCTATAGGTAGTGTTCTTATAAATGCAGTAGAATCTATCAGGGCTATTGCACCAGACATTATTACAGGCGAAGAACGACGCTTTTTGCAAGTGCATACAAAAACAAAAAAACAAACAGAAACTGGGTTCCCCATTATTATTGAAAGAATAGCTTCAAAAGTCACGTACTATACTGCGGAGCAAGTTTTATATCAATAGGAGCTAGAGCATGTCAAAATATTTAATGGCTTTCGACCAAGGAACCACCAGCTCACGTTGCATTTTATTCGATAAAAGCGGCAATATAAAAAGTGTGGCACAAAAAGAGCACACACAAATTTTCCCACAACCAGGCTGGGTAGAACATGACCCGATGGAAATATGGTCCAGTCAAATATCTGTTGCTACCGAGGCAAAGGAAAAAGTAGGTGTGGCCACAAGCGAAATTGCCGCAATAGGCATAACCAACCAGCGGGAAACCACAATTGTCTGGAACAAAAACACAGGTAAACCAATACACAACGCAATAGTATGGCAGTGCCGCAGAACATCAGAATATTGCGACCTTTTAAAGCTTAATGGCTACGACAAAACCATAAAAGAAAAAACTGGTCTGATAGTTGATGCATATTTTTCCGGCACAAAAGTTCGCTGGATATTGGAAAATGTCCCGGGGGCAAGGGAAGCTGCCAACCGTGGAGAGCTGCTTTTTGGCACAGTGGACACGTGGTTAATTTGGAATTTAACAAAAGGGAAAATTCATGCAACGGATTATTCCAACGCATCCAGAACAATGCTATTTAATATTCACACGCTCGAGTGGGACAAGGATATTTTAAACGAGCTAAACATACCTGCTAGTATGTTGCCGGATATTAAACCATCCAGCCATGTATACGGCACATCCGACCCTAGCTTGCTGGGTGGAGAAATAAAAATAGCAGGTGTAGCAGGAGACCAGCACGCCGCATTATTTGGGCAGTGCTGTTACACTGAAGGTATGGTAAAAAACACCTACGGCACAGGTTGCTTCATATTAATGAATACTGGAGATAAGGCCATAAACTCTAAAAACGGGCTGCTTACAACAATTGCCTGGGGTGTAGACGGTAAAGTAGAATACGCACTTGAAGGCAGTGTGTTTATTGCCGGAGCAGCAATACAATGGTTGCGAGACGGCCTTCGTATGATAGACAATGCCGCTTTTACGGAAGCTTACGCCACAAAAGTAGAAGATTCTTGCGGGGTGTATGTAGTACCGGCTTTTGTGGGCCTTGGCGCACCATATTGGGACCAATATGCCCGTGGCATAATTGTAGGCCTGACACGTGGTGTGGAAAAAGAGCACATAATTCGTGCAACAGTAGAATCCTTGGCATACCAAAGCTATGACGTTATAAAAGCAATGGAAGCGGACGCAGGACTTATGCTAAAAACAATACGTGTAGATGGTGGCGCTGTAGGTAACAATTTTCTGATGCAATTCCAAGCAGATATACTAGACGTAGAGGTTATTCGCCCAAAAGTAACGGAAAGCACAGCCCTAGGCGCAGTTTATCTTGCAGGGCTTGCTGTTGGTTTTTACACAAATAAAGACGATATTAAAAATAATGTAGCAGCGGATAAAGTTTTCAAGCCACAAATGGAACAACACGTGCGGGCAGAACTTATACAGGGCTGGCAAGAAGCCGTAAAGCGTTCCTTCGGTTGGGCAAAGTAGCATAACTCTTCTCTAGCCATAAGAATACAATCACATGTGTCCGGACAAAATAACCCCAATGAATGATATAGCAAATTGTTAAATCAAAGGGGTTTTTTTATATGCTAAAAAATTACACTCGCAATTTCACTAACGTTTTTCAAAAACGCCATCTTGTGCTCACATTTCTCTTGTCCTTTCTTCTTGTTATTTGCATACCCACAACCAAACCGCTGCAGGCTCAACACCAACTGTGCAAAGACATTGCAGCAGACTTTGGTATGGAATTTGCTGTAAACTATCTGGAATCATCAATTATCTTCGACGAAATGTGGGAACTTTTCCCCCGCAACGGTGAAGGTAATGTGCAATTTCCCGCATACTATGGCGGGCACTTTTTTTGCGGACAAGGTAAAATAAATGTTAATATTGTCGATTCACTTATGGAGGAAGCAAAAGCAGGCGATTTGTCAGAAATATTAGCAAGAGACAGCGTGCAAGTGTTCCAGGTAAAGTTTTCTTACCAAGAACTTATGGACACACTTGACGAAATAACAGACTATGTGTCAAATAATTTAGACTGCACACTAGCCATAACAACGTGGGGGATGGACGCCACTACGAACAAAGCTGTTGTGCAAGTAGAACTTTACAATGAAGAAGTAGAAGCTCTGTTTAGGCAAAATGTGCTGGATTCCCTAATGATAACGTTAAAAGAAGGAGAGCCTGTGGCCACGCTTATCCCTAACGGGTTTGAACCCGGCGAGCAAAATCCCTTCAATACAACAAGCCTTGCAACAGACCTTCTTTTTGCTGCAATGCCTGAGCCAATATGCGAAGTATTAGCAACTGATTCCGATATAATTGAGCAATTTGGCCCGGGAATGCGCATTTATATAGACAATTACGGGTTTTCCGCAGGATACCCAGCAAGCAGAGAGCAAGAACTTGGTTTTGTAACTGCTCTCCATGGCCTTTCATTGGCAGATGAATTTGCCAGACTAGGAACCGCAGGCGGTCCTTTGGTTGCAGAGGTATCTGCTCCTATCCAATTTCAGGGCTCTGTAGATGGAGCATTTTTGCCGTTGTATCATTCTATTTTTAGCCAAACAGCCGACAATAGAAAATTACTTTACAGCGATATCCGCCCTGCTCAAGGCATGATACTTGTATCTATAAGCACTCCGCCAGATGGTATTATTCATACGCAAAGAAATATTGTAGTAACAGATGCCCACTTTATGGCAAATTTAGGGGGAGGGCTTGTGCTTACGAATATGATACAAACTACCGGAAATGCCCTTAATGGCCAAAGTGGGGGACTTGTTTTCCGCACATTTGGAGATGATGCGCAGGTAAAGGGCATAATTGTTGGGTCAAATGCGACTTCTGCTACGGGAGAGAACATGTTTTTTGCATGGTCGGAAAGTGTTAACGATGCAATTGGTGTTACGCAGCCATAAGTTGAATGAAATAGCATAATATACTTCCAATGTGTTGATATTGGAAGTGTATTATGCTATTTTGACGTTAAGGTGATAAAGTGACAGCTACGAATTCTATGTATAGCTGTAGTCATATCCATTCCCATTTCATTAAACACACGCTATGTATTGCGCTTTAGATTTTCAAAATGTTGTGACATTTTCTAAGAAATTGATTGATGTTTCCACTCCCATCAACTAAAATAAATAGAAAATACGAACATAGAAAACGGTGATGAAAATGCAATACAGAACCTTGGGAAAAACAGGACTAAAAGTAAGCCTACTAGGCATGGGCTGCATGCGCCTGCCTTTTATTGACGGCAACGGCAGCAACGGTGTGGATATTCCTGCCGCAATTGAACTAATTCAATACGCCGCAAACAATGGAATTAACTACTTCGACACAGCTTTTGGCTACCATGGCGGCGAAAGTGAAACATATCTGGGCGAAGCGTTAGAGCACAAACGCAAAGACGTTGTGTATGTAACCAAACAACCATTTTGGGAAATGCACGACAAAGCAACAATTCGCCGCAACTTAGAGAACACATTAAAAAAACTCCGCACAGATTACATCGACATGTATTTATTGCACCGCATAATGCCTGGGTCTTGGGAGGCAATTCAAAAAGCCGAAATTTTTAAAGAGCTGGAGAGCTTTAAAAGAGAGGGCCTTATCAAACACATTGGCTTTTCCTATCACGGAGATTATGAAACTTTTAAAGACGTAGTTGCAAAATACCCTTGGGAAATGGCAAAAGTGCAGCATAACCTTCTTGATATAAACCGGGAGGCTACCCCTGCCGGTATAGAATACGCAGGCAAAATGGGGCTGGGCATAGCCATAATGGAACCCTTGCGTGGGGGCGGCTTGGCACATGCGCCACGGGTTGTAAAAGAAGTTTACGACAATGCAACTCCGCAAATGTCGCCTGCAGAATGGGCATTCCGCCACCTTGTAAACATGCCGGAAATTTCGGTTATAACAAGCGGAATGTCGAACATGGAGCAATTGAAGCAAAATATTGCCATGTTTTCGCAGGCAGATATGGTTGCGGGTTGTTTGTCTGACACAGAAAAACAAGTGATTAAATCTGCAAGAGAGGCGTATGAATCCATTGTTACAATCCCTTGTACCACTTGTAATTACTGCATACCGTGCCCTGCCGGTGTTCAAATTCCCAATATATTTGGGCTGTACAACGATGCTCATCGCTTCGAACATTTCGACCAACCGCGTCGCGCTTACATGTTTGCGAAAAATGCCAAAGGTGATGTAAGACAATGCACAGAATGTGGCGTGTGTTTAGAAAAATGCCCACAAGAAATAAATGTTATAGAAAAGTTGAAGGTAGCCCACGAAGCTTTAGACGGCTGGAAAGAGTAAGGTGGTTAGCATGCCACTAATCCTACCAAAACCTGGCACATACGAGCTGGAGGAAAAACGCTCTAAATTCATTGGCTACTGCATTTCCGTAAACAACGAGCCAGAGGCGAAGGCTATAATAGCGGAAGTCCGTGCTGCACACCCGAAGGCGGCGCATAACGTGTACGCCTACTCCACCCTTGATGACAACATAATTCGCATGAGCGATGACGGGGAGCCTAGTGGTTCCGCCGGAATGCCGGTACTTAACGTGTTCCAAAAATCTGGCGTAATAAATTATGTTTGTGTTGTAACACGGTATTTTGGTGGTACTTTACTTGGGGCAGGGGGGCTTGTGCGGGCATACTCCAAGGCCGCAAAAGGCGCAATGGAAGCCGCCGGGGCACAAGAGCAAATTACTACCAAGTTGTACAAAGTAACATGTGCGTATAACCGGTTCGACCAAATAAAATACAATTTTGAGAAGCAAGAAATCCCTATTTTGCAGACAGAATTTACAACTCATTGTGAATTAAACGTTGAAGTTACGGAATTTCAAGAAGCAAAATTTTTGGAAGGGGAAATTTATACTGCAGAAGTTTTGCAGGTTTCCAAGCACGGTGTAAAGACGTGGTAACGCATAGTTGTGTAAAAAAATCCTAGAGAAAAAGGTGAAGAATATGAAGCTTTTAATAATTTCAGGCACCCCAAAAACCGATGGTATAACCTACTCTTTCGTAAAAACAGCGGAAGAAGCAGCCGCAGAATTAAATATAAACTCGGAAACAATCCGCCTGTCTTCCATGAATATTACAAAATGTAAAATGTGCAATGATGGCTGGGGTATTTGCTTCCGGGAGCATCGTTGCATTTTTGGCGACAAAGATGGATTTAATGACCTGCAGAAAAAAATGCTAGAAGCAGACGCTTACGTATACATTACCCCCGTATACTGGGGCGAAATTAGCGAAGAACTGAAAATTTTTGTGGACAAATTACGCCGCTGCCAAGCAACCAAACAATGGGACAGCCGCCCGGAAGAAGTCTCCTTCCATAGAGACAAGCCGAGCATTGTGGTGGCAGCAGCAGGAGGTGGCGGCGGTGGAATAATTTCAACTTTTGCGGATATGGAGCGTGCTATTACACAAATGAGCGGCGACGGCTGGCCACGGGAAACCGCAGGCATTTTCGATTGGATAGCCGTTAACCGCTGGAACCAGCACTACAAGCGTGACACATTACGGGAAGCAATTACAAAAATGGTTTACTACCAAATCATTCCTAAATTCGTTTCCGTAAAAGCCTTGCCGGATTACAAACTGCATTTGGAATTTGAAGGTAATGATATACGTATTTTTGATATGACTCCTTATTTGGAAATGACAAAATATGCGGAGCTAAAAGATGTAGAGCGTTTTAACCATGTTAATATAACTGGTTTTTATGTAGAATGGCGGCCGTTGGTGGATATTGGCACAGAAGTGCTGTATAAAGGAAGCGTACCGGTGTAGGCAGAGAGGACTTAAATATGGAAATAGCCCGTTTTGAAAGATACATGAAAGAACCCCGCCTACTACATGGTGGCGACTACAATCCAGACCAATGGTTAAATCACCCGCAAATCCTGCAAGACGACATTACATTTATGAAGGAAGTCAAAGCCAACGCCTTTAGCGTAGGCATTTTTGCATGGGCAGCCCTAGAGCCGCAAGAGGGGGTTTTCAATTTCGATTGGCTGGACAAAGTTATCAATGATATTCATAGCATAGGTGGTAATGTAATTCTTGCAACCCCGTCTGGCGCACGCCCTGCGTGGCTTTCTCAAAAATATCCGGAGGTTTTGCGCACAAACAGCCGTAATGAAAAAATGTTGCATGGCAACCGCCATAACCACTGCTTTTCTTCTCCTATATACAGAGAAAAAATTGGCATAATGAACCGCAAGCTTGCAGAGCGCTATAAGAACCACCCTGCAATTTTAATGTGGCATGTGTCTAACGAGTACTCTGGCGAATGTTATTGCGAGTATTGCAAATCTTATTTCCGCAAATGGATACAGGAAAAATATGTCACCCTTGACGCGCTAAATCACACCTATTGGAGCGCATTTTGGAGCCACACATACACATGTTTTTCTCAAGTAGAGCCACCGTCCCCAATAGGGGAGAACAGTGTCCATGCACTAACTCTGGACTGGATGCGTTTTATTACCCACCAAACCATAGACTTTTACCGCCACGAAATTACCCCGCTTCGGGAACTTTCCCCACACATACCAATAACCACAAACTTCATGTCGGACATGGTTACGCCTTACCCATTTTCCGGGTTAAACTACGCCCCTTTTGCAAAAGAGGTAGATATAATTTCCTGGGACGCTTACCCCGCTTGGCATAACGATTATGAAACTACAGAATTTTTAGCGTCTAAATTAGCATTTTTAAATGACTATTATCGTAGTCTGAAAGACCAGCCTTTTTTGATATTAGAATCTACCCCAAGTATGGTAAATTGGCAGCCTGTTAACAAAGCAAAGCGGCCGGGTATGCACATGCTCTCTTCTGTGGCAAAGCTTGCCCATGGCGCAGATTCTGTTATGTATTTCCAATGGCGCAAATCTCGTGGGTCTTTCGAAAAATTTCATGGCGCCGTTGTAGACCACGATAATTCCTCGGAAAACCGCGTCTTCAAAGACGTTGCTGTTGTTGGCGAAATGTTGGAAAAAGTAGCTGAAGTAAAGAATAGTACTACCCCTGCAAAAGTAGCTATTCTCTATGACATGGAATGCCAGTGGGCACTGGACGACATAGAAGGCTTTAGCCGCCAAACCAGAAAGTACCCGCAAACTGTTCACGCCCATTATAAGGCGTTTTGGGACAAAAATATTCCTGTGGATGTTATAACACCGGGCAAGGATTTGTGTAAGTATGCGCTGGTTGTTGCACCAATGCTGTACATGGTAAGTGAAGAACTTGCGGATGAGTTAGAAAAATATGTTTCCGGTGGTGGTATGCTGGTTTCTACTTATTTGTCCGGTTTGGCAGATAAAAATGACCTTGTGTACGAAGGCGGCTTTAACAAAACTTTCCGTAAAATTTTTGGCGTATCTGTTACTGAAACAGACACTTTATATCCTTCTCAGAAAAATAGTATTGTAGGTTTTGCAGGTGGTAAAGAATACGAAATACAGGAATATTGTGCACTTGTGGAATGCCATGGCGCAAAAGCATTGGGGACATATACAAAAGATTTTTATCATAGCACACCCGTTGTCACCAGGAATGACTATGGCCATGGTCAAGCGTATTTCATAGGCGCAAGAACAAATGCCGACTTTTTGAAAAGTTTTTATAATCAAATTTTAACCGAAGAATTAACCCTAAACAATGTGAACTCTCCGCCGGTAAAAGCGCCGCCTGGTGTATCTGTACAAACCCGTACAAGCGAAAGCATAAATTACTATTTCATAATGAACTTTACAGAAGAAGAGCGCTCTGTGACTCTTGAGCATAATATGCACGACCTTATTACCGGGCAAAATATGCCTAAAGGGGAATATAAAATGCCGGTTTATGGCGTTTATATATGTAAAGACTATAAAAGTTGACTGAGGCGTAGGTAATTATATAAAACCCCAAATGGTTACTGAGAGTAACCGTTTGGGGTTGAATTTTTATGAAATAATTTGACGACCATGTCAAAGATGTTGTATAATAACCAATGTGCGTTGTTTTACCAAAAACAACACACCAGTTCGCACAGTAAACGACATGTGCGGCACATCAAGGAGGACGTACAGTGCACACACTAATAAAAGAGCTAGAACAGTCTCAAATGAAAGCAGAACTCCCGCAATTTAATATTGGGGACACCGTTCGTGTACACGCCAAAATTGTAGAAGGCGCAAAAGAAAGAATTCAGGTTTTTGAAGGTGTTGTTATTAAACGCCAAGGTGGTAGCCTAAGAGAAACTTTTACCGTTCGCCGCTTATCTAGCGGTATTGGTGTAGAAAAAACTTGGCCGCTTCATTCACCAAGAGTAGACAGGGTAGAAGTTGTACGTCGTGGTATTGTGCGCCGTGCAAAATTGTTCTATTTACGTGACCGTATTGGTAAATCTGCTAAAATTAAAGAAGCCATCTATTCTAAGAAAAAAGCATAGATGTTTAAGTTCCGCATAGAAAATCCCTTTTTGCGGGGAGTTGTAGAATGGGTCGTGGTTATTGGGTTGGCTTTATTGCTGGCTTTGTTGGCACGCACTTTTCTATTTAGAGTAACCCGAGTAACGGGCTATTCTATGGAGCCATCTTTAAGCCATGGCGATATTTTGATACTTAATAGGTTTTCCTATTTATTTTCATCTCCTAGCCCTGGGGATATTGTGGCTTTCCCTTATCCGGAAGACCCGTCTGATTTCTTTATCAAACGGGTTATTGGTGTATCTGGTGATGTTGTTGACCTACGATACGAGCAATTTTGGGTAAACGACTACCCGTTAGACGATTCGTTTTCTAACGCACCGGTAATTTCTCTTGGCAGCGTAACATTTCCTGTTACTGTGCCAGATGGGTATCTGTTCCTATTAGGGGATAACCGTAATGTTAGCAGAGACAGCCGTTGTGTTACCGTTGGCAACGTGCATGAAAGCGAAATGCTAGGTAAGGTATTTATTCGCTTTTGGCCCTTTTCTACTTTTGGAAGGGTGGACTAAAAATGGCGCACGATAACCTGCAAGTACAATGGTATCCTGGCCACATGACCAAAACTAAGCGCATGTTAACAGCCCAAATGGGTTTAATTGACGTTGTTGTAGAAATTTTGGATGCCAGAGTTCCATTGTCTAGCCGCAACCCGGATATAGACAGTTTGGCCAAAAATAAAAAACGCGTATTGGTTCTTAATAAAGCAGATTTAGCAGACCCTAATATTACAGCCCGGTGGGAAGAGCACTTCCGAAAACTGGGCTTTTTTACGTTACCATTAAGTGCCAAAGAGAATGACAAGAAAAAAAGTGGGATGGCACAGTTTTCCGAATTGTTAAGAATAATAATGAAGGAAAAGGCCGAAAGCCAACGTAAACGAGGGCGCATTAATGTGCCTACTCGTGCTATGATTGTTGGTATACCAAATGTGGGTAAGTCTACATTTATTAATTTGCTTTCTGGCCGGGCAAGCACTGCAACAGCAGACCGCCCGGGGGTTACACGAGGCAGGCAATGGATTAAGGTGGACGCAAATATAGATATGATGGACACACCAGGTGTATTATGGCCTAAATTTGAGGACCCAGAAGTTGGTTTGAAATTGGCCTGCACCGGTGCAGTGTCTGACAATGTTGTGGATAAAATTGCACTAGCAGAGAGTTTGATTAACATGCTTGTGGGAAAATACCCGACAGTATTAGAGGCAAGGTATAAAATTGACTTGGAAAAGTGCAAAACAATTACCGAGCATTTGCAATACAAGACCTGTTCTGAAACCAAAGAAGGCGGGGGAAAATGTTTCGGAATTGGGGAGCATTTTCCCCCGCCAAATACAGTTTCAGAACAGGTCTATAGAAGACAAATTTTAACCGATATTGGCGAAGCGAGAGGTTTCAAAATGAAGGGCGGCGTTATTGATATAGAGCGTGCCGCCATTATTTTGCTGGATGAATTCAGGGGCGGTAAACTTGGGCGCATATCTTTAGAACGGCCAGTTTAGGTCAACCCTGGGTTGAATTTTCATTTTAATATTCAACATACATAGCGTTGCTTTATAGCAGCGGAAAGGTTATATTTCAAAAGGGTGGTGTATCGTGTTCGACATAAAATTTTTTGGCGAAAAATTGCGGCACATACGCAAAAAATCTTCACTTACACAAGAAGAAGTGGCTGCACAAGTTGGCGTTTCCGCACAAGCGGTTTCAAAATGGGAGAAGGGCGAATGCCTGCCCGATGTGTATAACCTAAAATTTTTGGCAAAATTGTATTCCGTTTCGGTAGACAGTTTGTTGGAAGATGAACAAAATTTAAAAGGAGTGAGCGCAATGAGCGAAGCCTATAAGCAAGCAGGGGTAAACATAGAAGCTGGGTATGAAGCCGTTAATCGCATGAAATCCCACATTGCCAAAACTGCACGTTCTGGTTTAATGAGCGGCATTGGCGGTTTTGGTGGGTTGTTCGACCTTAGTGCATTAAATGTGAAAGAGCCGATTCTGGTTTCCGGAACGGATGGAGTTGGCACAAAGTTAAAGTTGGCTTTTGAGCTAAATCGGCACGATACAATTGGAATAGATGCGGTTGCCATGTGTGTTAACGATATAGTAACACAGGGCGCAGAGCCGTTATTTTTTTTGGATTATATTGCAACGGGAGCTATGGACCCTGCGCAAATTGAAGATATTGTGAAGGGCGTAAGCGAAGGCTGTGTGCAGTCCGGTTGCGCACTTATAGGTGGCGAAACAGCAGAGATGCCGGGTATGTACCAAGACGGTGAGTATGATATTGCTGGTTTTGCAGTTGGCGTTGTGGAAAAACAAAATATCGTGACAGGGGCAGATATTAAAGAAGGTGACGTACTGGTAGGCATAGCGTCTTCCGGGTTGCATAGCAACGGCTTTTCTCTTGTACGCAAATTAGTGGCGGGCTTGCCGCTTGATAAAGTACATTTTGGCAACAAGACCCTTGGCGATGCGCTTTTAACCCCAACAAAAATTTATGTAAAACCTATTCTTCATGCAATGAAACATGTGAAAATAAAGGGCATGGCGCATATAACCGGTGGCGGTTTTATAGAAAATATCCCTCGTATGTTGCCGGAAGGCCTTGCGGCAATAGTTAAACATGGTACATGGGAAGTTCCGGACATTTTTTTATTTTTGCAAAAACAAGGCAGCTTGGATGCAATGGAAATGTACAATGTATTTAACATGGGTATTGGTATGACACTGGCGGTTTCTGCAAGCGAAGCGCAAAAGTTACTTGATGCTCTTAATTCCCAAGGTGAAAAAGCATATATTATTGGACGAGTTGCAGCAGGTGACACAATAAACTTTGAATAAATTTTCGGAGGTGCTATGTGAGCCATTTTGCTATCAAAAGTATAATTAACAAAGGAACATGCAAAGAGATAGGATGGCGTCTTATTTCAAGGTCGGAAAAAATTTACTTTGCTATTGTATTGTTTTGTGGGTTGATGGCGGCAATCTTTTTTGCTATAGGAGAACAATATTTATTTACATTTGGAGCTATTTTATTTGTTGTTCTTCTTCCTATATTTTATTTTAGAAACTTAAAGCAAGCTGCGAAATTGTATTTTAAGCGAGTCTTTGAAAGCACCGGGGCAAATGAGCTGGAGCTTGAAATATCTTTTAATGATGATAAAGTAACAATTTTTTGTGTTGCTACGAAGGGCACAAGTTTTATTGAATACGAAAATATTGCAAGGCTTGAAGAAACAAAAAATATGTATGTTGTATTTACTAAGGCAAAGCAGTTTATTGCCATAAGCAAGAACGAACTTGTGGGAAAAAGCGAACGGAAGAAATTTATTAAGTTTATAACCAGTAAAATGGAAAAGTAGTGTTTAAGAAACGGAGATGCAAAAATGACAAAAAAACGTGCATTGCTTAGCGTAAGCGACAAAACAGGAATTCTTGAATTAGCAAAAGTATTACACGCCGCCAACTACGACCTAATTTCAACCGGTGGCACAGCAACATTACTGTCCGAAAACGGCCTACCTGTTATTGCAATCGAAGCCGTAACAGGCTTCCCGGAATGTATGGACGGGCGACTCAAAACCCTTCACCCTGCTATATTTGGCGGCTTGCTTGCTGTGTGGGACAACCCGGAGCACCGCAGTACAATGGAGGCGCAAAACATTGGTGCTATTGATATTCTTATAGGCAACCTATACCCATTTCGCAATACAGTGGCAAATTCAGCACACACATTAGCAAATGCAATAGAGCAAATAGATGTTGGCGGGCCGTCTATGATACGTGCCGCTGCAAAAAACCACAAATATGTAACAGTTGTAACTAATCCAGAGCAATATACAGAGTTACAAGAGCGTATTTCCACCAATACCATGGACGAAGAGTATCGCTTCCGTATGGCGGCACAGGCATTTGCATATACAGCCGCATACGATGCATATATAGCCGAATACCTACACCAAATTACTGTACCGGGCACTTTCCCGAACACGTTAACAATCACATTTGATAAACACGATACCCCAATGCGCTATGGCGAAAACCCGCACCAGCAAGCGGCGTATTACACATGGCCGCAACAAAAATACAGTGGTATAGAATCTGCGGAATTACTCCACGGTAAGCCATTATCTTTTAATAATATTGCAGATGCCCACGCTGCACTGGCACTTGCAAAAGAATTTGAAGCAGACCCTGTTTGTGTTGCAGTAAAACACGGCACCCCTTGCGGCGCAGCTATAGGAGAAACTGTTTTGGCCGCATACACCGCCGCATATGATTGCGACCCGGAGTCTATTTTTGGCGGCATTGTATGCTTTAACCGGAAAGTAGACGAAGCAACGGCTCGCAAAATGCATGAACTTTTCTTGGAAGTAATAATAGCGCCTTCCTTTAGCCCAGAGGCATTAAAAGTGTTGACCAAGAAAAAAAACTTGCGTCTTTTGGCACTTCCGAATATAAATGAAAAAACACCGCAAAAAACGCTGGAGTGCAAAAGCGTTGGCGGTGGTTTACTGGTTCAGGAAGCGGATTCTGCTGACATAGCAATGGAAACCCACACAGCTGTAACAGAAAAAGCTCCGGAAAAATTAACCGACCTGATTTTTGCCATGAAAGTGGTAAAACACGTAAAGTCTAACGCAATTGTAATTGCCAAAGATGGCCGCACTCTTGGGCTTGGCGGCGGCGAAGTACGGCGTTCTTGGGCTGCAGAGGCGGCATTAAACAGGGCAGGGGAGGCTGCAAAAGGTGCTGTTTTAGCGTCTGATGCGTTATTCCCATTTGCGGAAGTTGTGGAGTTATGCGCTACACATGGTATAACTGAAATAATTCAGCCAGGTGGGTCTATAAACGACCAGCTTTCTATTGATGCTGCTAATAAGCATGGGATTGCTATGGTGTTTACAGGGGTGCGGCATTTTAAGCATTAATTTGAAGTACTACTTAAATAAAGTATTAACAAATTACACGTTGCGTGCATATTATATATTGACAACAGATGAACAAACATTTCCATGCCATGGACGGTTTTGCCACCTCCGGTAAGGGCTCTAAACCCTGAAACGGACCGCTACGTTCCCGCTTTAATCTTTGCACATTTGTTGCGCACCTTAGCATTACCAGCTGCACTACATGGAAGTTGGAGGCATACCAGGCTTTGGATCCGGCCTGTGCATTGCCACCAATG
>Ga0131853_10014673_pt1 | contig 14350 bp, 13 predicted proteins | sample TergutLab28metaG_FD_92764 | JGI IMG/M metagenome (GOLD analysis project Ga0131853, IMG submission 92764) | Labiotermes labralis P1 segment gut microbial communities from Petit-Saut dam, French Guiana - Lab288 P1 (version 2) (version 2) | ecosystem: Host-associated > Arthropoda: Insects >... | reverse complement strand
TGGCAGCAACGACAGCCGAGCTAAACTCCATTCCGAAAGAGGCTTTTTCCGCATGCTTCCAACAATGGCGGCACCGCTGGGAGAAGTGTGTGGAGTCCCAAGGGAACTACTTTGAGGGTGATTTGGTGTCCAACGCTCCAAGTAAGCCAGTTTCTTTTTCCCGGCCAAAGGTCGGATACTTTTCTAACAGACCTCGTATAATATAGGTGTGATCACAGCAAACGATCAGATATCGATAACAATTTGAAAGTGTTCACAAATGGGTGACATGTAGCAGTTTAAACTTCAGCATAAAAAGTGTCATAGTTTCAGAATACGAAGACAGCAGGTTACCAGACAAAATACTATACATGAAGTTAAAGTTTGTGTTCCGCAGGGTACTGGCCTAACTTTGTGTGTGAAGAAATGGAATATTTAATCAGTGTATGTAGTGTGCCTCTCGTTCTTATTGAGTGCATATAGGGCTAAAGGGAACCTGCAAAGATTCTGAATTGATCTGTGTTATGTCCCATCAGTAATAAACACCAATGTTAATTTCTGTGAAGTTTTTAGAGCGTTTATACTTCTTACCATATTTGATTTTTACTTCTTTTTGAATTGCTTTGTGGTTAATCGTAAGATAACTAATTAATTTTCCATGATTCCTATATTGTAACTTTAAATTCTATGTGAAATTTCCTTATATGAAAGCTGCATGTTCATTGAAGGTTTTCACTATTAAATTTTAAGACTACTGAATGGCTCTGTTGCTGCTGCCTCAGAAGTTCACTGCTTGTTTTAATAGTTTTGCTAATATGGGACAAGTAAAAGTGAAGGTGAGGTTGAATCATGTGTCAGACACGTGTGTTTGAGAATGACTGTGTTATGTGCCTGTATGTTGAAGTTCTGTATATTTTTATTTTCTTCAGGTGGATGTGAAAGACCTTCCAGAACCAGTCACTCTTCAGTGTGTCCAGACAGATGGGAGGTTATTTCACTTTGCTGTTCTCCAGCTTAACACACTTGATCTTGATGGTGTTGAAGGAAAAAAGAACATTTTTTGGATGTTGCCAAGAATACCTCTATTCTCCTCATGCATGTATGTGAAAGGGAAACCAATACTAGAAGATTATAGTCCGGAAGTGTTCAGTAGGTTGCTGGCCTTTTGTTCTAATGGTTTGCAGTCACATTTGTGATGTATGTGGTAGTACTTCTGGAGAAACTATTAAATAGTTCAAACAAAAATCATGTCTTCTATTTGTCTATTTTATTTTAGATGATAACCATGGTGAAGAATGTTTCACCACCAACCCATGACATAATGCTTCTTCAACTACCAATAAATCCATCTTGATGTGACAACTGAAGTGAGAAGGAAAACAAACATTGAGTTATTTAACATGAGTTCAGAGTGCTTGAGGTTTCTTTGTTAAATCTTGTGGCACTTTCTGCTTATTAGCACAAGAAAGACAGATCTGTTTTCTTTATCTCCGCTGAGTTATATGATATAGAATTGACCTGTCCAAGGCCAAGAACAGATCTCTGGAATGCAGGTTTTAACTCAAGTTTGATGCAGCTGATTGATCAAGACAATTTTATTTTATTTCTTTGCTATGAAAGCTTGAAATTTAATTTACAGGATCTTTACAAAAGTAAGGTAAGAGAATAGCAGTGCAGTGGAAGAGTAAGTTTTGTGAATAATGTGCAGATCTCCTTTTTAATTTATAATGTGGGGTCTGAGGCTTCACATACCTTAGATAGCTGGCATGGGGCCTCCAAATGCATTGTCTTGTAGGTAACAAGCGGAACTTTCACTGCAGTTTGTTACATTAAAATTACATAACTATTATCTTTGCATCATGCAAGTACTTTGTGGGTTGAGATTATAGTGTTACAGGAGAGTGATCTGCTAGCTGTGTTATACGACATACTTGATATATAATTGTGTTATTGTTGATGTCTGGATGTACGTTATGAATGGTATTGTAAGTGAAATGTATCAATAACCATGTATCGTTTAAAATTTTCTCACTATACTAATCATTACAACTTTTATCCCCCACAGTCTCATATTAGCTGTATTAAATTTTCTGCAGAAGAATTTAAATACCAGGTGTGTGGTGAAGATGACTTATGGTGTGTGATCAGGTTTGCATATAAAACCATACCATTTCCATTAGTAGGAATGCACAGAAATTACGGCTATTTTGTAACGGTCTCATACTACAGTGTGTTGGTGCTGGAATTGCGGTGGAAAATATATTAAATATACATCAAGTTGGGGAAAATAGAACGTATTTCTATTTGAATTGTAATGGACACTTATCATATAGAATTGTCACTGATATGAAGTTCATGTTAATGTATGTGTGTGTGTGTGTGTGTGTGTGTGTGGAACATGCTTGTTGTAGCTCAGTGTCAGCAGTCTTAAATCTGAGGGTGCAGGGAGTGCTTACACAGTTGTTTCTATCAGGTAGTTTTTGATCACACAACATTAAGTGATACCTTTCTACCAAACTATGTGTTACAATATTCCAGAAGACCTATAATCTTTGATATTCACTACACTGAGAACTTTCAAATCCTGCATTGAATTATTTTTGTTATAACCATGTATGATGTGTGCTAGTTGCTTTCGCCAACAGAAGATCCGTTCTGGGAAGGATACTAGGCAGCTGCAGTCTGAAGATTCTGGAAAGAAAGGTGTGAAATGTATCTTCATTTAGACAAGATACATCAACATGAAGGGCAATGTATGTATAATGTAGCATTGAGGAGTGTTCATGTATCCTTTGTTGCTGGCAAAAAACAGTAAGTATTAAATAATCTGAGTGTGTGACTGTAGCCTCATTTATCCAGCATGCAAAGCACATGCGCCACACTATATTATCATCTGTGGGCTGTCTGGTTGCACCATATTTTTCTGCATTCTCTCATAAATGGTATGACTTTTGGAAAAAACTTATGGAACATAAAATGCGTGTTGTGATTTCCTCTAACTTCTGTCTGAAACATTTCTCATTCTAAGAAGAATTCAGGGAGATATTACCATAAATGTGCATAGGTCTCTGATGTAAAGTACCCATTATTTTTTTCCAATTTGAATGAACCCTGAATTTTCTCAACAGATTTTTGGAAAATCCTCAAATATCAAATTTCATGAAAACCAATCCAGTGGGAGCAGAGTTGTTCCACATGGACAGACAGACAGACATGATGAAGCTAATAATCACTTTTCATGATTTTGTGAAGTGTCTAAAAGTCCTAATCAAATAGGCAAGTTGAGAGTGAATACCTACAGAATGATATTTAGCTTTGTGCATGTGTTCAGATAAGCTCTTTTCTGAACCTCATGCCATCACAAGGAACAACACAATATTTGCATAGGGACCTCTTACTGCCATTTATTGTGCTCATATTCTGGTCCAGTTCTTAACTATTGCCAGTGACTGTATTCCTGAATAACACACACACACACACACACACACACACACACACACACACACACACAGTTAATCGTAAACTCTATTGTATATGCTAATCTCAAAGTTGTGGTAAGCGAAGTTGCATGCATCTCTCAGTTTGTATATTATACTGAACAGAACAACAAGTAAAATTAGCACATTTCAAAACAAGAAAATATAAAGTAATAAAAACATTAGATTTGTTACAACTAAGTTTATTATGATGAAAGCCCCTGTTTCCCTTTACTTGCAAATTTGGCTTTCACATTATTTTTTATTTTTAATACTGGAGTTTGAAAGCAGTATGCTGTTAAGCTTATGGATCTGATCCTACAACATTTTATGTGATTCACGTTCTGTTTTTCTGTAGAATTTCCTTGTGTGGAGCATGTTGTTTGCTATTATACATTTATAAGAGAAGGGTATAAATGTCTGTTTATTCAAAGCAGAGTGCTGTGGTTTCACGATTATCCATCCCCAATTTTACGTTTGGTAACTCACTGTGTTGACTTTGCTGCTGAAATGTATCCATTGTACTCCCCGAGGATTGCTCTTTAAGAGCTGGGACATGTTGAAGTGATATATAATGTTAATAAATGGTGTTGTAATATATATGTGCATTTGTCAGCATTTACTTGATATGGTGATATTAGTGCATGGATATGAAGAAGACAAAATTCGCAATTATTGACTGAAGAGGGATAATGTATAATCAGAAAAACACGACTTAGTATACGCATTAGAGAGAGACTGTAAAAGACACATTTCCCTACCCAGTATTTATGTACATTTGTTGGCTATATAGGGCTACAGTAAGCAGTGGAGTTTTTGTAGAAATTTTCTGCATTATCTGTTACTTGTGCCAGACTCTGTGCTTTTATGACATAGGTTTTGATTATGCTGGCTTCATCAGTTCCCCAGTATTTCATTCTTCAATATTCTCTGCACTCTAGCACAGTTTTGAGGCACAGGAATACCACTATGAGCTTTGTACTTGGTAATCATTTTTAGTTCTCCCACATTGGAAATCTTGTTATTATGCTTTGCTGACAGTCAGAAAACCTGATTCTCCTGACCACTTTTAGGCCATTCAGATTATTCTTGTTGCATTTTTAAATTAATAAAATAAAATTTTTATCAGAATTATCCCTTGTTATTATGAGTACTTCTTATTTTCTCTTACATTGGGAAAAGTTTTTTTTCCACTTATCAGTGTTAGGCACTCTACTGAAGTCAATGCCTGTGAAACACACTGTACAGCCTTTAGCAGTGCCATTCTCATTCAAAATATTATTAAATGCTTGTTTTGTCCAGGAAAAGTCTTGGCAAAACCAATTCACACTTGCTGTTTCTTTGTGACACTCTTTTTCAGTGGCATGACCCAGAGATATAGTGTAAGAGAAGCCATAAAACTCAAGGTATAGCCACATAAAAGGTAGATTTATCGAATGTGGGGTCACACAAGCCACCGAATTCTGCCACATACTGTTTATTCTGTATGAAGCTGCGAAGTGTATAATCTAGCATCAGGTAGAATAGAATAGAATAAAATAGTGTTTGGGTTCAAGCCCTTCTGGGCCCGCTGCACCTAGGCCTTTCTAGCATCAGGTAGTCAAGAGTTTGCTGTGTAGTCAGGTTACTGTAAAAGTAAATACTGTTTTAAATAAACTTGTCCCTGATATCATGATCGGACCCTGTCAGATTCATAGTTTTCCATACTAATTAAATTATATGTTATATGTAGGAGAGTGAAGTCTAATGCATTGTTAACCAAAATCTGGTAAGTGTTCATCAAAATACAAAGTCCTGGACTAACACCTGTCCCAGAAAAGTGGATATGGACACCAGGACAGTCCATACAAATCACAGTCTGCCCCTCTTCATCATATTTTATTATGAAATATTGATTACAGTTGAATACATACACATAGGGTTTTTAAAATTAATATACAGAACTTACAATAACATTTTATTAAACCAGTTAAATTCTGAAATGTTACAAAAGTGAAATATTATATAAAATAGTTGATTCATTTTGTCACAGAACAAGTATTATTCAGAGTTGTTTTGTTCTTTATTTATGATACACATGACCTATTTTCTTATTATATTTTTAATAGCATGATGTTTATACTATATATAATACAACTGTCAATGTAATTTATTGTTTAAAGACACTTTACAACACTTAATAATAACTCCTACTTTTCTTATTCTTTTTTCTACATATCCTGAGAAAAACGGAAGGCAAAATTGAGAAAATGTAGCAGGACCCTGAAAGATTAACCTTTGAACTGCAAAATGAGGAACTCTGAGCTGGACATTCGCTGTGTGTTACAAATGAATTACTGTTCAATATAACATCCTGTATTTCAGGCATTGTTTATCATCTAGACATTTTTAAAAGTAAGGTTAAGGAAATTTCTTTAGTCTGTATTGGTTGCTTTTATATACACAGGGGATAGACAAGATAATGAAAACACTAGACAGTATAGGAATAAAACTGTTTTTGTTGGCTGCACTGAAAGAACATTACTTGTGAGTATCTTTCGTTATTCTTTTATATGTTTACGCTGTGTAGTGATGGTGTCAGTGTATTACAGGTTGTGTTGAGTAATGGTTTGTATGAATGTAATGCAAAATGGCAGACTTGTCAGATTTTCAAAGTGGACAGATTGTTGGTGTACGTTTAGCTGGAACATCTGTAACCAAAATGGCCACTTTACTATGTGTATCAAGAGCAGCAATTTTGTCAAGGTTATGACAGCATATACAAATCATGGGAATTCATCATCAGCTAAAAGGAATAGTGGCCAAAAGAAAAAACTGAGTAAAAGGGATCATTGTACATTGAAGAGGATTGTGTCTAACAATCATAGAACTGCTGCAGCAAAGGTGACAGCAGAACTCAATATTCATCTTGAAGACTTTGTTTCTACAAAAACAATCTGACAGGAGCTTTACAAATCCAATATCCACAGTACAGGTGCAACTGCTAAACCTCTGATTACTGAAAACCAATGCTAAAAGGCAAAAATGATGATCATAAAACCTGGATGTTTGATGATTGCTAATACATAATATGGTCAGACAAGTTGTTCTTCATGTTACAGCATCAGGTTTATGTTTGGAGAATGCCCAAGGAAGCCTATAAGCCTGAATGCCTGGTTCCAACTGTGAAACATGGAGGTGGATCTATGACGATTTGGGCAGCAATATCTTGGTATTCTGCTGATCCTAGAATTACTCTGAATAGTCAAATTACTGCCAGTGACTATGTGGACATTGTAGGTAACCAGGTGCATCTTATGGTCCAGATGATGTTCCTGACAGTGATGCAGTTTTTCAAGATTTCATTCATACACACAGCCAGAAGTGTTCAATCTTGGTTTGAGGAGCATGAAGATGCATTTCAACATCTTCCCTGGCCAGCACAGTTGCCAGACTTAAATATCGTCAAACCACTGTGGTCAGTTTTAGAAAGTAGGTTAAGAATCAGATTCTTTCCTCCAACACCTCTTAAGCAACTAGATGATGTTCTTCATGAAGAGTGGTAGAATATTCCACTAGAGACTGTTCAGAACTAATATGAGTCTATTCCAAGAGGGATACAAGCTGTATGACAGACAAATGGTGCCCCAGCTCTATTAATATAGAAATGTGTTACCTCTCACAACTGTTCCCATTATTTTGTCCATTCCCTGGTATGTTCGATGTGTTACAGATAGATTATGGTTCAGTACTTCTAATTTCCTTTCTTGAGGGTGTTTCTTAATATATTGTTCAAGTTCTTTGTCTTTCAGAAACTTTTCTGAAGTAATACTGCATAAATTTACTTCATATTCTGTAATCATTCCTGTTAGAAATACTTAGTTTTGCAAAACATGGCACAGATGTACAATACTTGGGCTTCTAAAGGGTACATTATTGTAAGTGAAAATTACAAGATTGCTATCCACCTATCACTCTCTGCTTTCAAAAGAAATGACACCATGATAATTTATTTGAAGGTACATTCAGTCTTTATTAGTTGCTTCAGTCCGTATTAACAGCTGTGTTATACTTTATATTCACTTGTGTTTATATTATCTTATTTTTGGGCTACATTATTAGTTTATGAATTTGAGCATATGTTTTATGAGGTACAAGTATGTGTTTAAGGTTCAGGTTTTACTCTTGAATTTTTAAAAAATGCTTCGACAGTAGTTACTTGCACTATGAGTATACTGAGAGGATACAAACATATTTTAGGTTAGAAATGTATAAGTGGACTAAAATACAGTGTTATGTGTTTTGCATATAATGTGAGCATAACACACACACAATGAATGTGTATAACTAGGGGTATAGCTGGGGCTGGAATATTGTAAATAAAAAAAAAAAAAAATGATTGTGGCCAACGGATCTTAAATGACTGGGCAAAATGAAAGGAAGTTAAATAATAACTGTGAATTTCTTGTAGGGGTGGCCAATGTGATTATTTTTCCCGGGCACAAAAATCTAGCTATGCCACTGTATGTTACAGGATTTGAAGAAGAAATGGGTAGGGTTGTCAATTCCAAGCTAGAAACATGGAAGACATTGAAAAGGATGGGGCTAAAATTCATACAGGGTAATTCTTCAATAAGGAATGAACAATGGAGATCCTAGGTGATTAGTTAACTTCCCCACTATTTTTCATTCTTTTTAACAAAGGAAGCTGATTGTTTTTTTGTAATTCATTTCAAAACACACCGAGTTATTTCGGACTATACAGCATTGACAGTCGAATGATTGGTGAATATTGAATTGGAAATGATTTGGAACTGGCTGTGGTCTAATGAAGATAGTGTCCAGGAATCTGCCTGGAGGCATTGAGTAAAACCACAAAGTCGCAGTCATCATAGCTCATACTCCAGATGAGATTTGAACTGGGCACCTCCCAAGTACAAGTCTAGGTTGTTAATGTTGTTGTGTGTACAAGATGTCTTGTGTTTTATTATAGTAGTATTTTTTCTGGTATGTTTTCTATCTTCTTTTGCTTGGAATTATCAGGATAGTTTATTGTAATATTCATGTAGTTAAAACTGCATGGCATACAACACAGAAATATTTGTTTTGTCATACATTATGAAGTTTGTGATATTAATTTGCATATCTTGATATGTTTTTAATGTTATGAGCCAACTATGGATATGTTGATTTGGAATATCTAACTGCTGGAGGATAGTTATTTTGTATTTAAACTGAAATAACCCCTTGAAGTAATCCCCGCAATATTTTCTTAGCTACAATTTTTGTTGTTGTTGAATTGAGCCTGATTTTTTTTTAAAAATAAGTTAGTTTATGCATTACTTAAAAGCATAACATTGTGGTAAGAGGATTTTCTATCAGATAAATGCAATACAAGTAGTCACATTTTCAGAGTAATTATTTGTTAGTGTGTAAAGTGAGCATTCACCTTCACTAAGATTGTAATTTTCAGAATATAAAAATATTCTGGTTTATGAGTATTATTCTATGTGGCAATTAAAAAAGTGGGGCTGAATTTGTCAAGACACAGCTTCAGTGGTGCATCATTTTCATATTTAGATGTGTACATGAATGCAGTTATTGGTAACTTGACGTATTATTTGAGAAAGCTGGGATTATAGTTGACCCCTACCTTGAATTTCTGCTATGACACTACAACATTGTAATAACTATGACTTGGAAGGCATAATGAGAGCACCTGTTATGCATTAGGCCTTGTTATACTCAGAGATGAAGATGGTTATCCTTTAACTGTTTTCATTATAGGATGTCTAATTTCACACCTTGCTTTCAAGTTTCATTTGCAGTTTCTTCATATGTTGGACAAGCAGAGAAACTCGAAATAGTTTACACTGTATTTACAGGAACATCTCTCAAAAGACTGATGAAGGATGTAATATTACACTTTCTATGGAGCAATTTAAGGTGCTACATCAGAAGGACACAAGACCCTATAGGCAGGGGATTTTATTTTGCTCTTCTGTCATGTCCAGCTTTCTTAAACTGGAGTATGCTGTATGAACTAACCCTTTAAAGACAAAAATTAACCTGAATTATACTTAAAGATCCAGTTCATACCACGGAGTAAACACTTTCCATCTCGGTTGTAAAAACCATCAGTTCATGCTGTACAGGAAAATAATTGGTGTTTGTTCTGACGTATGTGCAAAACACACAACTGCACTTTGTGGGCAGAGAGCAGAGTTTTTGTATATTAAACCTATAGTGTATGTAATAAACAATGGGCTTTAAAGGGTTATTGGTATTTTGTCTTGTAATATATTTAAAAATGAAGCACTCCTGTTTTGTTTTATTGGTTTCGCTCACTAAGCAGGTGGCAAGTAAGAAATTTTTGGCCTTTCAATAACATACAGTTTTATATGTGTAGCACCATCAATCTAGATCTTACCAACTCCTTCCACTGTTAGGGCATTCATTTCATTCCACTTTGCACCCTAACTGCTGTCACTATATCATTACACTGCCTGCCTCCATAGAACATTGTGTTTGAGAAGCTAATATCACTCAGCTAGTCAGGAAATTTCTCAACTTTTATGGAATCCAAAGTTTTATTATTATGTACCGAAGTTCCTTCTGGTGTTCTGTGTACTGAGGCAAATGAATCCAGTTCATACACACTGTATTTTTTTTATATACAGTATTTATATGTGAATACAAAGTATGAGTGAATTTGTGTGTATGAGAAGGTAGAGTTGCTGTACTGTACTTTTTTGCATGTGGAATACTTATGCCATATTGACTGTACTTGCTAGCTAATCAACAAATTAACTAACTGCATGGAACAGAGTATTTCTTGACAACATGATAGTTCTTCAGCTAGTTAAGAAATTCCCTGCAATTTGTGGAACCCAAACATTCATTACTGTTTTCACAAGGGCCTGGCAGTTGTTCCTGTACTTGGCCAGATGAAATCTGGTCTGCACTATACTATTCCATCCAATCCTTTAAGGGCCCTTTTAGTGTAATTCATCTAAAACTTTGTCTTCCCGGATATAGCATTCCTTCAGGTTTCCCTACAAACACTCTATACACATTTCTCTTCTACCACATGCATGCCATATATGCTTGATTATAATACCCTAAAAGTGTTTGGCAAGGAGTATGAATGAATGAATGAATGGATGAATGGTATTTGGGTTTGAGCCCTTCCAGGCCCGATGTACCTAAGCCTTAAAATGGGCCCTCTGTGTCCCATGATCTATTACTAGGTTAAAGGAGCCCTGTTCCTTCACCAAAGTTCCAGATGGTCCCTATACAAAGTTTCCTGATATCCTCAGGATCCAAAAATAAGGAACCCAGAGGTGCACATCTGAGTGAAGACAAGGCCTCATACACACATACGCAAGATGTGGACTGAGGTTTCCTCCTTAGTACCACACTTCCTACAAATTGGGTTATTACTCAGCACCATTACATATAAATCTCTTCTCAGGGCATTAGATCCAGTAAGGAGACCAGCAACAACCCTGGATTGTGTCTTATTAATGGACAATAATCAGGCCCTTGTAGCCAGGTTAGGGCCCTCAATCAATTCTTGAGCTTGTTTCTTGTGTATTACAAGGACCATGCTGGCAAGGAGTACATATCATCTAGCCCCTCACTGGGCAGGCCTATCCAGCTTCCTTTTACATCATATCTCTTAGGCCTGATATCTTTCTGAGTACTAACTCCCTCAGCCTATGCTCTTCCCTAAATGTGAGAAACCAAATTTCACAGCAGTTAACGACTAGGTTTGGCCAGTTTCACCATTTACCTGCACATACTCTTTATAATCACACTGCATTAACCCTGTTGTATTTAACTGTGCCTTCATATGATTTTTGATAACAATCTGTTCATTAGATGCTTATGGATTTACTCTTTACTTATCCTCTCTCATGCATGGTAATGTGGTTGGGATGGGGGTACAGCTCTGTGTAATTGTATTCTTAGCATTAGCTGGAGGTGGACGGTCACTGCTTTACCCCTGGTTTAAGATCCTCTGGTATCCACTGGAGGCTGCTTTGGTTTTAAGGACTGGGCTGAACATGATGGTGAAGAGAAATATATCTGCCAGTTATCAAATCTCTAATCTTCTTCACAGACTTGAGAATTAAAGGTGTGATTAACTTATTAATGGACCAGTAGGAGAATGCAGGAAGTTTTTAGGCTTTTGCATTTGTGCGGTTGAGTCCTTTGTTCTTCTGAGGATGTGGCACTATGTGGTATGGTGCCCAGCATTTCAGCACTGATGCAGTACCAAATCTGAGAGGAACAAAGACCTCAGAATATAGGAAGGATCATCTCTTTGCTATAAAATGCTACTTTCAATCTATGAGACACAACAAAATGTACATACAGGATGTGCCAGCAGTGTTACTTCATACAACAGTTAAGGATTTAATAACAAGATCTTCATGCAGCTATCTTGTGTAACTACACAAAAGTGAATTCTACAGCAAGCAATGTTTCTTAAAATGGAGACTAGTGAGACACTAATGATGCAGTGCTTGTATTATGTTGTACTCACCAAATGGAATGTTCCCATTATAGCATGAACTTGACTGTACATCTAGTGCTCAAAAATATTCACAAGCAGTGTGTTGATTATGAAGTACCTCCATGCTGTTCTACTACTATAGAAAGTAATAATGGCCAAAAGGCATTTGCAAAGGGGTGTCATTGTGAATTGAAAACGTATAGAAGATCTTTTAAATATGGTACCGTATTTCCTGGACTACAGAATGCAACTGATCATAATACACCAAGTTTCTAGGAGGCAAATTTAGAGAAAAAAATGTTTTATTCACATTTGAAGCTTAAATCCACAGACACTTATTCAACAAAGTGACAGTACAGTAAAAATCAGCATGCTCTAGAATCTTTATCATTAATGTCACACTCACTATTATCATGTGACCTTTACTTTCTTCAAACTGTACAACATCTTCAGTGCCATCAAGGCTATCCCACATTTATAGAGAGACTTCCCAATCATCTTGCATTCCATGGTCTATGCTTCTACATAAATCTGTAATACAAAGAAGCTGCCCTACCAAATGAGTAATGCTGGCTGCAGCCTCCCATATTTTCACTTCATGATGTAGAATTCCTGTCACTCCTTTGGTTTGGTATCCAGTTCTTCACTTTGGCTTCTGGTCAGGCAGTATGTGTACAAACCAGTGTTATTCTCTTTGTAATCGTTCCTCATGCCTTCTTAACATTTGAAGTGGACCAATATGTCTTTAGGCTCCCCTACTAGTGCTTGATTACATACTTTATCATATTGACTTTGCAATCCATAGAATACAAAAATCCTTCACTGTTTATCACACATTTACTGGTTATTAATTTGTCACTAGGTGGTAATGAACGACATGTAAGGAACACAGAAGCTTGTTTCACTCTGTCATGTAACAACCACCATTATCCCCATAGTGAACATGGGAATTTCAGTTCTTTGTAGGTCATATTGACACACATTTGGACTATGAGATTCAAGAGAATTTTATGCAGTTTTTTCCAGGAAAAAAGTGCATCTTGCTGTCCAGAAAATACGGTATTTCTGAGGGTCTGTTGGAAGTAAAACGGTACAGCAACAATGACTTGAAGAACCAGGCACTGCACTCCAGAATGGTTATGTTGAAAAGAAAGACACATTTGTACAACATTCAAAATTTCAGCTACTTTTTTTAGGCTAAGTGGTTTGTCTTCCTCAATTACAAAATGACTAACCTGCAACATTTTCACTTCACATCTGTTTCTGATAGGTGCATGTACACATGTATTTCATATTTACTACTACTCTTTAATATCATTACCTGTTACAAATTGCAGACCAAATAATATTGAGCATGGAAGATCTTCAAGACAAATGGACTCCACAAGATGGCTACTCAGATCTGGAATGCAAAACATAACTTGCTGTCTGTACTGTTCACATCAATTTATAAAAAGATCTTTGTTACAGCTCCAAACATGTTATGATATATGATAACTAATATATTTCTAGCAGCCATTTAGAAAAATAAATATTATGAAAAGCACCCAGCAGTGCGAAAAAGTGATGAGAAGTGCAGAGGGAGCCTCAACAATATCTTTTTCATGCAGAACTGTAATCAAAATTTTTATATAAAACTATATTGTGGCACTACTCTCACAGAGATTTGGCTAATCATCTACACATGTACTTGGAGACCATACTATGACCTCCTCATACCAATAGTGCCAGTTTTGGAAATTTTGCTCTCAGAAAGTTTTTACTGTATTTAAACAGAGGCCCTTTTGACTTTGAGGCTGCTTCCAGATGGCTGGTAGACAGGCTCAAGTTGTAGCAGCTGGTTATGGCACCTTGCTGGTCCAAGACAGGTACATGAACACACAGAGACTTGATCAGCCTGGTCGTTTGTGTCCAGCAGCACATGACCTGCCAGTAGTTTCCCATTAACAGATAACACTTCTCCATCCAAGGTCAGGACATGATGTGAGGCAGACTGCAGTTCATTGTCCTCCCGGCGAACATCCTCAGCATTCCTATGGAAAACAATATTGGCCTAGTAGATCAGTTTCTCATAAATGTACACCCCATATAGGATACTGAAATGGTATGCATAAATTTGCTCTATCATGTTGGGTGTATGAAATATGTAAGATAGTAACTGAAACTGTGTAGTCATATTAAAATATGTCATAGCAGTTAGTATGGCAATATATGTGCATGGCACTTACCATCAAACACAACTATTTTTATTGGTTAATTATTGGATGGTTTTCAACTACATGTTTCGGCCCTATTCCTGGGCCATCATCAGGTTGTATCACGAACCTAGAGTAGGCTATATTACATGCTACTTATTGGTAATGGGTGTTTTGGAGAGCTCTCCCTATTACTGCGT
>Ga0131853_10014665_pt1 | contig 14358 bp, 53 predicted proteins | sample TergutLab28metaG_FD_92764 | JGI IMG/M metagenome (GOLD analysis project Ga0131853, IMG submission 92764) | Labiotermes labralis P1 segment gut microbial communities from Petit-Saut dam, French Guiana - Lab288 P1 (version 2) (version 2) | ecosystem: Host-associated > Arthropoda: Insects >... | reverse complement strand
TGTTGCATGTGTTGTGTGTGTGTGATATTTGTGTGAGTGTGTGATTTGTGTTGGTGTGTGTGTTTTTTGTGTGGGTGTGTGGCGTTTATGGTGTTTGAGTATGTGCTGTCTTTGGCGTGTGGTTTGTATGTGTGGGGGGTTTTGATGGTGGGTGTGTGGTGTTTGTTTTTGTGCGTTGTGCTTGTAAAGTGTTTGTTTGGTTTTTGTATGATTGTGTGGTTAGTGTTTGCGTTTTGTGTGTGTTCTGTGAGTTTGTGATTAGTGTGGTTTTGTTTGTGTGTCTGTGGTGTTTGTGTTATGTGTTTTTCTTTTCGTGTGAGTGTGTGTATGTGTGTTATGTATATCCTTTATCTTGTGTGTATGTGATTGGGTTTGGGTGTGTTTAATGCGAGTGTGTGTGTTGTGTGCGTGTGAATGTTTGGTGTCTGTGTGTGTTTTGTGTGAAATATGTTTGTGTGCTTGTTTTGTGATTGTGTGTGCGTGTATGCCTGTTTGGTGTCTGTGTGTGCTTGTTTGTGTGAGATATGTTTGTGTACGTGTTGTGTGTGTGGGGGGGTCGGTTTGGTGGTTGTCGTTTGTGTGTGTGTGTGTGTTCTGTTGGTGTTTCTGTATGTTAGTGTGTGGTGTGTGTGGTTGTGTGTGTTTAAGTGTTTTTTTGGTGTGTGTTTGTGTTGTGTTTGTGTTGTGTGTGTACGTGTAGTTTGTGTTGGTTTGTTGAATTTTTTTTTGTGTGTGCATTTATGTGTGGTGTGTGCAGGTTTGTTTATGTGTGATGTGCGTGTGTGTGTGTGGTGTGTTCGTTTTAATTGATTTGTTTGGTGTGGTGATTTTGTTTTAATGTGTGCCGTTTAATGTGTGTGTGTTTTATATGTGCGAGTTTATTGCGTGCGTGGTGTGTATTTTTTGTGTGAGATGTGGGTGAGTGTATGAGTGTTGTGTATTTGTGATGTGTGGTGTTTGTTTGATTGGGAGATGTGTGTGTGGGTGTGTTGTCTGTGTGTGAGGTGCGTGTAGTATTTGGTGTTTGTGTGTGTTATATATTTTTGTGGTTTATGTTTTTGTGTGTGTGTAGTTTGTGTGTATTGTGTGATTGTGTGTGTTTTGTGTGTGCGTGCGTGTTTGTGGTTTGTATGTGTGTGTTATATATTGTGTTTATATGTGTAGTTGTGAGGTTTTGTTCCACGTGTTTGTGTGTTGTTTGTGTATGTATGGGTGATCTGGATGTGTGTGCTGTGCGTGTGACTTTGCGTTTGAATGTGTGTGTTTCTTGTGGGTGTTGTGTGTGTGTTTATTTGTTCCGTGTGTGTTTATTGGGTGCGTGTGCGTGTGTGTGTTGTGTTTATGTGTGTATGTGTGTGTTGTGTGAATTTTTGTGTTTGGAGCATGTCTGTGGCATATATTTCTGTGTAATGTGTTTGTTGATGTGACAGTTCTATTTTCGTGTTTATGTGGGTGTGTGTGTGTAAACTTGAGTGTTTGCCTTATATGTGTGTATGAGATTGTGTGTATGTGTTTGGATGTGTTTCTCTGTGTGTTTGTTGTGCGTGGTTTATGTGCGAGTTGCGTGTGTGTTTTGTGTTTATATGTGTGTGTTTGGTGAGGGCGTGTTTGTGAATTGTTCTGTTTTTTGTGAGTGTGTATGGTGTGCATTTTTTATGTTTGTTTTTGTATTTTTTGTGTGATGTGTGTGTTTCGTGTTGTTTGCGTTGTTTGTGTTTCTGTTGTGGGCGTTTATGAATTCTGGTTTTTGTGTGTGGTGTGTGAGTGATTTTTACGGCGCGAGTTGTGTGTTTTTATGTGTGGTGTTTGGCTGTGTGTGTTTGTGGGTGTAGTGTGTTATATGTGTGTGTTATATTTGCGTGTGTGTATGAGTTTTTGTTTTTGTTTGTGTGTTTTTTGTGTGTGTGGTATGTGTGTGAGTGTTAGTGTGTTGTGTGGTTGAATGTGTGTGATTTGGAACGTCTGTTTATGGTTTGGTCTGTTGTGAGTGTGTGTGGTTGTTGTGAGTTTGTTTTTGTGTGGGCGGGTTTTATGTGTTTGTGTGGGTGTATATGTTGGTGTGTGAATGTGTGTGTGGTGTGTATGGTTGTGTTTGGTGTGTGCGTTGATTGTGCCAGTGTGTGTGTTGTGTGTTTGTGCTGTGTATTTGTGGGTTGTTTGTGTTTGTGAATGTGTTGCCATGTAGTGTGAGTGTGTGTGTGTGTGGTGTTTGTGGTATTTATGTAATTTTTGTGTGTGTGTTTGTGTGTGTGTAAGATTGTGTCTAGTTTTGTGTGGGATTGTGTGTGTGTGTGTGTGAATGCTGTGTGTGTGATTTTGTGGCGTGTAATTTGTGTGTGTTTGTCTTTATTGTGTGTGTTTTTATGTTTGTGGGTGTGTGGGTGTGGTTTGTGCTTGGTGTGTGTGTTTTTGTGAGGTTTGTGCGTGAGTGTGTGGTGTAGGTCTCTTTGGTGGTTGTGTGAGAGTGTAATGTGGGGTGTGTTGGTGTTTGGTGTGTAATTAAAATGATTGTGAAATATGTTTTTGGGGTGTGTGTGATGTGTGTGTGTGTGTAATATGTGTGTTTTTATATTTTTGTTTTTGTGAGGTGTGTGTGTTTGTGGTGTATGTGTGTGTGTGTGTGTGGTTTATGCGTGAATGTGTGTGGTGTTTGTGTTTTTTAAGTGTGTGTGGTGTGTGGCGTGTTGTGTGATTATTTCTTGTTTCTGTTGTGCGTGATTTTGTTGAGATTTTTGTGTTGTGTATCCTTGAGTGTGGTGTGTGTGTTTGTGTGTTATGTGGGCATGTGTGAGTGTGTCTGCGGTTTTTTGTTTGTTTGTGAGTGTGTGTGTGTGATGTGTGTAGTTTTGTGATTTTTGTTTAAGTGCTCTACGAATATGTTTCTTTTTTGGGTGATTGTTGTGTGTGCTGAGTGATTGTGTTTTATGTCCGTGTTTGTAATATGTATGTGTTCTGTGTTATTTTATTTGAGTGTATTATTTTGAGTGTGGTTACAGATTGGTGTGTGTTTTGCTTTTGTATGCGCTGGTGTTTTCGTGTGAAATTTGTGTGTGAGTTTTTTTGTGTTGTGTTTGAGTTTTTGACGTGTGTGTTGTGTCTTTTTTTGTGTATATTAGGTGTCCGTTTGAGTGTATGTACCTTTTGATGAGAGGTGTGTGCGTGTGTGTTGTGTATGTGAGTTTGTGGCATGTGTGTAGTGTGTGTGTGGTATGCGTGACTGAGGTTTGTGCGTGTTTGTGTTTGTTGTGTGTGTCTTTGTGTGTGTTTGTGTGGTATATTTGTGTGTTGGGTGGGTTTGTGTGGTGTGGATGAGTTGTGTTTGTTTGTGAGCGGTTTGCGTGTGTGTTTTGTTTGTGTATTGTGTGATGTGTGTTTCTGTGTGTGATTTATATGTTTGGCGTGTTTGTGTGAGTGTGATTTTGTCTTGAGGGAGTATGTGTGTATAAATTGAGTGGGGTTTGTTTGAGTGTGTGGTTTTGTTAGTGTTTGTGTATTTTGTGACTTGTATGTGGTGTGTTTATGTTTGTTTTTTGTGTTTATTTTTTATGTTTTGTTTGTTTGAGCATGTGTTGTCTTGTAGATTTGCGTGTGTGTTTTTTTATTTGTGTTTCTGTTGTTTGTGCGTGTGTTTTCTGTTGTGTGGCTTGTGGGTGTGGCGTGTGTGTTGTGTGTGTTTTGCGTGTGTGTCGTGTTTGGTGTTTGAGTATGTTGTTTGTGTGTGAATTTTGATGTGTTGCCTGTGTTTGTGTGATTGTGTGTACGTGTCTGGGTTTTTCTGTCTCGTGTCTGTTGTATATTTTTGTGTGGTTTTTGAATTGCGTGTATTTGTTTGGTGTGTTCGTGAGTTTGTGGGTGTGTCGTGTGTGTGTTGTGTGTATTGTTGTTATAGCGTCAGTGTATGGTGTATGTGTGGTGTGTGTGTGTGTGTGTTTGTGTATTTTAATTTCTGTTTGTGTGTGTTGTGGGCTTTTGTGATATTTGTATTTGCGTGTTTGTGTGGTGTGTGTGTTTTGTGGTGTGTTTTTGGGTAGTGTGTGCGTGATTTTTGCTTTTGTGGTGTCCGTGTGGTTTGTTTGTGTTTGTTTGTGATTGGGGTGTGTTGTTTGTGTGTGTTTTTTTGGTTTTGCGTAAATGTCGTGTGTTTGGTGCGGTGAGTTTGTTTGTGTTTTGTGTTGTGTGTGATTTTGGTGTGTGTTTGTGTGCGTATGTGTGTGGGTTTGGTGGTGTGTGCTGCGTGTGTGATCGTGTGTGTTTGTGTGAGGGTGTGTGTGTTTGTGTGTGTGAAGTTTGTGTGTAAGTGTGCTTTGTCTGTGTGTGCTGTGTTAATTAGTGTGTCGTGTGTGTTTTTGTGTGTGGTGTGTGTTTGTGCGGTTTGCGTGTGTGCTGTATAAGTGTGTGTGTGATGTGTCATTTTTAGTCTGCTGTGAGAGAGAGTAATTGGTGTGTCTGGATATGATTATTTGTGTGTGACTTGTGTGAGTGTATGGAGTTTTTTTATATTTGTGTGTGAGGTGTGTGTGTGTGTGTGTTGAGTGTGTGGAATATGTGCTGTGTGTGTTTCTGTGTCTCTCTTTGATGTGTCTGTTGAGTGTGTTGTGTATGTGTGGTTTGTGCGAGAGTGTTTCGCGTGTGAGGTGTGTGTGTGTGTGTGTGTGTTTCTTGCGTGGGTGTTTGTGTGATGTGTGATTATGTGGGTATGTTTGTAATAATAGAGTGAGTTTTGGTGAGTCTGGCTTTTTGTGTTGTTGAGTGTGGGTGATTTATGTGTTTGTGTGTGTGTGGTGTGTATGTGTGCGTAATGTGTTTGTGTTATTTGTGTTTGTTAATTGTGTGTATTGTGTTTGTTTTGTGTGTAGGCGTGTAGATTTTGTGTGTTGTGTTTGTTTTTTGTTAGCTTGTGTGATGTGTGGCAATGGTGTGTGTGTGTGTGTGTTTATGTGTGTTTGTGTGTGTGTGGCATGTGTGGTATTTGAGAATATGGTGCTTGTGTGTATGAAGAATATTGTGTGGCGTGTGGGGTTAGTTTGTTTTGTTTGGTTTATGCGTAGGTGTGTGACGACTGATTTTGTTGTGTGTGTGTGAGTGATGTGAGTTTTTGTGTGTTTGTTGTGTGTTGTGTGTGTAGTGGTTGTGTGTGTGTTAGTTTGTGTGCGTGTGTGTGTGTTGTTTGTGTGTGTGTATTTTGTTTGTAGAGCGTTTGTGTGTTTTGTGTTTTGTATTTGTGTTGTGTGTTTTTGTTAGTTGTGTGGGTGCGTGTTTGTGTGTTTTGTGTGTGTGTTTGGGTGTGTTGTGTGTGTGGTTTTTGTTTTTCTGTTGTGTGTGTTTGAGATGTGTGTGTAGTTTGTGTGTGTTTCTTTTCTGGTGTGTGTTGTGTGTGTTTGTGCATTTTAAGAGATTGTGGTTTGTGTGTTAGGTTGTAGGTTTGTGCTGTTTGTGTGTGTATGGTTTACGGGCGTGGGTCAGATATTTTTGTTTGTGGTATATGTTTGTGGTTTTAATTTTTCACTGCCTGAGTGTGTGTGTTTGTGGTGTGTGTTGTGTTTGGACTATTTAACGTGTGTTTATTCATTGTGTATGTTTATGTGTCGGTGTGTTGGTGTGTGTATTTGTGCGTGTGTTTTGGTTTTTGTGTTTTATTTGCATACGTGTGTGTTGTGTGTGCGTGAGTTTAGTATATATTGTGTGATTTACAGTTTTGTGTGTGTAGTTAGTTTTTGATTGTGTGTTGAATGTGGTTTGTTTTTGTGGTTTGTGTGCAAGTGTGTGACATTTGTGTGTTTGTGTGTGTGTGTGTTGCGTGTGTTAAGTTTAGTGTGTGTTTGTGGTCCGTGTGTTTGTAGTGTGTGTTTGTAGTGTGTGTTTGTATTTTGTTTGTGTAGTGATAGTTTATGTGATGTTTTTGTTTAGTGATTATGTGTGTTTTTTCCGGGATTTGTTTTGTTTTGTGTGTGTGTGTGGTGTGTTTTATTTGCGTGGGTTTTGTGTGTGGTGTGTGTGTTTATGGGTTGTGAGTGTGTGGTGTACGTGAGAGTTTTCTTATGTTTTGGTTTTGTTGTAGTATGTGTGTGTGTGTGGTGTGCGTGTGGGTGTGAGTGTGGTGTGTGTGTTTGTGGTGTTTGTGTTGTGTGTTTTTGCATTTGTGTGTTGTGTGTTTGATTTGAATTTGCATGTACGTGCGCGTTTAAATATGTGTGTGTGAATTGTGTATTGGCTGTTGTGGTTGCTTATTGTTTGTGTATAATATTGTATTTTGTGTGTAGTGTTCTTTAGTGTTCTGTGGGTTTGTGTTTGTTGCGTTATATGTTTTGGTGTTTTTGTATATATTTGGGGGCGTTTGTGTCGAATGTGTGTGTGTTTGAGTTTTGTGTGTGTGTGTGGATTTGATTGTTGTGTGTTTCAATGAATAAATGAGTGTTTGTGTGCTTGGTGTGTGTGTGTGTGTGTTTGTGTTTGCGTTTGGGTGCTTTATATCTGTGTTTGTTGTGTTTGTGTTTGGTGTGTGTTGTGTATGCTCTCTGTTTATATATGTGTGTGGTGTGTTTGTATGTAAGTTTTTGTTTTGAGTCGTGTTTCATGTATATGTGTGGTGTTTCATGCGAGTGGGTTTTTTTTGTGTCGTATTTGTGTGGTGTGTGTGTGACTTGTGTTTTTGTACGGTGATTTGTTTTTATATGTGGTTTGTGGTGTGAGTGTTGTTTGTATGTGGAGCATGTGGTTGTGTTTGTGTGTGTGTTTGAGGTGTGTGTTTGTGTGCAGTGCGCTTTTGTGTGTGGGTTTGGTGTGTGAGTTTCTGTGTGTGCGCGTGTGTGTGTGTGTGTGTGTGGTGTGTGCTTGAGTGCGTGTTTTGTGTGTGATTTTTTTAATGTAATATATATGTCAGTTGCTTATGCTTGTGTGTGTAAGTTTGTTGTGTTTATTATCGGCGTTTGTGTGTTTGTGTGGTGTGTGTGATATGTATGTGGTTTGTGTGTGTGTTTTGTTTTTGATTGTGTGTGTTATTATGTGTGTTGTGTGTGTGATTCGTGTGTTTTGTGTTTGCGTGTGTTTTTGAGTTTCTTGTGTTATGTGTTAAGTTGTGTGTTTTTTGTATGTGTGTGTTGTGTTTCGTTGTTTCTGGTGTGTTTGCTGTGTGAGGTTGTGTGTGGTGTGTCTGGTTGTATGTTGTGTGTGTGTGTTTTGTGAATGTGTGTGTGTTGTTTATGTTTGAGTGTGTTTTGTGTTTGTTGCTGATTTGGTTCATGTGAATATATGTTGTTTGTGTTTGTTATACTAATGTTTTGTTTGTGTGTGTTGTGTGTGTGTGCTGTGTTTTTACTGTGTGCGTTTGGTGTGTGTGTGTGTGTGTGTGCTGCTTTTTCGTGTAAGTATTTGTGTGTGAGTATTTTGAGTGTGCTTAATGTGTCTGTGTGTGTGCTGTGTGTGTGGTGTGTGTGTGTGTGTTTGTTTTTGTTTGTGATTTGTGTGTGTGTATTTTGTGTTGTGTGATGTGGTGAGTATATGTGTGAGTGGTGTTTGTGTGCTTGTGTTTGTTGCGTGTTTATTCTGGTTTTGTTTCGTGTATGTTTCGTGCTTGTAAGGCACATGTTTTGTTAGTGGTTTTTGTGTGTGGTGTGTATATTTTATATGTGATGTTTCGGTGTTGTGTGTGTGTATGGTGTATAAGAGTTTGTTTTGTGTGTTTGTGTGTGGTTTGTTTGTTGTTGTGGTGTGTGTGGCGTGTATTTTTGTGGTTTGCGTTGTCTATGTGTTCGTGTGTTGTGTGTTGTTTTTTGGAAAATTTTTGTGTGTATGCGTGTGATTGTGTTGTGTTTGTGTGTGTTTTGTGTTTATGTGCGGTATATGTGTTGTGATTGAGAGGTGTGTGTTTGTGGTGTGTGTGTATGTGGGGCGTGTGTTATCTGTGTGTGTTTGTGGTGCGTGCGAGTTTGTGGTATATGTGGTGTGTGTTTTTTTGTGTGTGTGTTTTTTGAATTTGTGTATGTAATGTATTTTTGGTGTGTGGTGTGATTGTTTATTTTGTGTGTATTTGGTGTGTGTTTGATTGTGTTGTGCAATTTTTTGTATCTGTGTGCGTGTGGTGCGTGTGTTTGTGGTGTTTTTGTGTTATATATATGTTGTGTGTGTGTATTTTGTGAGTGTTTGTGTTTTGTGTGTGCGGTGAGTGTGTGGATTGTGAATGTGTGCGTTTGGTGTGTGTGTGTTATGTGCGTATATTATGTGAATGTTTGTTATGTGCGTGTTCGGTGGGTGTGATTTGTGTGTGAGTGTTTGATGTGCGTGCATTTAGTTTATTATTGTTTATGTTTTGTTTGTTGCGTTTGTTTTGTGTGAGTGTGTGCTTTTGTGTGTGCGTGTGGTTGTAGAGCGTGTGTTGTGTTTGTGTGAGTGAGTTTGAGTCGTGATTTTTGTGTGAGTAGGTTGTGTGTGTGTGTGTGTTTGTGATCTGTTTGCTCGAGTTGTAATGTGTGGCGTGTTTGTGTTTGTGTGCTGTCTATGTGTGTTTGATATGTGCGTGAATATATAGTTTTTGTGTGTGTGTGTGTGTGTTGAGTGGTTGTGTTGTTTGTGTGGTGAGTGGTTGTGTTGTGTGTGTGGTATGTATTGTTTCCTTTTGTGTAGTGTGTCTATATTGGTGTATTATTCCTTGCGTATGTGTGGTGTTTGTTTGCTTGTTTGGTGGTTTTTTGTTTTGTTTTGTGTTTTTTGTTTATGTGTTTGTTTGTTTTGTGTGTGTTTTATGGTGGTATGTGGTGTTTTTGTGTGTGTGAGTTGTGTTTATGTCTGTGTGTTATGTTTGTTTGTGCGATTTTTGTTTTTGTGCTGTATGATGTGTGTGTGTGGATTTTTCTGGTGTGTGTGTAGTGTTTGATTTTGGGTGAATGTGTGTTTTGTGTGTGGTTTTGGTTTTATTTGTTTATGTGTGTTTGTGTGTGTGTGTTTGGTGTGTTTGTTTGCTTGAGAGTGCGTGTTTGGTGTGTGTGTGTTTTGGGTTTATGTGCTCTGTGAGTGTGTGTGAATGTATCTAGTGTGGGTGTTTTTTTATTCTGGGTGATTATGTGTGTTGTGTGTGCATTTAGTTTGTGGTTGTTCGTTCTTTGTTTGTTTGGTGTGTGTGGGGTGTGGTTTTGTGAGTGTGTGGCGTGTTTTTTGTGTGAGTGTGTGTGTAGTGTGTTTGTGTGTGTGTGTGTGTGATTGAGGTACAGTCGTGTTTTGTCTTTGAGTATGTGTTGTGTGTGTTCGTGGTGGTTGTGTTCGATTGTGTCGAGTGTGGTGTGTGTGTGTGTGTTTAAGCTGTCTGTGTTTTTTTTAATATGTGCGTGAATATATAGAGTGTGTGTGTTTGTGTATTGTGAGTGTGTATTGTGTGTGGATATGATGTGTGTGTGGTATGTAATGTGTGCTTCTTTTTGTGTGGTTTGTGTGTGTTAGTGTGTTGTTTGCTTTTTGAATATGAGTATCTGTGACTTGTGTTTGCGAGTGTGTTTTTTGTGTGTGTTTTTGTGAGTCTTTTTGTTTTTGTTTATGTTTTTGTGTTTTTTTCTTTTGGTGCGTGTTTGTGTGTTGGTTATGTGTTTTTATTTTTTTTGTGTGCGTTTTGTTTGTGGTTATGTTGTTATTATGTGTTTGTTTGTTTTTTAATGTCCTTTTCTGTGTGTGGTGTTTTTGTTGGTGTGTGTTATGTTTTTATGTTCTCTTTGAATATGTGTGTGTGTGAGTGTGTGGCTTGTGTGTTATTTGGGTTTGTGTGGTGTGTGCGTGTGTTTTTGTATGTATTGGTGAATGTGTGTGCGGTTTATTTCTGATTATGTTTGGTGTGTGTGTGTATGGGATTGTGTATTGTGTGTGAGTGTGTCTGTGGTATTTTTGGATGTGTGTTTTGTGTGTGGTTTGTGGGTGTGTGTGATATACGTGCGCCGTATGTGTGCGTATGTTTTTTTTGTGTGGATTTTGTGTGTGTGTGTGGTTTGTTTGAGTTTGGTATTCTTGTGTTCTGTGTGTTGGTTTCATGCGTGTTGTGGTGTGTGTTTTTGTTGTGTGTGGTTTATGTATTGTGTGGGTGTGTGTGAGTGTGTGGCGTGTGTGGTGTGTGAGTGTATGTTGTGTGAGTGTGTGGTATTGTGTGAGCTTTTGGCTTTTTTTGTGATTTTGCGTGTGGTTTTTGTTTAGATTGTGTCTAGTGTGATGGGTATTTGTGTGTGGCTTATGTGACATTTATGCGTTTTTTTATTGTGCCTGTGTGTGTGGTGTGTTTGCGGTTTTTCTGTGTGTGTTTGTGAGAGAGATGTATGATTGTGGTTCGGTTGTTTTGTGTATTTTTGTTATAGTTTGTTTGCTTGTCTGTGTGTGTTTGTATGCTTGTGACTGTTTTGTGTGTGTGTGTGTTAATGTGTGTGTGTTGTGTTTGTTGTGTACGTTTTTGGTTTTTGTGTGAGTGTGTTTTTTGTAATTGTGGATGTGTGCTTGTGTTTCTGTGTGTGGTGTGTGCGTTGTGTTTTTGTGGTGTGTGAATATTGTATGTGTTATTGGCCTGTGTTTGGGTGTATTTCGTGTGTGTGTTTGTGTGGGTGTGTTGTGTTTGTGTTGAATCTCTATTGCTTGAGTTTGATTTGTGTTTGTGCGGTATGTCTGTGTAGTGTGTATGTGTGTTTGTGACGCTTGTGTTGTTTGTGTGTGTGTGTGTGGTGTTTTTCGTGGTTTTTGTATGCGTTTGTGTGTGTGATTTGTGTGTTTGTTTTTTTGTGTGTGTGTGGGTGTTTTGTGCGTGATTGTGTGACTTGTGTGTCGTGTGTGTTTTTGTGGGTGTGGTTTGTGGTGTGTGTGTTGTGGTGTGTATTTGTTTGGTGCGGTGTGTGTGTTTGTGCGTGGTATTCTGTGTGTGTTTGTGTTTTGTGAGTTTGTTTGCGTGTAAGTGTGTGAGTTTTGTTTGGTTGAGTATTGTGTGTTTATGTGTGTGGTGTTTGTGAGAATGTGTTTTGTGTTTTTTTGTGAGTGTGTGTGTGTTGCGTTTGTTTGTTTTTATTTGTTTGTATGGGTATGTATGTCGGGTGTGATTGTGTACGTGGTGTGTGTGAGTGCGTGGAGAGTGTGGTGTTTATTGGTGTGTTTTGTGTGAATTTCATTTGTATGTGAATATCTTGCTTGTGTGCTGTTTTTGTGTGGCTGCCTTTTGTTAGTATTATGTGTGTTGTGTGTGCGCGTGTGATGTGTGCGTGTTTGTGTTGGTACGTGTGATATGTGTGTTAGTGTGGGTGTGGAGATTTTTTATTTTTTTCGTTTGTGTGTGTGCGTGTTTGAGTGATGTGGTTGTTTTTGACGTGTGTGTGTGTATGTTGTGTGTGTCTTTGCGTGTGTGTGTGTGTGTGTGTGGAATGTGTATATTTTGTGGTTTGTGTGTGCGTGTATTGTGTGTGTGGTGTTTGGTTGATGTTTTTGTGAGTGTTTTGTGTGTGTGTTTTGTGTGTGTGTTTTGTGTGTGTGTTGTATGTGTGTGTTGTTTGTGTGTGTGATTTTCTGTCAATTGGAATGTTTGCGTACGTTTTGTATGTGTGTCGATTTGTTGTGTGTGTCCTTGTGGTGTGTTTGTGTGTGTGAATTGTTAGTGTGGTTTATGTGTTTGTTTGGCGGGTGCGTGAATTTGTGTTAAGTGTGTGTGATGAGTTGTTCTTTGTGGTTTATGTGAGCGTGTGTTTTATGTGTTTGTGTGTGGTGTGTCTGTGTGTAGTAAATGTGTGTGGTTAGTGTTTTTGTGTGTGTGGTTTTAGTTTTTGCGTGCGTGTGAATATTTTTATATGTTTTCGTGTTTTTTGTTTTGTATTTGTGTGTAGTGTGTGCGTTTGTGTGTTTGTGTAATGTGAAGGTCTGTTTGGTGTGTGTTGTGTTTGTTTCATGTAAGTATGTGTTATGTTTGTTCGGTTTACGTGTGTTGTGCTGGGTTTTTTGTGTTTATTGTGTGCGCGTGATGTTAGTGTTCTGTGTGTGTGTGTAGTGTTTCTGCGGTGTGTTTTGTTGTGTTTGTGTGCGTTGTGTGGGTGTATGGTATTTTTCGAACAATGTGTTGTGTTCGTTTGTTAAGTGTTTATTTGTGCTATGTGTGAGTGTGTTTATATGTTTCGTCCCCGTTGCGTGATTTTGTGTGGTTTGTGTGTTGTATTTGTCGGTTTTTTTGTAGTGTTGGTGTGTTTTTGTTTGTGCGTGTAATTTTGGTGTTGTTGTGTGTTATGTGCGTGTTTGTGTGCGTCGTGTGTGTTTGTGATATTTGTTGCGTGATTGAAGTTGTTTGTGTGTGGTTTATTTGTGAATCTCTTTCGTGTATGGTTTGTTTCTGTGTGGTGTTTGTGCGAGTGCGTGGCGTTTGTTTTTGTTTGTTTTGTATTTGTGTTGTGTTTGCGAGTGTGTATGTTAGTGTTTTCTGTGTTTGGTTTTTGTGTGTGTGCTACGTGTATGTGTGGTTTATGTGTGTGTGTTTTTTATATTTTTTGTTTTTTGTGGTGTGTTTGTGTAATGTGGAAGTAGGTGTGTATGGTGTGTGTATGTGTATGTGTTGTGTTTTTGGTTTGTGTGTTGTGTGTTATTTAATTGTGATAGTGTGGTGTTTGTGTTTTTTGTTTGTGTGTGGATGTGTTTTGTGTATGTGTTGTGCTTGTGCGTGTGCTTATTACTGTGAATGTATGGGTTTTGTGTATGTGTTTTTGTTTTATAAGAGTGATGGGGATATAAATGTGTTTGTGTTATGTGGTTGTGTGGACTCCGGGTTAATGTGTGTGTTTGTTGTCTGTATGTTTGTGTGGATTGTGTTTGTGTGCGTATGGGTGGAGTGTGTGACGAATGTGTGTTTGTTTTGTTTTGTGTGTGTGACTGTTGTGTGTTTGTGTGAGTTTGTGTGCTTTGTTTTTTATGTTTGTGTTTGTGTTTGGATTTGTTTGGTGTCGTAGTGTGTGCGTGCTGTTTGTGTGTGTGCTGTGTCTGTAAGTATTGTGTGGTGTGTTTCATGGTGTGGTACGTGTGGTGTGTTTTATATTTATGATGTGTGTGCGATATATTTTGTGTGTAGTTTTGTGTGTCTGATTGGTTTGTGATGTGCGTGTTGAATGTGTGTTGTGTGTGTGTTTTTGTAGTGGTTATGTGTGTGTGTGTGTGGGTGTGGTGTGTGTTGTGAGAGTGATTTTGTTTCGTGTGTGTGTGGTTTGTGTGTGTGGTGCGTTTATGTGTATGGAATGTACATGTGTACTGTGTGTGTGTTGGTGTGTGTTTTGGTGTGTGTGTGTGTTGAGTGTTTGTGTTCGAATGAGATTTTGTGTGGTGTGTGTGGTTTATTTTTGTTTTGTGTGTGTGAGTTATGTGTGTGTGTTTGATGTGTGTTTATGTGCGAATGTGAGAGTGTGTAATGTTTGTCATTTGTGCTTTGTTTTTCTTTTTATTGTGTGTTTGTGCGTGTGTGATTTTTGTGTGTTGTGTATGTGCTTTTTGTGGTGTGTTTGGTTGTGTGTCATGCTTGTGCTTTGTGAGTTTATTTTTCTTGCGTCTGGGATTATGTGGTGTGTGTTTTTTTTAGTGGTTTGTGTGAGTTGTGTGATTGTGTGCGGTGTGAATATGTGTCAATTGTGTCTTTGTGTTTGTGCTGTGAGAATGTGTGTTTGTTGTAGTCTGTGGGGAGTGTAGGTTTTGTTTGGGATTGATATATTTGTGTTTAAGTGTGTGTGTTTTGTATGTGTATGATTTGAGTGAGATGTGTATTATTTTTGTGTGTGTAGTATGCGTGACTTTTTGGCGTGTGTGTGTCGTAAGTATGTGGTTGTGTTTGTGGTGTGTGCGAGTATGTTTGTGTGGTGTGAGTAAATTTTTGAATTTGTGTGTTTAATTTGGATTGTGTGTATTTGTTTGTGAGGGTTGTGTGTGTTTTTGTGCCGCGTGTGGTTTAGTGAGTTGTGTGTGATTGTGGGATTTTGTGTGTGTGTTTTTATGTGTGTTTATGCGTAATATATGTGTGTTTGTGTGTGATGTATGTGTGTGTGAGTGTGGGTGAGTGTGTGTGTGTTATGTTTGTGTGTGTTTGGTTTATGTGTGAGAGGTGTGTTTGTGTGTGTGTGGTGTGTTTGTGTGTGTGGAGATTTGTATGTGTGTGTTTTGTTTTTGTGGTGTGTGTTTAGTATGTGTGTTTGCATGTTGTGTGTGTGAATTTGTGTTGTAATTATTTTGGATGTGTTGTGTGTGTATGTGTGTGTGATTGTGTGGCGTGTGTGATATGTGAGTGCGTGGTGTGTGAGTATGTGGTATGTGTGTTTGTTGTAAACATGTGGTGTATGTATGTTTGGTATTTTGTGATTTTTATGTGTGTTGGGTGGTTGTGTGTGGCGTGTG
>Ga0131853_10014664_pt1 | contig 14358 bp, 11 predicted proteins | sample TergutLab28metaG_FD_92764 | JGI IMG/M metagenome (GOLD analysis project Ga0131853, IMG submission 92764) | Labiotermes labralis P1 segment gut microbial communities from Petit-Saut dam, French Guiana - Lab288 P1 (version 2) (version 2) | ecosystem: Host-associated > Arthropoda: Insects >... | reverse complement strand
AGTAGTAGTAGTAGTAGTAATAGGAATAGTAGTAGCAGTAATAGTTAGTAGTAGTAGTAGTAGTAGTAGTAGTAGTAATAGGAATAGTAGTAGCAGTAATAGTTAGTAGTAGTAGTAGTAGTATTAGTAGTAGTAGTAGTAGTAATAGGAATAGTAGTAGCAGTAATAGTTAGTAGTAGTAGTAGTAGTATTAGTAGTAGTAGTAGTAGTAGTAGTAATAGTAGTAGTTAGTAGTAGCCTAGTACTATTAACTACGAGGAGGTGTAATAATTTGTAAGGTTTTTACGCCTATAAGCAATAAAATGTCTTGTCTGCGCACAAGTCTAGCACGATCACCCATGAGGCAAACTGCATTTAATTGCTTGTTTATGAGCTTAAGTAATGCCTTTGTATCATTAACAACACAATATTAAGTCTGTGCAGTAACAAAGTAGATTTTGTGAGTATTGCAGGGAATCTCATTCTTGCTTTAATTTCATGTGCCTTTTAACAGACTCGTAGAGTAATTGCGTGTTATAGGATTCTAGCTGTTGTAAAGGCTTCAATAAAGTAACTGAATTATCTTTATTGTCATGAAACAGGCTACTTCAGTCAATATGATCTATATGTTGGCTGCGCGGACATTTTTGGTTTCTGCAAATAATTTGTACTATAACCTTCCATGATTTTCGAAGTCACACTCATCTGGGTGTTGGCCGCAAACACAGGCAGTTTGGGGTCAAACGGGCCTGATCTTCAGAGATATTTTTTGCTAATTTTCAAGCTTCGCACCAGTCCGGATCCATTCAGACTGGTTCCGAGACATTAATGGCAGTTTATATCTCAGCCATTCGCCACTCACGCACGCATTCACACACTTACACCCACACTTACTCTCCACTGACCCACGCTTCGGTTTAGAACGAATCAATACCGTCGCGACTTGTAATAATGAGACTGTTGTTCTCTCCGTAAAAAGCAATGTCGTAATGCTGTTCCTTTTTACAGTATTAACGAAGTTTTAATCAACTTTAAACAATACTGGTAATTTAGGTCGTGACACAACAAATGAAGCTTATTTTGTGAACACATAATTATATTTTGACAGGAAAATCGTGGGATATAGCGATCATAATTTTATCCGGATTCAATCTAAACGTTTCTCATAGTACTTCATTCAATAACGCAAGGTCATCAACCTTAACCTCTGGCTCCATATTACACGTTGTTGGTAGACAACCATTTTTAACCGTCACAAAATATTAATAACATAATTCTCCGGCAGTTCTGAAGTCTGCGGATAAAATCTAATGCGTTTGGCCAACTAATTCAAGCGGCACTTGGCACTTATTTTTTCTGTAGACAAAAGTGCAGGAACTAGAAGCTGAAATTTTTCTTGTGTCTAGCACCAAGAGCCGAGGGCCTGTACCTTTGGCTCAGCAGTACTCTGCCTCTCCAAGATAGAGGCACTGGAGCAACGTTACCTTCCTTATTACGATTAACTGGCTCATTCAATTAATAGAAAAGAATTATTTTCGGAAAAATGACTTTTGGCCAACTAGTAAAAGTTACTCGCCTTTCATTGAAACGGAAGGTACATAACCATGTTCAAAAATGATTCGTATTGTGTCGTATTGGTAACTAGTATCATTCACTACACACCTAAGTTATATACTTGTTAATATTCATTTTACTAAAGTACCGTCTTCTCCGCTTGAGCCTACTATCTCACTTCCCCATACGTGTTACATGCGTAGCACATGCCTTTATTGGCTTGTTTATTTTAAATTCGAAGTAAAGGTAAAACAATCCCTGTTCAGGCCCAGTGGGTTCCAGGAAGTTGAGGCTGCCAGATTTTAAGACAATCATAACATGAAGGCAGTATGTTTGCCATACTCACCGGCCGCCTTTACCCCCCTTCCCCCCAGGAAGTATTCCTGGTACTCATTTTTGTTGGAGTCGATCTCAGGGCCATAGTGTGGTCAGAAGGATTATGTTAATGAAAAATTTCAAGGACACCGTCGGGAGTCGAAACCGCTCACCGACCTGTGCCACGGCATGTTCCAGTTATTTTAAGTTTTTTGGCGAAAATCACACTCACACATTATGAAAACCACTTTATGCAGTTTTCTCTCTCCCCTTCTTAGCTCCTTTCACTTAATTCCAGCCATCACTTCGGTACATATTTTTAGGCCTTTCACACCCGTATCTTGACGCTATGATAGTAGCAGAGTAACCTTTTAAAGACTACACGTATCTGTTTTATGTAAGGAATCAGCCCGTACCGCGCAGTACACACTTTCCACCGCGGTCATAAAAACCGACCAGTTAATTATGTATAAGGCAAAAAGTCGCTGTCTGTGCTGAGATACGTACAAAGCACTCAACGCAAAGCGAGCATCGTGTAGAACTTTTGAATATTAAACCTGTTTGTACGTAAAGAAACCGCTAGGCTTTAAAGGGATAGTAGCGATTCTTCTCTGTTATAAATGGTGTTTGTAGAGAATTTTTTATCCGTCAGTGGCATTTTATGCTATTAGGTTACTTTATTATGTATAAAAATATCATCTTTCCTCTTTCGGTCCTCGATTGTCTCCCGCCTTGTTTTCTTGGATTATTCTCTTTATATTTTGCTCCCTTTGTTTTTGTCCATTAGACTTTTGAGTCAACGTGTAAACAAATGGAAGAACTGCGTGACTAATGTCATTATTTTATTTAATGCTTGTGCAGTTGGCTTAACACCAAATAAATCCTACACTAAAATATTTAAACCCTTTTCCTCATGGTAGTTATGTAAAGCAAAGCGCGTTTATAAAATGTCGCTATTGGAAACGCCAGTGAACCGAGCTTAATTTCTTAAACTTTATACTATAATTCTATTGCACGTGCTTCTATAAACCCAATTTTGGATCCACAGTTCCATTACATAGAGGATAGTAGGCACTCACCACTGGCATTAGAATGGTTACAGGCTTTTATTTCTGTATGCCATACTGCCTGTTTACAGTATCAGTATTACACGTGGGTGAATCGGTGTGCAGTACCCGAAATAATTTCTGTAGGTACAGCGATAACACAATTCTTCCTGCTGTAGTATTCAGATGATTTTTCATTGTAATCAGAGGTGGCTTTGTTCACCTTAGGATTAGTTTTAAGGTTTGTGACAATACGGGACTTTCTGAATAAGTAGTAGTTCGTAAGGGTGCGCACACATAAACAGAGTCGAGTCGAGCCCAAACTAGTCCAGTCAGACTCACAAAGACGCGGCAGTGACTCTGTGGCTTACTTACAATGGCAGCCGCGGCAGTGCGTACACACCAGCAGAGTCGAGTCAAGTCGAGTCACGCGAGTCTTTCCGAGTCATGAGTCTTGCTGCCGCATGTTCCATTTTCGTCAGTCAGACTCTAGTGATCGGGCGTGACGGCTGCTGTCTTGAGGAAGAAATGGATGTGGTAAAGCTTGTCCTTTTAGTTGAGGACCATGAGGCAATTTACGACGCCTCACGTTGTGAACACCGGAACCGCGTCTTACATTGATGATGATGTCCATAACAACAAAAACAACAGCACCACTAACAACAGTAAAAATGTTCTTATTGTTATTAGGCCTCCTATTTAAAGTTTGTATACGTTATTTTTGGCGTAGTAGAGAGTGACAACCGACTTTCAACTGGCTTCAAATTAAAGATAGTGTAATGTGTTTGTAGTGTATTATTATTGTTATTGTTATTATTATTATTATTACTATCATCATCATCATCATCGTTTTAATCAAGGGATAGTTGAAAGAAGGAAGTAATAAAAGTAACGGAATGTGCTACTTGCAAATATTTTCTTTACTGTAAGTTAATTATATTCAGATTACGTTCGTGGCTTCAGGGGGAAAGCTTCATCCCCTAAAAAGTACAGTGGGATACTTATGCTTGTACCTGGAATATTTCTAATTGGAGGAACATTTAAGTCACCAGAACTAAACGCCTTTCCAAAATTTGAGTTATTAAAAATACTGTTATCATCTTCACGTCCGTGGGCTCCTACATCAATCAGTGTGAAGCAGCAATTTGCATCAGTCACACCTAACAAGTTCATTGAGTGAAAGCTTTTGTAATTAAAGTACAAAGATCCTGCGTTTGGTGGGCATTTCATGCGGCAGTGTTTCCTCTCTCTGTTTCCTAAGCAATTAGGCATTTTACAAATATGGTTGAACTCATCTGCAATTCTCAGCCATATTTCCGAAGTAGGGACTGTTTTATATATATCTGTTACAGTACCTTCCAAATGGCTTTTCCGGACTCACGTACAATGCCCTGTACTGTATTCTTTCCAACTCGAAAAAAAGTATCCCCAAGACGCAAGTAATTTCCCATTGGCAAGATACCTGAAACAGACTTTATTTATCAGACTCCCAGAAATGTAAGGACATGTGATACAACTTAAGAAGTAATTATACGAAGGAATGAAGAAAATCAAAAGAAAAAAATATCAGGAAGTGCGGCTACGGTGAGAGGGAAATGGTCATTTTATGGTGTCATGAATTTTTTGGAGTACTACTTGCAGCGTCGAACTATGGAAATATTCCAGAGACAGCAACTGCAACTGAAGTTTCATTCGCGGATCCAGATTAAACTGAAATGGACAATTCTGAACAACTGGAAGGAGGATCGAGTAAAAAAGAGCAACCAGCAGGAATTAAAAGAGGAGGAAAAATACAAAAATTAACTGCTGTTGATATAGGCAGACAATACTTGGACTCCTTGAAAGAAATAGGTAATGAATGGAGGAGATCCTGGTTTCGAATATCCGTTACAATTCTAATTGAACAAAAAAAAAAGACAAAGGATACTCTCTCTTTCTCTCTCTCTCTCTCTGTCTATATATATATATATATATATAATTGAAGAAACAAAAGGTAAATAGGAGTAAATAATGTTACTATCTAGGACACTAACAAAGAAAAAGAGTAGCCCCAATAATATCGAGAATCCCTTTCTTGTCTCCTACAGATTTTTATAGGACGTACCTAAAAAAAGTTACAAGTCTTTCTTCAGGTGTAATCGCCCTCCTATAGTTCGTGTTTTGTTTTTGTATTTCCTCTCCCACCAACTGTGACAGACGGTAGAACTGCTCGATATTCATTCTAAAAAACCCATGGAATTTCTCTTCATCCTCGAGCAGATCCGGATACAAGTGGCTAAATATTTCGAAATCTGGTCTCTTTATGTTTATCGGGTGTACACACTTGTTCCGTCTCTTACAACGCCACCTCCTTCTCCACATAATCCTGTGCAAAACAAGCATGTTAAAATTTTCCATCGCTTTAGAGTTCTTTACATGTGCACTGTTCAAAGAGTACTAAAAACCCACTGGGGCTCGCGGAGACTTGACTGCACTCGACTCGGTCGGTGTGAACACCCCTTAATTCTAGAGTCTGACTGGACTGAATTGGACTCGACTCGACTCGACTCTGTTGGTGTGTACGCACCCTAATTCGTGACATTTCTTATGTTTTAATCTGTGTTTTGAGATTTAGTTCTTTCGTGAAGCCACTTTACCTGTTGCCTACTATCGCCCTGTCGACGTACTGAAGTCTAATCACATTACCATTTTCAGCTCCACATTACTACATGAATTTCAACTGTAATATTTTCGTTAGCCTGGACAATGGTTGGCAGTTTATAGCCAGCCACTAAGTGCTGTCGAAAAGCGGACAACAAGGAAACACAACAGCCTGGTTTTTCAGGCCACTGAAGCTTACCTATCAGTTTCCTATGCGGTGTTAAAATGAGAGGCAGTGAGGTTCCTGTCAAAGAATCAATAAATTGGAACACGAGGTGGAGACAGAGGGAGAAGTGGGTAGTACAGAATTTTATGGCAAGACACAAAGGAAGAATATATTGCAGGCATCGCCTTTCTGTGAACAAACTAAATGCGGCAGTTTGAATTTCCGGAATTACCGCTCAACTGCCATTGAAACTACACAATGTGATTGTGCGTAACCGTCTTCTGAAGCACTATAGAGACGTTTCAGTTTAATGCGTAGAACTCTGTTCAGCGCAACTCAATTTTAAAACTTTTAGATAACTTTCAAACAGAGCACAGCGTTTCCTGCAAAATCTCTGTCACGATTCTTTGGCAAAACTGAAAAGGAAGCATCTACACATCTACACATCTTGGCCACACATTTATTTTCATCGCATAAAGTTTTAGAGCCTGTGACGTAGTTGCTGTATTTGTAATGCAGAACGTTGCAACTGAGCTGATGTTATTTTAAATATTATCCATCTTCTGATGCAATGGACGTAGAGAGGAAGGATATGATTGGATATAGGTACGCCTTCAGGAGATTTGTCACAAGCTGACAAATTTGTTTTATCGTTCTTTGTGCCAAATATTAAGAGTGATATTTTCGGTTGTGCCGATCCCAGTGGCCGCGCGGTCTAACGCGTAGATCTGTTGCCGCTTGAATCCTGGGACTGTGGGTTCGAATTCCTCCGTGGTCGTGGATGTTTGTCTCTTGTGAGTATCGTGTGTTTTCAGGTAGAGATCTCTGCGTCGGGCTGATCGCTCGTCCAGAGGAGTTCTATCAAGTTTCTTATGTCTGAGTGTGATCGTAAAGTCTCGATAATGAGTAGGCAGTGTCAAACTAGGGGCTGTTGCGCCACGGAAAAAAATTCGGATGTGGTCGGACTGCGGCCCTTTGGAACAGGAAGCTAGCCCTCTAGCCATTACACAAATGGAGTACCGGGGTAGTGTTAGTTTTTATAACTGAACATACCGGTACGTTACTCGGGAAGATACTTCTTGTCTCGTGGCAGCTGCGACCATGGGCAACTCACGTCTGGGCTTGGTTGGCTGATGGTCCCTTCTGTTGTTCTGATGAATACTGACTCCTTTATTTCCCAAGGGATACCGTCTATTTTTCTGCACATGAAACCACTGTACACTTTTGTATTCGTTGAAAGGAGGCCGTCTGCACGGAGGAAGGTCATCAGCAAACCAATCCTAGACGTGACTCTGTGTACTGGGAGGTGGAAAGTAAATAAGCGAGTGTAACTTTGGTAGAGGTAAAACAGGTTCGAGGGATCGTCGCTTTATTTGCAGTAGACATTGCATAAAGTCGAACGACGAGAGATAAATCCCACACACAGCAAAACAAAGGAAGGCTAAATTGATTTGTCACATTTTGCGTAGGAAATGACCTGTTAAACATTTTATTATAAGGGAGAGAGAAGGGAGTGGGAGGCGAGGAAGAAGACTTAAGCAGCTACTGAATGACCTCAAGGAAACGAGAAGATACTGGAGAATGAAAGAGGAAGCACTAGATCGAGCTGTCTGGAGAACTCGCTTGGGCGGGCGTCTTAAGAAGGAATACATGATTGTGAATGATAACAGAAACGCACTAGTATTCATGTCAGTCACTAGTATGATTACGATAACGAAAGTAAATTTTTCAGGACGTTAAGTATTTTATTGTATGAAAATATGGACCGATACAGTATATGGATTTTTTTCCGTCTTCAATACATGATCTTTATGCACAGAAAGCTTAAAGATGAATACAGTTAGACATGGTGAATCAAGGGGTGCGTTATGATGTAAAAGGAGGTGGTGGTACGGCTCAATGAGCTTTAAGTTCTTAAAACTGACATTACTAATATTTCACGGAACGCAGCAGCGCTAGACGAATCGCTACACAAGGAACCAGGCTGTAGCGTATAGCACAGTAGAATAGAAACTTTATCAAATTATAATTCTGTGCAGGTTTGCATAAGCATTCCGTCCGTTACTGCTAAGAGGAAACTGAATCAACTGACAGGGGCGTCGCGTGTAGGGTTGTACCGTAATTTTATCTCCTTCACTTCACCTCACAGGAATGGACGCCGCCAGGTTAATCGCATTCACTTGCGAGTGGGACACGCAGGCGGGCTTCATGTTCCCAGATTAAACGGGAAGCCTCTCACACTGAGAACCGGAAAGGCAAGGTGACGAGTTACAGAGCAGCAGTATCGGGACTCTTCAGTTGTCGTTGGGCTCTTAGTAAAGCTATGAAAAGAAGAAATAGGGGGAAGTAAGGAACACAAGTCTTAGGAAATTCTTAAATTTCTAAATATTGAATTGAGGTCAGTTATGTTGAAAATATATCTAATTCATATCCCCATTACTACAGAGTTAACAACCACGAGACAAATTAAAATAATAAATGGATCAATATTAATAGCAATCTTTATGATAGGAACAACTTTTGCTATAAAACGGAAATCCATTAACAGGTAACTTTGAGAAGACAAATTGAGTAAATCAAAAGAACGAAAATTTACCTAAGATAAGGAAGTTCACACGAGAGTTAGATAAAGTTGCAGTATTGTCGATGACATTATTAGCCACACGATTTGTACCTCTTATTGTTGGAAACAGTCTCATAAAATTCAAATATATGTGCTTGAAATAAAAGTACACAAAAATATGACCCTCCATACATGTCGTTTGGTAAGAAAGTGTTAGCACTTTGAAAGTTTCTGATGACAGTTTGTGACGACAGTTTGTGATGACAGTTTCTGATGACAGTTCCCGTTAGATCTTTAAATGAAGAACATTTAAATCCTAGCGCAAAGTAATTTGGCAAAACTCTCGTTGATTAAAATGCTGATTCAAAATCCTAGCGGCTAACTGCAGAAGCTGTAGGAACATACATGCAGACAGCAGTGACAAAGGACATTGAGATATGACACAAAACAAAATAACATGGATTAAACAAATAAAGCGTGGAAATAAAGACAACACTTATGAAACAAAAATAATTGTATCGAATATACGCACACTGTCCTTGATATGGACGGTAGAAGCTGCTGCTATATTACACTGAAAGTGTAAGAAACTACGGGTGGTCAAAATGAGTTTGAGGTTCATAAGGCCGTGCATCGTAATATTATTTCTATAGTAGAACCAAAGAGATGCACCAATGTATCGCATCTATTTTATTTTGGAATGGCACTCTACATGTTTCGGACGGTCTTTCCGTCCATCATCAGGAGTTCGAGACTGTACATACAGCAACAGGCATTTGTCAAACAGATACTGCTGTCTGCTTGCTAGCGGGTACGAGATGGCTCGTACCCGCTTGTACTGCGAAGAATAGTGAAAGAAAAGAAGGACCAGTAGAGAGGAATTCCGGATTTGATGGGTCATCGCGCTGAGTGGTTCATTCAGAAGCATTTGTTCTTGAACCAAACTTTCCTGTATCTAGGCCCCCGCCAATGATAAGGGAGAGCGGGAAATGCAGTGTAGTCCGTGTTTACGTTTGAAAGACTGCTATAGTTAAGAATGTTTGGAATATCATCAACATTTCTCGAGTTATGTTGCATACAGTACATGTTAGTTCGTATTGCTATTGGAGGTCTTATTGTCTGAAAAATAATGAAATTAAATATCAGCTTTTATTAAGGCAACATAAAAGTAATTTGTGCAGTCTTTTTGTAGTAAAACACAGTGACATTTCAGCTGTGGAACGTACATTTTGAATGAGTTTTTGTAAATGTTATAAAAACGAGAGTAATTCCAGGACAGTAAACTGTCATTGCTCCTGTAAACATCTTAATTTTGTTGATAGTTTGCTTGTCCTTATTGCGACAGGAATGATCACTTCAGGAAGCTGCAGAAACCTGCAGGGTGTGCGGCATCAGGTGTTCATTCATACAGATATAAAACTAACATAAACGTGTAGTTTAATGTGGTCTATGAAACCTAAAGAAACTCGAGCAACTATATAAACGGGCAGTGAGTGACAATATGCTGCATTCTCTGCCTGTGAACCGACAAAAGAATGTCTTCTCGGATAAGCTGATGGTGCCTAGTTTCTTTCAAATGTTGTCATCTCTATAATGGGGGCAGCAGTTAATTATGCAATTATTTTAATATGCTCCATCTCCCGTGCACAAATCCGATCCAAAATGCACAATTAACCTACAAATACACTACTATAATTATTACCTACTTTAGTCACAAAATTTTCAACAACATGTTTCTGCCGATTTTTCGTACATCCTCAGGGTGATGCTCTTTTAAAACAGTACAAAAATACAAAACTGATTAAACGTGTTACCATCACTCCATAATAACTAAAATTATAGTTTTAACAGCAAATTTGTGACGACCCTCACATATACACACACACAAACAAACTTGTCCTTTAAGCCTAATTTTTTCTTTAATGAAGAAAAGCAAACTGAAGCATAATAATAATAATAATAATAATAATTTATTAAATTGTAATATAGCATCACAGGGGCCAATATGAAAACAGTACCAAGTACTTACAACACAAACTACACAAATAAAACAAAACCGTACCAAAACCGTTAACAAAAGTCAAGTTGTACGACTTAAATTTAACCACAAATTAGGCGAAAAATTTAAAGGCATTACTCAAATGAAATTTGAAACTAAAGTAAATTGTGTTCCGAAATATTAATTTCTGAGTAAATTTAGCATATCGTATAATTTCATGCCAATTTCGCTGTTCGTATGCATCTAGCTGCTAGACAGTTTTTTGCGTGTTGCAGGAACGAGGTTGGCGTTCCATTACTATTGTCAATAAAGAAAGGAGAAAATTTTGTTCTTACGAAAACATGAATGAAGAAAAGATCATCAAGATGATGCTTTCCAACTTGCAAGTAACTTCGGAATCTGAAGTATTGTTATTGTGAATGAGGAGAATGAGGGAAACAAGACTAAGACATGAAGCTTCAAACTTCCACTAAATGCTCTCTAGCTTATTGGCATCAGCGGTCGTAATGTTATTCCAGAAAGCGGAAACATATTCTAACTCTGGTCTAACTAAAGTGTCACATAACAATAATAAACAACCAGTTGTGGAAAACGGGTAGGTAAAGCAAGTGTGAGTTCCAACATTTTGAGTGACTGAGAAAATATGTAGTCGGCATGGTGATTAAGATAGACTTTAGAAGCCGAAAGTACTCCTAGGTCTTTTGACGGATTGGCAACGATTTATATATTTGTCACACAGTTTGTATTTATTGTTAACTGCGAAAATTTTTCTTTTAAGGGCAATGGCTTTACTTTTGTCAGTGTTACATTTCATACGTTAGCAGCACACCGCCTGCTAGTAGAATTAATGTCATACTGTAGATGTGTAAAATCAGTTGCAGAGCTTACGGTACGAAATATTTTGAATGTTTTGATATTGTTAGCAAATGAAAATGTTTAACGGAAGTGCCAATTTTATTAATAAACACGTGAAATAAGGGAGGCCCAAAGACAGATCCTTGAGCAACAGCAAGAACACTTGAAAGATTGTCGAGGAAATGACCGTGGATTGGAACAAAAGAATAATAACTATTTATGTAACTACGCAACCAAATGACGTAACCATCTGGCAGCCTATAGACAATGAGCTTATCTAAAAGAAATGTATGAGGAACGAAGTCAAAAGTGCTGCGTAAAGTAAAACAAATGGCATAAACGTTGCATTGTGAAGGAACTAATGCAGATATACGTAGTGCAAGGTGTAGCCTGAATACGATACTAAATTATTAATAGCATGTTTGGATTTCAGAAAAATTTATGAGTGGGATTCGGTTTACATTCCAAACAATAAGACAAATGGTCGTACGTAACAAGTTCAAAGACGTTCCAATAGAAGTTGAGAAGAGATATGATGTAGTTCTATAATAATAATAATAATGAGTTTGAAGAGCACAAAGAACACATCAAAGTGGAGAGCATTCTGTGTTTCTGAAACCTGGGTCGGACTTTCTTGACATAGCTGATATATGGAATACTTTTATTGCTTCTTGTCAGCATCCGTCACAATTCTAAAAGCCTCTCAGAGAAGCTGAGAACCTGAAAATAAGGAATAAATTAAAAGGGAGATCAGTAGGAGACAGAAAGAAACGGATTAGAAAGTCGCGCTGTCGAAACTGGTGCCAAATTTTGTGACTGTGTTAAGTTCTAAGGGCGAAAATAAATAACGTTTTGTTTTTAAAATCTTGGCGTTACAGACGTACGCGTGTGTTCTTTAACAACTTTTTCTGGGTTAAGTTACATGACGTTACGTTAAGACACGTTCGGAAACGCCAGTTCATAAACGTACATTACGTCACCTGGCAGCACACCTACCATCCGAAAAATATGCGCTCAGTCTCCTTTCGTCAGAAACTGGGCATTCGCATTGCTGAAAGCATGGAAGAATTCAGTAATTTGAATCCACACGATACAGGAACTATTTTATGATCTGGAACAGAGTTTTAACTAAGCAATTTAGTACATTTTGAGTAAACTTCAATAGAGAAGTATGTTATTAACATAAGTTAAGTTCCATCTTTACGATCAGACTGAAAGGCCGCATTATTTAACAATTCTCTTTTGTTAAAATATATACCTAAGCAATCGTCTAAGAGAAAGTCATGTTGAATGCCGCTTGTAAAAGTACGGAAAACCGCACAACCTTTATTAAGTTAATATACTGCCTGCGGAAGGTCACTGATTTCGATAAAGTAGCTAGAATAATTCAAACGCCTGGACTGTTGAATGTATTATCTTGACTCTGATACTTCTGTGTCCAGCGATGCAATGGAAATTGATAATACCTCAAAATTTGTTTAAACTGAAGCAAAATAAATCACATTGTACGTTTCAGTTGGATGTAATTTACTTAGCACAAAACGAAATTTTGGCTGCCGTTGGAACACGATTACGTAAATGTACGCAGGAGTTCTCCGTTGTCAGAGTCTAGGATACCCGTTTCCCCGCATTTACGAAATCAAATTTTTGAAAAACGTTCTATATATTCCCAGAATTTGCGTAGATAAGATTCTTCGACGACGAATTTCCCAGCAGAATACAGCTAACCTGCTTACGACCTAAGTTCTTGAATATGAGACTTGACACCTAACAGCGAATAACGCTTATACGAGGGAGAATAAAAAATTAAAGGCAAAATACATTTAACGGCTTTAATAGAAGTAACTGTGAGCAATTTTACTTATCATTTTTCTACATAGTCCCCTTGCAACACATTGCATTTGTTATATCTTTCAACTAGTTTCTGTATTCCTGCGGAGAAGAAGCTTTTCGGCTGCGCGATGTTGATGGCCGACCAGAACGACCTTCATCAGTAACACGTGTTCGACCCGATTTAAACATTTCCACCCACTCATAAATCTTTCACTGACTCGTGGTGCTCTGTCCATACTGAACCAATATACGACGGTGAATTTCCACAGGTTTCACTCCTTCTGCCCAAACAAACCTCACTACGCCACGTTGAGTTCGATGGTGCAATCTTGCAAAATAGCGTCCATGTTTTCGCCCTCGTTGCTGCCACTCGACTGAAGGCAGAACGCTGTACTGCACATGGCTGACCTCTTCAACAGGCATTGTCAATACTTCGCAATGCGGCAGCTCCACTCTGTCCCGGTTACCGCGTAATTTAAAGATTGCCTTTACTTTTTGATTCTCCCTCATATAATTGGTTCAATAAATAGTGCACTATGTGCCAAGCTAGTAGTATTATTTGATATTATTTATGGTGCGTTTTTTATCTGTTAGTTATAACCATGCCTTGCTGCCGGCAGGTTAATGACCACCGATAATTTCACGATACTTTTAGAATCTTCAAAAGTAAAAGGCCAAATTATTAATAACTTTATTCATAATTATTGGGCCTTAAATATGATGTGCCCCCGTCTGTCTTGGATGTCTAAAAAATATGTATCCTTATGCTGTTCACTCATCTGGGGGTTGGTATTTCCTCAGTTCACACCTAAATTTAAATTATAGCAAATGGGAGAGGATTCCATGGTATTGGTGAAGGTGACGCTTTAGATTTTCGAACTCATATTCCCTGCCCTGGCAGATTTGGAGAAGCAAACGTATAAAACACAAGGCGACGACGAAGAATAATACGGTATCATTTCAGAATGAAAGATGTTAAAAACCACAGGTTTAAAAGAGGCCTTTAGCAATATTTACAAAGCTATGGGTATTTTACAAACCTTAAGTTCCGAAAGTCCGGCAGGACTTTTCATTTCTCATCCGGCATTTCGCGGACGAGATGCTGATGAAGTAGCACTAGAAAACCCGTATAGTCTTTCTGCTTCTTAAAGCGCTACTCCTTTCAGTTATTTTGTAATATTCATCTACCTCCGTCCAGTCAAGCAAAAACACCCCTTCTTTTGAAGGTAAGGTGACAAAATTCACTTTCAGTTAGGAAGGTATCATTTAAAAATAGTCTTATACGGGGTGTCCCAGGAGGAATGTGCCAGACTTCGGGAGGGTTTTCCTTATGTTAAAGTATACCGATATAACCCAAAACACCTATGTCCAAAGTTGAACGGTTACGGAGATAATGGCCAGAGAAGTT
>Ga0131853_10014661_pt1 | contig 14360 bp, 12 predicted proteins | sample TergutLab28metaG_FD_92764 | JGI IMG/M metagenome (GOLD analysis project Ga0131853, IMG submission 92764) | Labiotermes labralis P1 segment gut microbial communities from Petit-Saut dam, French Guiana - Lab288 P1 (version 2) (version 2) | ecosystem: Host-associated > Arthropoda: Insects >... | reverse complement strand
TGATGTAAAAAATTTCTTAAAGAGCAACAAAAAAAAAAAAAAAAAAAAAAAAAAATTTTTGAACCTTTTAAAAAAAAAAAAAAAAAAAAAAAAACTAAGTAGCTATGTGCAATGGTTGTGTCCTTTGCTGTAGTGAATGAAAAAGTGATCAAAAATAATATTTTTCATAACTGTCAAAACATCACACATAAGCATCAATTTTTTAATGTCTAACTCACTTGTAATTCTTTAACCAAAAACTCCCTGCATTAGACTTTCGGGTTGCTATCACATTACTGATATTAAGAAAGAACAATGCATTGCAGCCACTCTCAGATGAATAATGGAGGAAATACAATTGCATTAAAAAGTATTCAGTCACTTGAAAACACTGAGCATCTTGCCACGCTGATGAAGGCACAGAGCTTTATAACAGAGAAAGCTTGCACTCACTGCTACATCCTGTGACAGCCAAGGCACTGAGTCAGTGACAGAAGATACTTTCTATATGTACCTCTGCAGTGCCATATAAAATGGCTGCCAGACTTCAGCAGTGATGCATGTTTCATAAAAAAAAAAAGTTCACGCAGAAAAGGTATCGTATACTCCAACTCTGTACCCATTAATCCACAAGTATATAATGTTTTTTTGGAAGTAATTCCCTGTTTAGAGAAGATTTACTTTAAGGGAGACTTTACTAATCCCCCAAACACAGATACGCAAGATCCATGCATTAAGCTGCAAACTCACTTCCATAAAGTGCTAAGGGCAAGAATACAGGGAGTTTGCTGGCTCCCTAGCATGTCTTCATTGTGAGACACTAGAGCACTTGAAGACTTTTACTATCTTTAGCTCCAGTCATTCTTCACTTTTAGATCTTTTGGTGTATTTATAATACAACAGACTAATTACAATGGAGGTAGGCCAAATGGTTAAAACACATCACAAAGAGAAAGACGACAAAACATGATGTACTCAAGGAATGTTTGTCATCCAGAATGATCAAAAATTTCAAACACTGCCAGTGACTTTGCTATATAATGAACCACCAATATTTATTCCAGGTGCTGTTACAGATCAGCAGTGTTATGCAGTATAGCAAATTTTCTTGTAATGGGAGCTCCCATCTTCATGTACAATTTACACCTTTTAAATCAAGTAAAGAACACTAGGCAACTTTGCCACAGTAACCTGCACAGGACTGAAATTCTAACGCTACAAGTGACCATCACCATCTACATAACCACAGTTTGAGGGAAGAGGGGGACATCACACAAATAACTGCACAATCTCGATCATTCTCTCTCACACACACACACACACACACACACATTCTTTTCTCCACACGACTCCATTTTTTCTGGTACATACATATCACCCATGTCAGAAAGAAGTTCAGCCCAAAACCTGCCACCAAGGCACCCATGCAAACAATGCACATACTAGATGCATCATTCCTCAGAATCCTTGGTCCTGACACACTACTACAATCACCTCAGAAAAAAAAAATATATATATAGTATTAGTGTGATGTGTTTGGAATAGCAGTAACCTACTCCCTGCAACAGTACTTACAAAATAATGTCGACATGCCTCTCCCAAGTAACAACAATGGTGGACGATGAGGACGGGAGGGGACAGGGGAGGCTAAGTAGTAAGGTGAGAAACCTTAATGTGTATTCTGCAGTTGTTAGCAGAATTGTCATGCACAATCCTGTTAGTTCCATCTTGTTAACTTCAGCACTTGCAAGCTGCATGGTTTAGTGATATTCCTCCTCTTGTTACATTATGATTCGCAAAATGGGAAAAAGTGATGAAAAAGAGGATGAGAGCACTACTGTGTGAATAGTGATGACAGCGACAAGCAGGTACTGAACAAAGATGAAAAATCAATGTAACCACCTACCTTTAAAAACACAGTAATCACTTTTTGTGAAACAGTTTGCAAATAAAAAGGCTTGAATGACAACCGCTACTTTCATGCATAATTTGTTAAATGGAATATAACTTTTTCTTTCTCTACAGTGGCACTGGATACCTCACAATGGGTGCACAAGGCTAAAACAGCTGTTTGTGAACAACTGCACCACTTATCCAAGTAACCTTCTGATTTAAGGCACCATAAAATTTTCCAACCAGTTGTACTGGAAACCTTGTACAAAAAACTGTGTGTGTGTGTGTGATGGAGTTTGATGGACACAAGACAAGGATACTGAAATGAAAATTAAATGTTTTGCAAGTGCTACATTTCACAGGCTTTACCCGAACCTTTCCAACCAGAATATAAGCATGTAGCACACAGTAGTGCAAATACACAATCAAAATGTGCTGGAAAATTACTTAACAGGAAGTCAGTTTGATGCAAATGGCACGAACATACAAAATGTATATAGTTTGTTGGAATTCAGTTTCGCTTTAATGTCATTTCACACATTTCTTTGGCATGTGCAAGGTTGGTTATGACGTTTCCAAGCTCACCACTAACTTTCAGTACACATCCTTTCAAGTGCAAGTTTCTGTTGTGGCTTGGACCACTATTAAATCTAATCCTCAATCCTGGACAGGGATTTCCTTCTTCTGGATAAAAAGGGCATACACATAATAGGGCAACATGTTGTACTGGGAATACTCATCTCAAAACATTAGTCACCAGGAATGTCGCACAATCTTTGCATTTGGGCAACTCCAGCCTACACTCACAAGGCATGGGACAGTAACATCAATACTGCTGTACTACATGCACGATACACTTCAACCTACATGATACCTAAAACCTCTACAGAATTAATGAAATGACATGCTAGTTACAAAAAAGCTGAACTGTATATGGCTGAAAGAGCAGAAAGGTGCACTTGTAACATATTCATTAAATCCACAATTAGTACACTTCACAGTCCACACATGCATATCTGTTCCAAAAAGGCACATTGCTGCTGTTCTTCCAATTACATTGACACACATCCAGGGAATGTTTTCCCTTGATTTATTAGGAATGAGTAATTTTCAACCCCTGGAGTAAAATTAATCACGAGAAAAATGCACAGCAAACATATTACCCAAATAAGCCAAAAAGTGACAAAGGTCACATGAACCCATAACTCACCTCCTGTCATCAAAACTGTCACGACTGAAATCCTCATAGAGCCGGCTGGAAAATACGAAACAAAAATTAGATTATCTGTCACTCCAATGTTATACATAGTTAGTCCAGTTTAGAACTCCACTCTCCTTTAACGGATAATGACCAGAACTGGTATCTTGTGATTTGGAAGGAATGTAGATAGTGTGGCCTTGGAGTTCAGCCTGGTGAGACAGCATGGGACAGCTGTGCATGAACATTTATCATCTACGCACTACAGAAATATGCTTTCAACCATTCTGGCAGCAAACCTATTTTGGACTGGTGTTTTTCTCCAACTTGCTACACAGTTACAAAGGCCATGATCTCATTCACACTGACTCCTCACTCTACAAGCCTACATTATCAGCTTTACACTGTATGTTATGCAATAAGTACTATATGTCTGTTTGCAAACAGAATGACTCCACATCACTTGTAACTAGTCAATATTGTTAAGGTGGTCACCTGAATCTGTTTGGTGGCGCTGCTGATGCAGATGGTGAACGACGACTGAATATGCCATAGTCTGAACTGCCACGATCAAATGATGGGGTATCTCTCAATGAACTGGATGGGCCTCGAAGCCCCAAGGGTGGGGGTGGTGGCAAAGGATCGCGTCTAGGAGGAAGGGGTGGTGGAGGTAAGAAGTCACGCCCTCGTAGAGATGGTCCAAGGTCACGGGGAGGAAGAGGTGGGAAGCGACGGTCAAAGATTTCCCTGGACTCATCAAAGCGGTTGCGGTCATAATACCCATCATAGAAACTATCCTGCCAACACAAAATATGAACAAGTATGATGAGATACGAAGAACATTACCTGCAATATACAAATAAAACAAGAAAGCATCCTCATACCAGAAAGAAACGTTAAAGACTGTTTCTGAATTACCCTTTGCACACACTTTTCCCTACTGCATGCTAGCCATCCACCTCAGTTTTTTCCTATGCCACACCTAGCAGAGTTGAGAAAATTGTGTATTTCTTAAGACAAAAAAAAAAGCTTTCTTTAAAAACAATTACCTGATCCAATGAAGCTGAGATCACTTTCACAGATTTAGCCACTAGAAAGTGTGAGTGCACATGTACATGTACACGCACAAGCACACACACAAATTTACCCTGACAAAAATTCATTCAAAATACAAAGTAAATTTATGCTGGAACCAGTATTACAAACAGACAGAAGTAAATTAAATGTTGGTATTCTAAACAAATCACACAATACACAAGAGCATACCCTGAGTTCGGAGAATAAAACTACAAGTGGACATATTACATTCACTGTATTTCCAAACAAATACTCTACACTCCTAAAATATACAAATCACTCAACAACATTACCAGAACTACTATGATGACACAATTTCATGTCATGGTCAAGTCTGACTTGAAAACCTCACTGTGCACTAAGACATCATGATGTGTATCAAATTACAATTCTTTTGTAAAAAACAGAAGCATTTCATTCAATCAACAGACACCTTCATAATAATCTTCTCTCCTGTATTACCTATCTCAATTGGATGTAAAAGCAGTAACTATAAAACTAAATTGAAACTATGCTACAATGAAAAACAATGACTACTGTTTGGTAATGAGGAATTACCTGCAGACACTGATTCCAATTCTACACAAAAATACAGACACACACACACACATCAAAAATTTACAGTTAGATGAATTTTCTGTATATGCAAACTCTCTGAACCTGCACTTGTGTTGAGCTGAACCAACCACCAAATTCTGCACAACAGGTTCAATGTTAAAAATGAAGAGCGAGCAGTGTCCTGATGGTTTGTTTCTACACCTTTCCACACCTAAATTCACTTTATTATACTCTTATCACTTATGGCCTACTATTAAACTGCAAAATTCACTTACACATCTAATGCATTACCCGATTGATATCAGTGTTATCACAAAGTATGTATATGCAAGGGTGCACAGGTTTTCCAAAAATCCACAGGCCATCTAAAAAATCTACGTGCCAGAAGGCTGACATGAAACAAGCCTCATGTCACCAATATGGTGTACCTACAAACATTAGGTACCAGTGAAGAAAATTTAGTTTCCCATACAAGCTGGTGCATTGGATTTGTACACCCAACTGTACATACCAGCAGTCTCAAACAGTATATGTGCTGATCAGCATTTTTAAACAGAATATGACTTCACATTAGTATTCTCAAACATGACATTAACACAGCAAGGTTCCAAAATATTTAAACAAAACAGTTTAATATACACAAAATAAATTTACATAAAACTGTCCATTTTTTATACCAAAGCTCTGTTTTGCTGGAGATCACACCATACAACATAACAAAACCTTTCCATAATGCATGCACTTACCCTCACTCCAAATCTTCCCATCATGCGGTCACGCAGGAATGGAGGTGGTGGAGGTGGAGGATACGGCTCACGTCCAAACATACGTTCCCTGAACCCGTTCCTATCAGGACCCAGCCTAGAAACACACATGTGAAACTGTACACAAACCAAAAACAAAACCCATTTCTGATCAGAGCTTTGAAACATTTGTACTCACCCTGTTTTTGGGCATTCCTTGGACCAATGTCCACCTCTTCCACACCTAAAACAAATTCTCATGTTTATAAAAATGTTAATGTTGATATACACATTCAAACAATTTTTCACTCCATGTTTACCTATCAAAGAAAGGCTGTGTACCTTTCAATTTAGAAGATAACATAACTAAAGTTTAACAAATAAAATACGTGAACAACAGAAATATGTTATTGTTAAAACTGCCCACCAGGAACATCAGTTTAAAAAAAATGTATGCAGAAAGTTAACAATATTTATAACTAAGTGAAAATCAATTATATAAAAAATTATAAGATTTCTGACATCCAGAACCCACACTGAACCACGAGAGTGACAGAGACAGACATTCTGCTTAAAAATGTCGTATAATGCTGAGGTGATACAGCACTGATGAAGGATGAATGATTGTGAATGAATGGAGCACTGCTGAATGATCAGAGAAAAAAGAAGTACTTGAAGACAACCCTATCCCAGTAACAGTTTGTCCACCACAAATCCCACACTGCCTGCCCTGGGATTTAACCTGAGCTTCCACAAGGTGACACCAATGACCAACTGCCCAGCTCAGAGCATGTCCAAAACAAACAAAACACCTACTTCTTAGTACCCTTGAAATTTGCAAAAAATTTTGCATTAAGTGGGAAAGGATTGGGGACAAGAGTAAGAAAATTTACACAGACTTGCTCCAATAATTACACTTTTATGTGCAGATGAAACACAGACACGGGAATTTTATACTTCAGCAACGACTTCATGAATTCTAAAACCCATTGGTATGATGACACACATACCTATACCAAAGATATAATATATTACAATACAATCTCCCATACCTGTAGCATTGTTCTGGGTCTCCCATCCCTGGTCTTTGACGGACCCTGCTTGTAGAAATCTGAACCTTCATTGGTTGCCCATCAACAACAAAACCATTCAACTCTTTGATCGCATCGTTCACTGCATCACTTGATTCAATATGCTGTTAAGCAAAAGGTAAGTATCATGGCATCCAGTCGAATCACTATAAAACTGCACTATTATACTGTAAATTTTCCTACAAAAACTGATTCAGAAAAACAAAATACTCTGCTAATGTGGACTGTAGTTCTGTGCAGGACACCATATAAACACAGGATGAACTATTACAACTGAACAGCCTGCATCCATTTGGATGTCCATGTCCAGACAGTTTTTGTTTTATACTATCTTTCACGCATATACATATATACTTTTCGGTTTCCTGCTTCCTACAGCAGACCTAATGGAGAAAAGCTGCTGTTATTGATACTTATTACGTATTTCCAGTTCCATCACACAGAATAAAAATCTGTCTCTACTTCAAAGACCAGCTGTTAACAAGTTGTTGGAAAATAACCATCATTTTCATTTGATGAACCTAATAAACCCATAAATTACATTTCAGATCATTACATCACTAATCGCATTTAACAACATGTGACTTCTTGCCCCAAAACTCAAGATAGCAATAAAGGGAACAAGATTTACTGATATCACCATGCTTCAAGCAAAATAACACACATACTTGCTGTAATAGACAAATAAATTAAGTCGAGTAACTGATCTGACCATGTAGAAGTTCATGTCACAACGACAAGTAACCACATTCTGGACAAAGAAATGCGTGCTTCTGTAATTTGTAATAAACACAAATATTACTTTTTTTTTAAATTACACAAACTTTGTTTCAACCCCAATGCCTCCTTGATTGCACGTTTTACATTACATTACATTACTGTAATAATGAGCAGCTATCTCAAGCATCAAATACCCACTTCTGCTAATAATCACAATGATAACTCATTCCAACTCTAGGTCATGGCTCCAAGCAACCCAATTACAAAACTTAAAGCAGTCTGGTTGGTATTCAGAACACTCACCACAAAACCGTAATTCCGCACTATGTCACATTCCAAGACTGTGCCATACTTGGCAAAAAGAGCCCGCACTTGTGGAGCCTTTGTATTATCAGTCAGATTTCCAACAAAAATCTTTGTTGTAGGCGTCTGGGGTCCCTTGCGGCTTGTGGCAGCCTCAACTTTGATGGCTTGGTTATGGACCAAATAACCATTCAGATTCTGAATGGCATCTCTACCAGCCTCTTCATGTTCCATATGCTGCAAGTTGAAATTCATGTAAGTTTACACTACAGTGAAACTGCAAAATACATTTAAAATGTCCAAGTTACAGAAGAAACATCTGCACTGACCTGCCAAACATCAGGAACATTAGGAAATTAGTCAGTATGGTTATCACAAAATAGGGTTGAGTTGATGTCAGTGTGCTATCACTTCAGTATGTTTTGCAATATGCTAAGTTACACACCTGTTCTTCAAAGAAATATATGTAGATGTGAAGACAACATCCACAATCTGCTCTAATGTAAGCACATCTACGGTATGAATCTACAAGGGCAGAAAAACTGCACAACTGTTGAATGTAGCAGCCACATATGGTAAGATGCACTCCTCTCACACAAGCATTTCAAGTTTCCTACATCTCTTGCCATAGCCAATGCACATCATATGCTTTTCCTGCAAATGCTCTTCAGCAGCAAGCTGTTCTTGTGACATGCATGCAAGTCTGTTTTTTATTCCATGATGAATGGTAATGTCAACTCCAGTGATGGCATGAAGCTCAATCGGTAGGTGACTAACTCCACAGAACAGAATCCCCTTTCACAAGCCAGTCCCAAAATTTTATAGGACACAAAAGTTCATTAGTTCCTCTTCACCCTCCCTGTTGAGCCAGGTCAATCCACTTCATATAATTTCTTTCTTTGAGATCCATTTGAATATTAACCTCCCACAAATTCCTAAATCTCTTTCCCTACCAAAATACTGCATGCATTTATCATCTCTGATGTTAGATGCCACATGCTTTGTCCATCTCATTATCCTCTATATGACCACCCTAATAATACTGTGAGGAACAGAAGGCATGAAGCTCTTCATTATGCAATTTTCTCCATCCTGTTAATTTGTCCCTTAAGGACCAAGCATCTTCCTCATTATCCGTCAATGCTCTTCTGCTAAGACTGTAGAAAGACCTGGACAGTACTGAACGAGTCAGCCATGGAAAATGGATGTTAAGAATACCTCTATGACAACATAGTTAATATCGCAACAAAGGTAACTGTTTTCAGGAAACAATGAAGAAAGATTCCACCAAAAATCTTTTTAAATCACATAGGGGAGGGGAGAGGAGGGGAACAGAGTGGCAAGTTCATCCCTCCACCCCATAAAAGCAATGTCACATTAAGTAATTTTTTTGTACAGAAAAAGGAAAAGCCCTTCTTGGCCTGCATGTCAAGAGAACACAGCTACATTGCAGATATGAGCTTCTGATCTCTGTACCACATACATGCACACTTAACTTTCTCCCTGACCATACACATTTCCTATAATACATGCATTGGAAGTGAACACAGGTAGCTTGGGTACTTACTTTCTTCAATACCTACAACTGGAACACAACTGTAACCTTACACAATACTGCAGAAGCTCCAGTCATGTATCAGAACACAATTAAACCAGTAAAATGCAGAGTTACATTCAATTTGCTGTTCTACTGAACAGTTGCACCAACTGCAATATTTTATAAATTTTGACTTCAAATGTTCTGAATGTTATATTCGCTCTTTTGGGTGATTCCCTGGTGTCTGTATCTTATATGCCAATGTTTCGGAACACTCTGTTCCATCTTCATAGGCAGTGTAAGCAGGAAGGATAAGGGATGAGATTGTTGGGGCATTTATATGGGAAAAGGTTTGGCTTGAAAATAGCCTGAGCCAACCGGAAGGGGGCCTGCCCAAGTAGAGAAACAGGCTGTGGAGGGCAGAGACCCCAAGTGGATGCCAGTAGTAGGTATGTGAGGGAAAAATGGCCATGTCAAAACAAGGAAGGGGAGCCATGGGACGGGAAAAATCAAACTTTTGTGTTTCAGGTATCCTGTAAGCGTGTGCAGAAGGGGTATCCAGGATTTGCTTAAGGGCATGCCATCTTCTCCGTTCATGTCGTGTGGGTACATTTCCAGTTCCATGGCTTCCCTGATGAGTTGGTCCACGTATCCGGTTTTAGCAGTAAGAAGTTTTGTATCCTGTAGTTTAATAATATGGACCTGGTTGATGGTGTGTTCCGCTACTGCTGATTTATCTGTTTGTGCTAGTCGTATATGTCTACTGTGTTCGACTCTGATTTGGATCAATCAACTGCTTTGTCCAATATAAACCTTGCCGCACTCACATGGGATGCTGTATACACCCAGCATTCTTAATCCCAAAGCATCCTTGACAGCTGAAAGGTGGCTGTAGATTTTCCTTGGTGGTAGGGTGACTCTTCTGTTGTTGTTTTATGAGCCCAACATCAAAAGTGTCAAAAGTGAATGTAGGTAAATTCGACAAAAAGCTCCTATGAAATCTGGAACTACATATGCATTAAAATGGCTACCAGAGACTTACAGTGCAAGACCCACACGCATCAATATACTGTACACCAAGTTGTAAATATCAAAACACAATTTGTACGCAACTGCTACTTACCACAAACCCATAGTTTTTAACAACATCACATTCCACAACCTTTCCATACTTTTCAAAAAGTGGCTTGATATCAGCAGTTGTTGTTTTGTCAGCCAAATTACCAATGAAGATCTTGAATGTGCCTACACTACTAAAACCAGGCATGATGCAAACACAAACGCACCAATTTCCAAATCAGAAACCTGAAACAAAAATGTCCACTATGCTTACTTACCAATATCTGTTGTCTTGTTTACACTACTTATTCTGTATATAGACAGTTATATTCTAGTCTATATTATTCTATATGCCTCTTCTTTCTCATCCTTGAAACTTTGCAGTTTTTTCACTTGGATTTCCCACTTGCATTCTGTCTTAGACAAAAGAATGTAGCAGACCAATTACAGTCTGAATGGATGCATTAATGCAACCAACATCAATTAGCAATCAATCTGCAAAGCACTCTTTAAAAACATTTCTGTGTTAACATCCCTGCAGAAAGTCCATCAACCCAACAATTTGGAACAACATTTCATAATTTCTTTGGGGTGTCATGCCATACTTTTACCAAGATGTAAGTCTAAACAACCTCGATGCCTGTCCTTACAAACAACAGAAAAGCCAGCTTTGCTGCAATACGGGTTATTTCATGCAATGCCAGGCATACAGTGTTTGTCACTAATATCACACTTCAAAGCCAAACACTGGTGGATTATGTTTTTTGATTCTTTGTGCATCGTGGATATGATGGCTTCTATTTGCAGCTAAGATGCTGAAGACCCTGATCTGTGTGGTCACAAAAGACACAAGAAAAACTGAAGAAAAGTCACCATGGTATATAATGAGGATTCAGTCACTCATTCCAAGCTGAGGTAAATACAAGCGTGCCTTGTGAAGGAATGGTTCACATTACTGTCATCTCAGCAGTGATGGAATTTTAGGGAGGCACTATTCCAAATTATCAGCTCTACTGGGCAGGTAGTTCACATATGCATGGTTGCATGCTGTATATTAAACGGGAATGTGAACAGCTACAGTAACAAATATTGGTATTCCAAAAATCCCCATACAGTTCATTAAGTTTCTATGAACGACCTTCGAAGTCAGGGTTTGGTGTGCAATGAGTGTGAATAAAATCAAAGTGCCCATGTTTACCAAAAGAACAATAAATTCATACATATGGTTAATTCCGACAAAATTACTCACAGAATTACCAGAAGAAAGAATGCACAGTTACTTCATGCACAAAAATGTGACAGCCCATTCAACAAATTCTCAGCAACTGTCATGGAAAAGGTATTTGGCAAATGTGTAACTGACACATTGTGACCTTGATCTCCATATTTAAATCTGTGATTATGGGCGATGCCAAAAGGACAAGTTTATGTATATACATTCTGTGCAAAAACTGAATGAAAATATTCAATGAGAACTGCTAACATTTGAAGGAAAGAGCAGTCATATGAAATGAAATAACGTCAACCCCAGTACAGTGTCACCCACACTCAGCCCACAAGTGTGTCTGTGAAGAGAAATTTTGTATTTCCTATTATTTAACATTAAACACCCTGACATGGTAACTCTCCTGCATCCCACCATCTACTACAGACTCTGGTGGAGCATACATGCCCCGTGCCAGTAAGCATTAAATAATGTCCGATATAGCACATTCTTGGGTACCTAAAAAATTGTACCTGATAAGCCAGCAATGATCAGCTACTACTACTTGTCCAAAAGCATTTATTGTCTACACACTACAGAATTCTCTTTTCAACTGTTCCACCAGCCAATATATTTGGCAGTTCATTTTTTTCATTTACTTGCTATGCATCTGAAACACATACTGACCTCACAATACCCACTTCCTTTGGCCCCCACTTTGCCCCATTTTCTGATTACCACACGTCTGAAGGTATCAGTCCTAGACTGTACAGACGGTTTGGCACATTTCAGAATCATGATATACCAGCGAAGACAAGGCTATGAAGTCACCATCTGATGAATGTAACATTACTGGTTACTTTTAATTATCCTAAGTCTTATATTTTAACAATGAAGTATAGGGAGAAGGGGCAGTATTCAATGGAGGTGAAAATAAAGGTCTGTGCTTATACAGAAAAATTTCCTGTTGATTCTGAGCTTAATATCACCAACCACCTTTCCTTATTACGGTACAAACCATTTGTTAAGGCTGTATCAGTGATATAGTCAGTGAAAAGATTCAGTTTGAAAATCTAACAAGTGCTAAAACAAAATGACACCTTGCGGGGAGCATTCGTGGTATAGATGGGGCAGTTAAATATTAAAAATGCTATAGCAACTCGAGGTTATTAACATTCTGTGTGTGACATCAAATGTCAGGTTTCTGCTGCAGCCAGAGCACTATTCCATTTATATGCCCTTGTAGGGCAATGTTTTCCCTTCTGAAAAAAAAAAAAAAAAAGGACGTATACTTAATGGGACACTGTGTCATTCAACTGTTAAAGCTTAACAAAGGACAAAGATAACTAGCAGTCACTCTATCCTGCATTGAATGTTCCTCTAATACGTTTTAGTTTTGTAATTAATATATTTGTGTCATTTTATGTAAACTTTATGAGTTCGAAGAAGTTAGAGAATTTCATTTACCACAACTTGAGACACAAAACCACGCACTGCGGTGAACAAACAGTGGCACCACAATGGAGGCTGAATGTATTTTATTTTCAGGAAATGGCAAGGCGGACTTGCAAGCTTAAAAGTCAGCACTTCAAGGCTCTTCCACGCAGTAAAGTAAGTTTCTGGTGGCTGCTGACATCCTATGTGATAAACCTATCATGACATTTGTCATATTCAAGGATACAATAAAATGGACATACTGCATTGCATTTACATTAGCAATATCATCACATTATTACTATGGATAATCAACAACATTTCAAGGTGTGAATGAAAACTTGTAAAGAAGTTAAGTCTTACAGATTAGTTGAAGGTGGCTCCTATTCTCATTAATGCATGCTTCATTTTATACTATACTTCACCACTATGCTGCAATGGTTTTGTGGGAGTCCAGAAAATGAAACTGTTAAACTGCTTTAAAAAAAAAAAACCACGCTTTCATCTCCCACCAAAGTCTACCTACATGGCAGATAAAACACATGCCATCCTCCCTCATTCACCTAATAAAGTTACCCCCAGCTCCTCAGCTCACCCAGTTCACTGATCTCAATAAAGCCCATTTACTGTTTCAAATTGAAATTCCTGGAATTACCAAATCTAGAATCTGCTTGTAGATGGAATGTACTCCTCTTCAGAAAAACAAAATCAATAATGCCACACACTTTCACACTTGACAGAAAGTTCTTGTGGGCACCATGGTGACTATGGCAATGTGGGAAAATGGCTCATCATCCCTACCATCAAACTGTTAAGACAATTTTTAACATTGAGAATGTAGGTAACAAATGTCAGGGGAGATGAGGAAAGATCTACAATGCCTTGGGAGGAAAACAGCAGTGTAGACAGAAGCTGCCACCACTAATGGCAAAGTTTCCAATTCTCATTTCTGGTCAATTCATGTACTCACTGGTACAATTACCCAAAACATCAAGACAAATACATGAAACTGATTCTTGCCACAACATAATCAGCTGAAATATGCAACACATTCAACCACAACTGACCATCAGTAACACATATGAACCAGACAAGATACTTCATACAGAAGGAGACTTGTGTTATTTCACAGGCTTACTCATCCCACCTATCAACCTTGCAAACTCAAAATCAAAACTTAGTTTCCTAGTCACTCGCCTGGAACAATTGTTACTTAAATCAACAACTGGGTACATGCACTTAAAAAGAGCACTTTCAACACTAAATTTATTTATAAATGCTAAAGGAATAGTAAAGCTGTCCCTGTATATGCAATGAAAACACAGGGCGGAAGTGGACTTAACACATCCACTCATGCTTAACCTCGGCAATAGACGACGGAGAGTGGTCAGCCTCACATGGTCTCTTAGTGCCCGGAAGAACATCTAGCGGTACCATGGAACTGGACGCAGGATGAGCCAACCGAGCAGGTCTGAACTTTTTGGAGAAAAAAACTTCTCGGACCTGCCCGAATTCGACACTTTTATCTGCCCTTCTCCGAATCGAATACTACTACTACTACTAC
>Ga0131853_10014660_pt1 | contig 14360 bp, 6 predicted proteins | sample TergutLab28metaG_FD_92764 | JGI IMG/M metagenome (GOLD analysis project Ga0131853, IMG submission 92764) | Labiotermes labralis P1 segment gut microbial communities from Petit-Saut dam, French Guiana - Lab288 P1 (version 2) (version 2) | ecosystem: Host-associated > Arthropoda: Insects >... | reverse complement strand
GTCACAGATAACCAAAACATGTCAAGTTTCCCTTGGGAATCACTTCATACCATTATATAACAAATCTGCAACAAATATCTGTTCCTGTTACACACTAAACCCCTTCATACTCAAGGTTACTGTAATCTGAAACCATTCAGTGCTTGTACCAAGTTTACTTTTTTGTTTGGGAGTACTGAAAAGTGACATAAAGATAATATCTTGTGATATACATGACACTATGAAGTATGGTGCACCCTGGTGGCACAAAATATACTTGATGTTTGACCTCCGACCTCTGTCCATGTTTAAGAGCATGCTGTGGGTCACCCTAGTCACAGCATATTGTATGGAGGCTTCCAACTGCTAACATCATTAAATTTTAAGTTCATTGTTCCGTGCATCGTAATTCAATGTTGATAAAAATCCAACCAGATGCAACAGTATGCAGATATTTATTTACTGCAAAGTAACTCTACATGTTTCGGGTGTCACAGCACCCCATCATCAGGAGTACTAAAAACTGTAACCGCAGCCTCCAGTACAGGTACAGGTACCAGAGGCCACGGTTACAGTTTTCATTACTCCTGATGATGGGTGCTGTGACACCCAAAACATGTAGAGTGACTTTGCAGTACATAAACATCTGCATACTTTTGCATCTGGTTGGATTTTTATTAACATTGCTAACATCATTGTTTATCACCTGGAAGACAAGGTTCTAAACAATCCCATATAGGGAAATATCCAATGGAGTCTGGTGACCTTGCAGGCCAGGCAATTGATATTCCTATAATGATCCATCCACAAGGCAACATGTAATCACGGTGATTCCTCACAATGTGGCTGAAGTGAGCTGGTGCTCGATCTTGTTGGAAGAAAGTTCCAGGTGGCATATGTAGTTGGTTCATAAAAGAAGTAGGGTTTAATCACAGTATGGTGCATTAAGCCACACCACACACTGACTCTGACACAGTCTCTCTCTCCAGTTCACATGTTAACATGTTTATTTTCCTTTCCCTAAATCCTGCAATTGTGCCTATTTACACCTCCACTTACACGAAGTTCAGCTCATCTGAGAGATACATGGAGACTGAACATCATCTGGACATTTGTCATGCCGCCACAGGTGCCTGCCCTGATATCTATGAAGGTAGGCAGTAAGTCAGAAAAAAAAAACCGTTTGAGTCTTCTCTTATAATGGTGCAAACTGGTAGTCTGTATAATAAACAGATTTATGGACAAAAATTTTTCTTTTTGGATACCTACCATCTGAAACACCCAGTAACTTCTGATCATGGTTAAGAAACTCAAATTTCACGTCTACAATTTAATTACTATGCCAAATAACACATTCAAAAATTTTGTTTATACAATTTCTTCTATATTACACAAAGCAGCAGAAAATGAGAAAAAGTGCCTAAACAGTAGGTACGAAAACTGCCTTGAGAGGCGTATTTTGTAACTGGTCCACCATTACAACGGTCTTCAGTCAGATGGCTTAGAATAGTGAAACCCATTGTGTGTGATTCAAGATCCGTATGGAAATGGCTTTGAGGAGCAGTTTTCTGGGATGAGGCTATGTGCAGTTTGGTAGAAAAGTAATAACATTCTAGGGGACATACCACCTCACTCTTCTACCCTGAATATGGAGACAGCCGGTTCCTTTCAAACAGTGGTCAGTTTGTACCAGACTGTGTGATATCACATCTTGGAAGAAGTATTCCCTCCAAACCCACTAAACTACCCTTTACATTGGCTTTACATACAGTCATGAGACCTCATGGAGTGGAGACATTCTGACCGTCAAATTAATTGGTTTGTCCAAAACCAATCATAAGGTTGGAGCTCCACTCTAGTTAGTCAAAAACCAAATTTAATATTCTTTATTTTATGGTCTACTAAATAGTGTCAACAGTATTTCAAACAACAGACCATAAAATTATAGGATGATTTGTCAAAATTTAACTGGAAAGGATACAGAAGGGAGCAGACATGACCAAATGTGAGGTTCTGTTCCAATATATACCTGCAGAGAATTTGAAAGACACCAAAGGTTTCAGGTCAACCAGCCCATCTTTGGGCTGAGAATGAAACCTAGCATTGACTAAACACAAGGTGGAAGTGTTAACCACTCAACTGCAATGCTCAGTGAAATTTAACACAGTTACAGCTGGGCAAAATGCACTGCCATCTGTCCATTACAGAAACAAACTAAATACACAACAAAAAACAAAGAAACATTTAAGACAAAAGAGAGGTCTCTGTGCTTAATTAAGCACAATGTAAAGGTAAAGCAATCCCTACAATGGCCTGAGCAGGCCTTGAGGGTTCCAAGAGGTTGAGGCTCCCAGATTTCATGACAATCGGCACATGAAGGTGGTAAAGTTGTCAGCCCTATGCACCGGCTTCCTTTACCTCCAGGTAATATTCCCAGAACTCATTTCTGTTAGAGGCTGAGTCAACCCCATGGCCATAGTGCATTCGGAAGGGTTATGCCAATGAATTGCAATGATGTCATCAGAAATCGAACCCAGAACCTTCCGGCTTGGAGCACAGTGCCACAATCAACTGTGCCACTGCATGCCCCAAGCACCATGTAAGGAACATAAATAAGGCAGCGAAGTTACAACTTCATGTCAGAATAAAGCTAAAGACCCCCCCACCCAAACACCCACTGGACAGAATAGGTATGCATCACAGCCATCCTGGGTAGTATGGAGAAGAAAAATCTCTACTCCTGCTGAGTAATGAAAAGTGGTAATAGCAAATTTTACTTAAGACAATGTCATATGTCAAAGAACTTCTAATGTTACCTTCGTGTGCTTCTTATCTGTGGCATACACGATCGAAGTGCAACAGACTTCAGCCACTTTCTTGCCATGACCATAGAAACTCCAACAACAAATTTCACTTGATCCTATGACATCCTTAATGAAAAGAACTCGACCACTAAATCGCAGAGACAGCTTGTCAAACAGCTCAATATTCTTGAGTAAGTTGTCATCAGATGTGCTACATAACAAAAAGAACAGACCCTTTATTAACAAATTATGAATAGACCAATAAATATGACAGTCAATAAAAGTAAAATTTGCTCCTGCCCAGATAATTTAAATAATGAAACACTCACCCTGTATAAGAATACTTGTTATTATGTCTGTTTATCAGCAGCTTCACAACAGGCTGAAATAAATAACATCTCATTAGTCTTATCAGAACCTTCAGTTGTCATTCCGGCTATCTTCCAAGCATCTGACCAATAAAATTACCTGCCTCTTATAACAGAAGCCAACAAGATGCACTATTTCTCAAATTTATTTTGATAAAGAACTCTACATGTTTCAGACAGATCTACTGTCCATCGTCAAGAGTCTCAACACTGTATACACAGCAACAGGTATTTGTCATGCTAGTTATGTTGACTGTCTGCTAGCGAGGTCAGGATGGAACTGACCTTGCTAGCAGTCAACAGCACTAGCATGACAAATACCTACTGCTGTGAATACAGTATTAAGACTCCTGATGATGTACAGTAGATCTGTCCGAAACATGTAGAGTTCTTTACCAAAACAAATTTGAGAAATAGTGCATCTTGTTGGCTCCTATTACAAGAATATATCATGATGCACGGTCCTCTGAATATAAAAAATTACCTGCTTTTTCTTTTTAAAGTGATTCATCTCTGTTGTGTTCTAGTATCACAATAAAACCAACATATGATCCATCAACGCAACATATATGCTTAAATGTCAAAAGACAGGCACATGTTTCCGCTACTGAAAGTAGCCATCATCTGGCTGTACCAACCCAAATACTTGAATGATATGTTTCTAATACAGACGATACAGCTACTACCAACTGGCTATATATTCTATACAATTACTACATTTTATATATTTTATCTTTTCTGTCTGAAATGTTCCTGTACATTATTTCATTAGAACTACATAATGTAAACTATTAGATACCAAACTATAAGCTTCAGTTACAAATATTTCCTTTTTTACCTGTGTTCATGTGCAGCCTGATGACAGTTACGTCTAGCAGGCAAAACAAGAAGCTGTCTTTCGATAACCAAGAATACATTTTGTGTTGATGGAAAATCTGCTGGTTTTACTGTGAAACCAACTGCACATGACTTTCCAACCTGACACATTACACACTGAAATATAAACCCCTGTGCCACTGACTATAAATCAGAATATGCTAACCTCACTGCAGAATATGTAACAGACATTTCAATCACTGTGAAACAGGTCACAAACTATCTTCACATTTGCACCGTGCACCAATGATAATTAAACACTTTAATATCCAACTAATGCACAAATTAACAGCTGCTAATTTGTCTCTAAAACAGACTGCCCTTGTTTTATCTAATTACAGTTGGAATATGCTGCCATAACACCAACCTTGTCCATGTCAATGGACATGATAGAATCATTTCCGTAATTTTTAGCCAAGCACTGTACAAGGCTCCCTGATGATGGATCCTCTGTGATCCGAAACATGTTCGAGCACTTTTAAATATTCTATAATTTTAATTGTATCTACATATTATACATTGTGCATTAGTTGGAAAATAAAGTGTTTAAAGGTCACAAACTACTAAACTCTTTATCATGCACCAGTTTTCCTGTGCATGGTACAAATAAAGTTTGCTTGTAATGAAAATTAAGATCCATACTACCTTGCTGGTTGAGCTAATGAGCAGCTGCTCCTCCTTCTGAGATGTAATAAGTGGAACTCTGCATATTGGTTCTGCATCACGCTCCCTCTTGAGGAGCGCCTGTTCGCACGATTCCGCCAGCTCGGAAATGCAGTAATATTTTGCCTCTGCTAACAATTCTGCCATCTGCTTTGCACTCTCTGGTAAAGGAACACACCCGTCTCGCAGAAAATTCAGTATTGTCCCAAAGTGCTTCCCACACCTATCAATAAGAATCCAACCTGCAAACAAATTTTACAATATAGAAAAAATATAACACACTATTAACTAAGAAGCAGTACATCCCCCCCCCTCAAAAAAAATTATATCCACTGACAAGGCTACACAGAGCCAACACACAGAAAACCACAGCCTAAATCATTAAGACAACTGTAAGGTTTTGCTACCATCCTCTTCACCTTAGGTGGATAGGTGTGTAGCTTCCTGCTTCTTCTCAGTGAATCAACGGCACTTTTACTCACTATTGTCACTTCAGTCTCTCTCTAAAGAAACTGCACACAGTACTCTCTTGCTTGGGTGTTTTTACCTTTTATACATGTTGTATTCTAATTTGTCTCGTATGTTTTGTTGCTAGTTTTAAGTTGTCTTCTGTGTAATTGTTGTTGGTTTACCATGTGTATTGTTGTAGTTGTCTTGTGTGTGTTGTCATCTTATGTGTATTTGTTGTACCATGTGGGCTTTTTTTTTTGTTTACTTTAGATGCTGGACTGCTGGCTAGAAGTCAGTATTCGGAAGGTCCTGCGACCGGCCACCTCGACACAGGTTTTTCTTGGTTTTCCTGTGCCTAAAAAGCAAATGCTGAGATGGTTCCCAAGATTCCAAGTTGTCACTACATGCTTCTCATGTAGCCCTCCTGACTTAAATTTAGTAGCAACCAATTTCATGTTTTGTATACATGTAACAATAACCACTGCCACCGGGTAACAACCCAATTGCAGTAAATAAATATTATTATTATTATTATTTTTTTTTTTTAATCAAATATTTATCTAAAATAGTCCCAAACTGATGGAGCACACACTTTGCATACATGCAACACCAATGGTCCACAACGAAGCGTCTCCTCACGTTGACTCTTCTCCTTCGTTCAACTGAATATTCCCTTATGTACCAAATGATTTTATTGGCTGCAATTCAAATTTTGAAAAACCCCATAAAAGGCTGAATTAATTCTTTGGGAAACCAAATCTCATTGGCTGCTGTAATTTAAATCAGCAGACCCCAAACGTACAATAATTTAACATTTAAGATGCTGGCCACTGACACTATCTACTGAAAGAATCATGTTCTCAACAATGACAAAGTCTTGTGTTTCACGATGAAATGCCGAGTTTCAAAACTTTTACCAACCCGGCAGTTGATGGATGTTCTGCCCAGGCTCAAGTTTCTCAATGCCATAACAGTTTTCACATACTCTTACAGTTTTCCTTAGTTAAATCATTTACAGCCGAAAGAGTCTATCTACATGGAGCCCGTTCAGGGTTTGAACCTGAATCGCTGGTCCGTTTCAGGACTTGAACCTGAAATGCCGGTAACTGTTTCAAGGCAATGATGTCAGAGTAATGTTACCATATTCAGGTTGCAGAAAAAAAGTCCCATGGATTGGTCCACTCCACATCTGTTATACTTCCTCCTCAGGCACTCATTCATAAATTCTCCTACAGTTATTCGCTTATTCCATTACTAAAATTTTGGTACAGATAATCATCACTTTGTGCGTTCTAAAATAGAAGTACACGGATCAATACTAGAACAAGTAAAACAATTTCATTATTTGGGATGGGAACTGAGTTTAGACGGTGAACCAGATTTTGACAAAAAAATAAACAGATTTCAAGGAATATGCGGCACTATCAGGAAACACTTAAAGAAAGCCCATACAGATACCCAAATGAAATTTTATAAAGTTGTAGTTAGACCATCACTACTCTATGGCAGTGAAACATGGGTAACCACGAAGAGAGACAAGACTTGCCTAGAAGCTGCAGAAATGTGCTTTCTAAGAAGTGTTATGGGTTACACAAGACTGGATAAAATAAGAAGCGAAGTCATAAGGAAAGAACTAGAGATCTCTGGAATACAAGACGTGAGACTCAAATACAAACAAAAATGGATCAACCACCTTGAAAGAATGGACAGCACCAGACTCCCAAAACATGCCCTCAACTACAAACCTCGAGGAAGAAGAGACCATGGACGCCCCAGGAAACGATGGCAATGCGTCGATACCGGAACAGGTCAAACTACCTAATCCATGGAGGAAGATGATGATAACCATCACTGGCATCAAACATTTCGGGCTTGCTCACAGAGGATGGGCAGTACAGGGTAGGAATACATCAACAGGCACTACTGGTGAAAAGACTCCTTTGCATGGCTTTATCACAGGAAGATTGCTTGTTTAGAATTTCTTTGGCTTTAGCACAGAAAGACTGCTTATTTAGAATTTCTTTTCAAACACAAAATTATGGATTGGAAGGCCACAGATTAAACACATGTGAAAACAGACACTGGGTTCATAAACCTGCAATTACTGGTTTTAGGCTCTGACATTGATCTGTAGTCACTGTTAATCCTCTCTTTGATATTGACACCAGGTGTAAGTGGTCTACATTGCCAGCATTTCTGAGAAACATGCTGCATCCAGTTTTACAAAAATCCCTTCTATCCATCAATATCAAAATGTTATCCAACAAAATTATTCAGAATCATCAGTATGAATGCTGATATAACAGATCAAATAATAATCACATACCCTCCATTTGTCAAATGCATGATAAAAACTCTGAATACAATGGCGCAATGCATCAACTACTCATTGTTCAAGCACGCCTATCACACGGGTAGAAGGAAGGTCCTGTGTAATATTGTCATTGAGTTTGGAATCCCCATGAAACTAGACAGCTTAATAAAAGCGCGCTGAAGTAAAACCTACAGGCAAGGCAGGATACGTAAATGTTTGTATGAAACATGTCATATTAAGAATGGTCTGAAACAAGGAAATGTTTTACCACCATTCATTTTTAATGCTGCTTTACAATGCCATTAGGAAGGTTCAAGAAAATAAGAGATGTTGAAACTGAATGGAACACCGAACTTCTGGTCCATGCAGCTTATGTCAATTTACTGTGTTAATACATGCACACAATAAAGAACAAGACAGGCAATGCACCATGTAACACTGAAACATGTTGGCATAACCAATATTGAAATGGAAACACAGTAGGTGTTAAATATTCTCATGCAAGAAATGCACATGCACCATATTATATTGTCATCTATGGCATATCAGGCTCTACAGTATTTTTCCACATTATCTCATAATTGGCACAAATTTCCTAATTTAATGAACATGAAATTTGTGTTTTGATTTTGTCTACAACTTTTGTCTGAAGCATTAATCATTATAAGAATTCAGAGAGATATTATCATAAATTTACATAGTGTGTAACATAGAGTACTTGTTACTTTTATCAGTTTTTAATCAACCTTGAATTTTCTGGGCAGATTTTCGAAAAATGCTCAAATATTAAATTTTGTAAAAAATCAGTAGAGTGGGAGCTGAGTTATTACATGTGGACAGACAGATGGATGTACGTGACAAAGCTAACAGTTGATTTTCGCAGTTTTGAGAATGCGCCTAAAAACACACACATGAATTATTAGTTGCCAGTAAGAGGAATGATCTAGGAGGAAATGTGGAGAAAACTAAGTATATGTTTATGTCTCATAAACAGAATGCAGGAAGAGACCGTAACACACAGCAAAATAAATCCCATGGAAGACTGGCAAAGTTTACACATTTTGGAATAACTCTAAAAAAAAATCAAAGTTGCATTTGTGAAGAAATTAAGAGGAGTCTGAACTCATAAAATGTCTGCTATCATTTGGTCCACGTCATCCAATTAAAGATTAAAATACAGAGAACTATAATTTTGCCTGTCATTTCATGCAGGTATGAAACTAGATCTCTCACAATCAAGGAAGAACATAGGCTGATGGCGTCTGTGGACAGGATGCTGGGGAACATAATTGGACCTAAGAAGGAGGAGGAAAATTGGGACTTGAGGAAACTGCATAATGAGGAAGTTAATGATTTGTGCTTCTCATAAAATATTATTCATGTGATCAAATCAAGTAGAATGAGATGCGTGGGGAATGTGGTACGAACAGGTAAAGCAATGCGCACAGATGGTTCTGGTGGGGAATGCTGGAGGAAACAGACCACTTGGAAGACCCAGATATATGACGGAATATTGAAATGGGTCTCAAAGAAACCGAATGGGAGGGGATAACCTGGATTGCCCTGGATAAGAATAGGGACAAGTGGCCAGTTTTTCTGAGCATGACTTAAGAACTCAGGATTCCACAAAATGTATGGACTTCCTTGATTGACTGAGGAACTATTATTAGCTTCTCAAGAGGGAGTCTACTCCATGGAGTCAGTTAGTGGACTTGGGCTGGGTACAGAAGCATAAGTGATGTACAAATTCTATATTATTTGCTGCAGACCATAGCAAGAACATTGACTGCAGATGCATGTACTATTATATGCACTACAAGTATGTGCATCCTATTACATGTAACATTAATGAAAGTATGAAAGAATAAACTATGAAGCCCTTGAAATGATACAAGATGTATATCACAAAAGCACTGAATATCTTAACAGTTTATCACGACACTTTGACATGAATGCTTTATACTCATACCTCACAACAGACATACATGAAAGGTTTCACAACCAAAACTAAAAACTATGCTGTGGCATATTACACTTTAATTACGCCCACTTATAAGAAACTCGAGTCCGTTGCAGTTTTGTGGCCTTTATAGTAATATTATTTTCAATGCAATATACATTTTTGTAAAAACTGTAATTTTAAAAGTATTCAATCACAAGCCTAAAATAAAACACAGCAACTGTTCCCCTTTGGCGAACAATATTTCAGTAAGCGAATTCAGAGTTTTTCTTACCCTCAGAATCTGTTAATACTTCCATACGGCCACTAAACATAGCTCTGAGCATTGTGTCATGCTTTGTTAAGGTTCCAATGGTCGTATAATGTAACGATCCACCAATATTGAGTTTAACATACTGGGAAGGATTGCCCTTAATTACAGTTTTATGATCACCCGACATAGTCGAGCAATCCAAAACGTATGGCTTAACAATTTTAGGACATAAATGTATTCTTAGTAAGTGTAACAGTTATACGCCTACTTTTAATTGCAGTAAATATAATCCAGATTTCAAACGTAATTAGACTTGAAAGTCTTGAAAAAGTCAACTAGTCCCTTCAGTCTGCAACTAGGCTACCATATAATCAGATTTTACAGGACGTTACTACATCACTTCGCTCCACCTTCGCTATCTAGAACCACTATCATCAAAACCACAGATCATCTAGTATCAAAACGACAAGCACCTCGCCATTTTCACTCACTGGACTAAATTGTCAATCTTGCCAACGTTGCCCAAAGATCAATAATAGTTGAACAATTTAAACCGACCTAAGCACGTCGGAACATGAAATGCTGAGTCACGAATAATCGATAATATATTATTCTGTCTTCGCTGACTGTGTAGACAGTTATTGTTAGTGAAATTAGAATAAGAAAATTAACTAGACCAAAGTGCATGAACGTTCCCTATTCCCGACTAACGAAATAAGAAATTGGCTAAACTGATACTCCCTAAAAGACTTTTGAGCGCGTCTTTTCATCGAATTCTGTTACATAACAGCATCAAATTTGGTAGAGCATAGGCTACACAATCATTCCCACATATAAACGTCTCTGACCCTCAACTTTAGGGAACATGTAAAATGAGTTACATAAGACAGGTGAATATTACGAATAGTACGCTCAATAGTCATTTTAACACGTCGTTTTGTACACCAAAGTATGCACAGAGCACAGATCATCTGGTACAGAGGTCGCCAATACTGAAATCGGCAAAAATGGATATACTTGAAGCAACAGAAGGAGAAAAATTTAATGACTATAGTGATTATCCATACGTGGCAGAAGCAAACAATAGGATTTATCATCCACGTAGGACTTCACTTTTGCACTGAAAATACTGGCAGTAAGGTTTAGCAAATATTAAAGAACCATAGTATGACAGAACACACGGGCGAATTAATACTGGTGGAGATTCCGGTCTTTAGGGACTATACTTTTTTAATTGTGCAGCAATATCCTTCAAGACGTTGGTACGAATATGATTATCTGAAGGTGTATATCATTTTCAGCACCGCCAAGAAAACATCAGATCTTTAAAAAAAAAAATGAGATGGATAATGTATAGTGTCTAATTTATACAGAAATTCCTGTTATTAATTTAATAAATAAATAAATGTTATGCCAAAAGCCTGAATACATTATTTTAAGATATTTGATCAATTGTGGCAAATATATGTTTTGACACTTATGGGACTGATTTTGCAGCTGGATAAAAAGCTTCTCAAAATATTTATCCTCAGTTACCAGAGTCGGTAATTAGAATTTTTTGGGATGTAGGAGTAGAGAGACTCTTGCAGGAGCTTATTTAAGGAATTACAAATTTTAGTACTTCAATCACAGTATATACTTTCTTTACTTTTTTCTATAGTAAATAAAAAAAATCATTTCACGACTAATTTAGACAATCATAGTAAATGTACTAGACAAAGAAACAACCTTCACCTACCTCAGGCAAATTCGGTCGTCTATCAAAGAGGAATTTATTACTCAGATATTAAAATATTTAATAACTTTTCCTCAGATATTAATAATGTATTAGACCATTCAAAGAAATTTCGAAGAGCCGTAAAACATTTTTAACTACATACTCTTTTTATACATTAGAGGACTACTTCAATAGGTAATATATGTGGTTGGATAGCCAAGTTCTCAAATAACTCTCCTTTATTTTATCTTGTTCTTATTTTAACGTAATTTTAAATGTCGTATTTTATTTGTTTTTACATGCATGTATTTTAATTGTAAACTCATTTTTTCTGAATAGTTACCATGCATTTATTCTTAAATTAACGTAATTTTAAATGTTGTCTTTTATTGTTTCTTTTACTTATGTATTTGAATTGTAAAATTATTTTTCTTGTATTATTATGAATAGGTACTACACATTTATTATATAACTAGTCTCTGTCGTTCTTGTTCCTTTTTAAATTATATTCTATGTAAATTTTTTACTTATATGATTCTGTATATTAATTTCATTTGATTAATTCTATGTCCGGTGGGTTGTTTTAACCCTTATGGATCTTACTGAATGTAAAAAAATAAAAAAACGTGACCACTGACGGACCAAATACATTTCTGCGCCATGGCTGTTGGATGATATTAAAATTGTCTGTAATAAATAGAACGGGAAGGTGTGAACTGTATTCATAAGGATTACAACGGGTTCCAATGGCGGGCTTTTGTTACTATGTTATTACCCTTAGGAATGCATTTCATAATTATTAGCTTCTGACGGACTCTTCCCCTTGGATTTATATAGGTAACGTTACATTCCAAACACTCAATGGACAAAGCTGAATATGTAATATTTTTATTTCTTCATGATTGGCGTGTTCGTGTGTTACCACCTGCAGACAATTCTGCAGTGAATATTGTAATAGGATACAAATGTTTAGATGGATGTGTTATTTTATTGTGCACGTTTATCCAAGAACACTTATTCGTATTCTCATGCGTGCCTTGTCAACACACGACGAAATTTCATCATCCTGGCGCCTAGTAGCGAAAAAAATTACCTGGAACATACATTCTGGTTTCAATTTTTGGCACAATTGTTTATCATAAAATGGCGGGGGCTCTGGCAAAGGATGGGTTGTATATTGACGAACTGAGTAAAGTGCGAGTCCTCGAACCAGAAGTAGCACATGAAACAAGTGAACTAAAAGATCAGTGCAGAGACTTCGTGGAAAGTAAATATTGAACACAGGGAATATTTCATTAGTATAATTGAAGGCGGTAGTTTTACTGCAAGGCTTACGGCAGAACCTTTGGGACTGTGGTTTTGGGTGCGCGTAGTTAGTGGTTTGTGGGTCGCTTCTACGTATCGCAAGACAGAGCACTCCTAAGACAGTGTTATATTGCATCCAATCAGTGAATTTTGAAACCTTAAATTTTGTCTCTTACTGCAGTAAAGCTGACCGGTGTGTGTGCTTGCAATGTGGGGTAACAGAATTATTGTCCTGTTAATTTATGAGGCCCTTTTATTGGCTTGGGAGAAGGAAGAGGAAGAAAAATAAGTTGGGGACACAGTGAAACAGATTATAATCTCAGTACAGAGAGGAGAGGCAGTAGCAAAGCGTAACCTTTAACAGTATGACTTACTGTGACAGCCTTACGAGCAAGTTGTATGGTGACACACATCCAATGAAATGCACTTGGTGTCAAATGTGCGTATTTTGTTATTACATGGTATTTCCTCCTACACGTCTGGGTTCATCTGAGCCATCATCATGGAGAACAAAGTACAAGAGAAAATATGCATGAGGACACTAGTATTCTCATTAAAATGCATAGCTGATGCGTGCGTAAGTCATAGCAGCAAGTTTTATGTGCAATATATAAATGTCGATTAAAACTCGAAGGATTAAAGTACTGACAAGTGTGTGCTTCATTATCATAATTCATGTATATTTGTAAGCTACAGTACTATATATATTTGTTTGTTGTGTTAAGTGTTACACATCACATTCTGACTTAACAGAACAGAATTCCTTTAACTTTTCAAGAAATAGGTTAGATGTTTGGATGCAATATATATGTATGTATACATTATCTTAATTGAACACACACTTCTCAGTATTGTAATTCATGGAGCTTTATGCTCTATACATAAAACTTGCTGCTATGTCTTACACATGCATTGGCTATGCATTCAAGTGACAATATACACTAGCGTTTTCATGTATGTTTTCTTTTGTATTTGGTTCCACTTGATGGCTGAGATGGGATGAAGCATATTGGAGAAAAAAGTTTTTAAGATCAAAATAATCAAATTTGACACTTTGTGAGTTTTGTTGGACTTGTATGTGTAATTGTGTAATGGACAGAAAAGAGACAAAGTTTTACAGTGGTTCTGCCGCAATTTGAATGTTATTGAATTATTTCTAAAAATCTGTGCACTTTGTCACTGTTATAAATAACCTCCACCAAACATTCAGAATATATTTTGTACCATCAGGTTTAAGAAGAAGGGAATACAGGGTACAAATATTGTATAAGATGTGAACATAATGTGGTTTGTGTTCACGTGGTTGCCAGTCATTACACATAACCGAATGTTATTGATTACTTGACACCTGACTGTACTGTATCCCATATTTTCACTACCAACATTAAAAGACCCTAATATGTAAAACCTATCCCATGTGTATTTCACAAATATCACCCTGAAAGGTATATGCACATGCCTGTGTGTGGACTAAACAACATTTTCATGTGGTATATGAATTTCCAGAGGGGTGGGGTGTGCCATAGTGTAAGACAGCCACACCAGGAGTTGCTGTGTGTCAGAATATTTAAAATCATGCGGAATAGTTCTTGTGTCATGTTGTCTTAAGTAATCTGTTGGATACCCTCTTGTATTTGCAAGATCAGATTGTTTTTTACTTGTTCTTTGAAG
>Ga0131853_10014659_pt1 | contig 14360 bp, 9 predicted proteins | sample TergutLab28metaG_FD_92764 | JGI IMG/M metagenome (GOLD analysis project Ga0131853, IMG submission 92764) | Labiotermes labralis P1 segment gut microbial communities from Petit-Saut dam, French Guiana - Lab288 P1 (version 2) (version 2) | ecosystem: Host-associated > Arthropoda: Insects >... | reverse complement strand
CAATAGAAAAGTCGCAGGCTCCTGATGATGGATATATTAATGTCCGAAACATGTTGAGCATAGAAGAAGTGAAATAAAACTTAATAACTAGTGACATCAAGTTGGTCTCTTATTCTTCAACTACCAATTTTGACGTTCAGATGACCGTGAATCGTGATAAATTCTTATAATAAAACCAACCAGATTTACAAATATCTCAAATTTATTTTTGGGATAAAATTCTACATGTTTCGGACAGTTCCTCTGTCCATCATCAGGAGTTTTTCACTGTACACACAGCAATGGTATATGTCATACAGTTTTGCCGACAGCTTGCGAACAGGATCAGGACGTCCTGATCCTGCTCGCAAGCTGTATGACAAATACCATTGCTGTGTGTACAGTAAAAAATTATCCTGATGATGGACAGAGGAACTGTCCGAAACTGTAGAGTTTTATTCCAAAAATAAATTTGTGAATTTAGTGAATCTAGTTGGTTTTGTTATAAGAACTTATAAACACCAGTTAAGATGCAAAATCTCTTCATTTTTTTTTTTTTGTAGAATTAAATGCAAACTGCGTTAGAAGAAACGGTGACGAGGAGTTTACAAACTCTTTCAGATCTAAAATAATGTGTTTTGTGCAGGTGGAAGGCCGTAAATGCCATTTCACGTACTCAACGCCGTGTGCCACAAGTCACATTCGGTTGCAGGACAGGGAACTGTAAAGCTTGACGTGTGTAAAATAATCTGCAGACTAAAATTCGTAGGAAAATTCTAACACGTCTGACGTCATAATGCAAAAGAGAGAGATCGCTGTGTATTGCTTTGAAATCGAAGGGATTTCTAAAGGAAGAGAAAATAAATAATTCTGACTGGCAAAAGAGAAGTGCTGTTCACTTTAACTATACAAGTGAGTAAAAGCTTTTCTGAACAAACTAAACTCAAAATAAAAATAAAGCTCATGTTTCTCTGATCTTTCAAATTCATAACATGCAGTACATTTCCGATGCGAATTTTTAGAAAACCAGCACCAGAATTAAAAATTCCCAAAACCAGAGCTGTGTAGACTAGCACACTTACACAGTCACATTTTTTGCTTGAATTGCTAAGACTTTAGGTTTCTACGGCCCTTAAGTTTAGGGCACAAATTTTATTGCGATTTAGACCAAATATTATGAATATTTACACTGACTGTGGGCTGGACGGTCCGGGATCGAATCCCGGTGGAGACGAGATTTTTCCGCCCGTCCAGACCGGCCCTGGGGCCCACCCAGCCTCGCATAAAATGGGTACTGGGTCCTTCTCGGGAGTAAAGTGCGGCCGGGGCGTGCTGCTGACCACTCACCCCCTTCTAGTACCGTGCTCACGGAAGAGTAGAGCTATACCTCTACCCACCCTCTGGGCCACACCTGGCCTGTAACGGGATCACTTTACACTTTTATTAGGGAGATTCATACCAGACGTTTCGATTAAATGTACAGTTTTCCTCTTCTATGCTCAAGGGTCCAAGAATTAGACCTCCTTGACCTTTGAAGATGAATGAGGTAGGTTCCTTCGAAACGTCCGGAATCAGTAACCCTGGTACCCAGCGTAACAACTCAGAAGAACAGAAACTTTACTCGTATATTCTAAGTTTTAAACATGCGAAATTCATTTTTGTCTTTCATATTGTCTCGTGAAAAGAATATTTTGGTCTAAGATACTTACTATTCTATAGGGTGCTGACGACGGTGTGTGACATTTGAAATCATAGGCTTTTTGGGCGTATTGAGTGTTCAAGGACAGTTTCTTTTCCAATTTGAAGGTTACTTTTCCAAACTAAATGTCCATATATTATGACTACTTACAATGCAATTGAACCAAGTTGAATCTCAAATTAATAAATGCCACATAGTCTAAAAACAGTTTATATCGTGTGACGTAAATGAGGCTGTAATTACAGTGTAAAAATCATAATGTAGTTAGAGCAATTTTGATAGAAGCAAACTGAAGACGGAGACCGAACCTGTCCCCGCCAGTTGGTGTACTCTATTTCAGAACATTCATACTTCCGTAGCTGTGTCAGGTGATCACACAAGGAACGATTTATGGTCTGTTTCCGGCAAACATCATATCAAGACCCTTGGTCCAATGTGCAGAGCTGTTGTTTTGTTTTGGCGAGGTCTTGCTTGCAAGCTTCACCCTGAAGATTGACTATTTTGTTTGACGTTCGTCGCGATCTTCCTCACGCCATGTCAACAAATGCCGGAAGACAGCCATCTTGCACCAGACACACTGCCGCTCGTTTCATACGGTCCCTAACACACTGCGCACTAACAATCCGGTAATTCCACTGTACCAAATCTCACGTATGTCTGGTTTGAATAAAGATAGACCAACCTGATGTCACTTGCTTTATTATTTCATTATTTAATGCTCAACATGTTTCGGATGTTAATACATCCATCCTCAGGAGCTTGTGACTTATTTGTTGAGTTATTTCATGAGTTGTATTGCTCTGGTACGATGCGTGTTGGTGTTACGTTGTGGTTTGGCTGTGGTGGTGTGGTATCCGGATGTAGACTGAAGCCTGCATACGGATAGAGAATATCAAGCGTCGACTGTCGATGCACGAACATTGTGTATGGAGCATTGATGGAATAATGGCGACACGGTAAAACCGACCTACTCGGATGCAAGACCTCTCTTACTGCTACTTTTCCACTGCAAGTCCCACAGAGACTAGCGTGGCATCGAACCCGGGTCTCCATGGAGAGACGCCGGCGACTAGACGCCTGAGGTTGGCACGGACGACGGCATTGTTATATAACAATAATTAAATGAAGGCATACATACATACATATATAAATACGTACATACATACATACATACATACATAAATACATAAATAACCGCACAGGTACGTAATATATATGTACGTGCACCTCACGTATGTACAAACGTACACATACATACATACATAACCACGCAATACATACATATATAAATACGTACATACATGCATACGTACATACGTACATAAATACATACATACCTACGTACATACATACATATATACATAAACACATACATACATACGTACGTACATAAATACATACATACATACATAAATACATACATACATACATACATACGTACGTACATAAACCAAAAAAAAAACGGGGCTTAGAAACCCGCGATATCTACAGGTTTAAAGTCTGCTATGGTAGTAATCCTTTCGTTGTGTTCTGGATCCATGTTTTCTGACGAAACAGTCTGGCTTAGTTTTTCATGTTAGTGAAGTGGACCTAAATAACACTGAAACACTGTATCAAGGAAGAGAGGCAGCCCCAGATGCGTCGCTTCGGTGCGTAGTCCGTGTATTGGGAGCAGAGTTCTGAAACGGGGAGCATATGGCCAGAACAGCGGTCTATAGGAGCTGCGGAACGAATCGAACCAATTGCGAAAGAGAGAAAGATCCAACCATCGTTTATCACTGAAAAGATGGTCTCTAGCCTGGCCTCTGCTTTTGTAATCCTGGTTGATTTGCGAGGGAGCTCTGGTCGCTTGACAGAACGAGTTTTGTTATGTATATCTTCTCTTTCGCTGTTGAGATAGGGCCGCCAGAACAGAGACTTGATATAAACCGGACATTCAGTGCTTAGAGTTTCTTCACGATTAAGCTATGACGTGCGAAGACTGGAAAATAATAGGCCTATTGTCAGGGATCACAATTCTTGGGCGTCATGTTCCCGTGCCATTAAATTTTGTGCGATGGCGCCCAACATCTGTGGGCTGTCAGAAATGAACTTGCTTCGTGTCACTCCCTTGACGCCTAAAATTCTGACGTGTTTCCTAGATATTTTTGCACCCCTGCCCAAGGGAACGGTCTGTGAAGATATACGGTGCGTCATTCAGTGCGCTCGGTTTAAGAGCCCACATTTCTGAACATAACACGTAGCTCTAGACACTCAGAATTCATAACAGAAAATTTACGCCGAAGTAAAAGTTGTCCTCGTGCACAAAATGAGGCATGTTTGGGGGTGGAGGTATAAGTCCTCTAGTTTTTAACTTGGTGCTAGATGCTATTAAGTGCCTCTATGCTATCACCGGGACAGGGCCGCTACTCTTTGAGCAAGTAGCTTGTATATCTCCAAAGGTGGTCTGCGCTGTTTGCGAAGAAAAATGTATTTTGTCTCTACCGGGAAAAGAAACACGAAGTCTTTGTTTCCAACCACTACCCTAGTCAGGGGGGACCACGGTAGTAGAGTGGTTAAGGTATTGTGCAAAAAATCGGAAGGTCGTTGGTTCGATTGCAGATGGTGTCGTTGGAATTTTTCATAGACATAATCCTTCCGATTGCACTATGGCCCTGGGGTCGACTCAACTTCTAAGAGAAATGAGCACCAGGAGTATTTCCTGGAGGTAAAACGGCCGGTACCTAAGGCTGACAACCTTAGCACCATCCTGGGCCATTGTCATGTAATCTGGGAACGTTAACTTACTGGAACCCTCTGGGCACCTCGGGCATGTAATGGGACTGACTTACCTTTACAATGTTCCCCTAGTCAGTATACCGGTTGCGCTATCTCGAGTAGTAGAGACGATAATAGTGACCGCAAAAGAAACCGGGATACAGTAGAAACCGAAATGTAGCTGCACGTGCCGTGCAAATGAGTACGGTAGGTGTGTCAGATGTCTTGCGGTGAGTGCGGTAGGTGTGTCAGATGTCTTGTGGTGAGTGCGGTAGGTGTGTCAGATGTCTTGCGGTGAGTGCGGTAGGTGTGTCAGATGTCTTGCGGTGAGTGCGGTAGGTGTGTCAGATGTCTTGCGGTGAGTGCGGTAGGTGTGTCAGATGTCTTGCGGTGAGTGCAGTAGGTGTGTCAGATGTCTTGTGGTGAGTGCGGTAGGTGTGTCAGATGTCTTGAAGTGAGTGCGGTAGGTGTGTCAGATGTCTTGAAGTGAGTGCGGTAGGCGTGTCAGATGTCTTGCAGTGAGTACCATCAGACATCCAGCAGAACATTGTCTCCGTTGGAATATGCTGTAAACCCAGTCTCGTTACCGACGCTATGATTATTGAAGACATGAATGAATGTGAGAGCATGGAGTCATAGGCAGATATTTGTTGGAGTTGTTTTGTCTGCTGACCGTCAAGAATTCAGCAACAATCTTATCACAACGAATGTAGGTCTGAAGCCACGGATTATTTTTTGTTACTCTGATCCTTGCTGACAAAATACAAATATAAACTTTTATTTTGACGTTTTGCTGACCGTGCATCTCAGTATGTTTATCTGAGTGTTTAACCAACTTATTGTTAAACAAATTTTGTGCATAAAGTTGGTTAAATACTGAGATAAAACATTTTATTTGTACTTGTGGTTTATTTAACGACGTTAAGTAACTCATTGTTTTCCATCGCTTTTTTGTGGAGGCACCCGGAAATTAAGTTTCCTTAGCCCACATAACCCCTACCCACGAAAGCGAAAAGCAAAACAGAAGAGAAAAACAGAAAGAGGCAGCTGGTAGCGCGCAGTGATTACTCCAATATTGCCAATTGTCGGACAAAATTTCCAAAGATAATACGAAGGATATTTGGAATTTTTTGCAATGCTTCATGTTTTTCCATTTATTTCACGATTTCTCGCTGAACCCCTGAGCGTAGAACAGAAGGTTTCATAAATGCACAGAGTTGGGGCAAAAGTATAGGTCTAGCCTTTTATTAATCTCGAGTCTGTACTTTTGTAATATTGTACTATTGTATCCTCTTTCTTGAGTCTACCCGTTATATTAAAATTATTACAATTACTACGTACATTAAATGGCCTGAAAAATATAATTTTCACCTCTTTCTGTAACATCTATTATAATTAAATAAATTACAGCGGCGACTAAACTTATTTTCGGCCTGTAACGTCACCAAAGACAGCAAACGGGGCAAAATATTGTGAGTATATTCACTGTGACAGAAAGCAGCTCCCTGCAGAAATTTCGTTGTCAATAAATACCGATCTTTACTGTTAGGTGTAACTTTGAATCTGAAATCCACCACGGTATTTGACGGTGTTCAGAACAGTTCCACAATCATGCTGTACACAAATTCACAAGTTCTTGCGGCAGGAGCACTTCAAAGACCGGAGTTGACATGCGTAGTCATTGGACGAAGAATTTAATAATCGCTTCCCTGAATTTTTGGGGCGTACTAATGTCTTCTGAAATACTTAGAACTGGGTTTTAATTATCCGGTTACTGTACTTGCTAATGGAACTTCCTTCGATAAGTCAAAGAAAATTTTTGATAAATCTGGCCTCTAGCTAAATTTCCCACGGATAAACCTTCCATTGTTGCGCTTGTGTACATTTCAGCGGTTGAAGGATGATTCTTTGACATGATTTTGCTAAATATGACCGCTCTGGGCTTCAAAGCACGACATCAAGAAACTACAGAACACGACCGTACTGAGCACTGCACACATACTTTGGAAAGTACAAATGTACAAACACAAAACACTTCACAACGGATATAACATACCTGCACTATGCAATGTGAACCACAGGATAGTTGCAACATTATATGTCCTAGGAATATGGGTTGTTTCTAATATGCCCTAGGAACATGGGTTGTTTCGGGTACATAACTGCGAATACCTCGCATAAAAGTAATAACTAATAACTGGTGGAGATGATGGTGATGATAATAATAATTATAATTTTTATTATTTCAGAAGTACATTTTTCGGCATAGAGAATCTGCTCTTGTGTTTATCATTTTTTGATCTATGTACATTTTAGTTTTGATCTCACGATATTCCAACAGTAAAGATGTCTCTTTCAAAAAGTGATAAGGCCTTTATTCTACTTTCTGTAATGAAGTGAGATTTTAATTTGATCTCCATGGAAGCGTATGAACAACCAAGCAGACGTTGTAATACACACTCAATCGCCCCACTTCCAACATTGTTGTCTGTCATATATTATTTTTATTCTGAAATGTTTATTACAGTACATAACAACAGAAGAATGAATCTTGACAGTTTATACAGGGCGTTTCTTAAAAACCTGACTGATTTCCACTGCTTTGATTTGTAAAACTACTTTTTCGCATAGTAACATATAAGAGTCATACATTATAGGAAATTTTAGATTTCCTGTCAAACAGCGGCTGTCCTCCTTGTCTCAGGTAAGCGCTACATCCGCCAGATAATGTAGTGCTGCTGCTGCTGCTGCTGCTGTCTCAAGAACTGGGATGAGAGTGCCGAGTGATATTACAGAAGCTTTAGACATATCGCACATTCAAAGACCTTGGATAGCAGATGTAGGCAGATATTTATATTAAGCTAAATATAGGTGGTACAGTAAGATAGAAGAACTGTAAATAATGCATGCATTTAATGGAAGGTAGCCTGACACCGTTACAGTTATTATCATCATCATCATCATCTCCTTTATGCAGGGTATTTATACTTATATTCCTGAGACAAACTGTGTCCCTAGGGAATACAGTGTTGCAGCTATTCTGTTGTTACTATTCAAGGTGCTTATATCGTTAGTTTCAGTGTTGAATCCATTGTACTTTTACATTAGTACATTCCGAAGTATGTGTGCAGTGCCCAATATGACTGTTTTCTGGAGTTCCTTGACTTCATGTTATCCTGGTATGTTGTGTACTTTCTAAGTTACTTTGAAATAGTCCCAGTCGCCCCTGTTATTACTGGTATCACATTTGTTTTTACATTCCACATGCGCTGTATTTCTATTGTAAGGTCTTTATATTTTAGAATCCTCTCGGCTTCCTTTTTAATCACATTTCTGTCTCCTGAGATTGCAACGTCTATTAACATACATGTTCCCTTTTCATTATCACGGATTATAATGTCTGATTTGTTGTTGGGGATAGTTCTGTCAGTTTATACTTGTTGATTCCCAAATATGGTTACCTTGCCTCCTTGACTTCTTTCGACTGATTTTGGCACATGTTCATACCAGTGTATTATTATTATTATTATTATTATTATGTGAGAGTTGCGATATTACGTATCGAAACCTGACATTTCGTAACATCGATATATACCTGCTACACTCCTAATCTGTTCTGGTCTTTCTTGCAAAAACCCAAATTCACAGGAACTTCAAACGAAGCAGGTTTGACTTGCCAGGTTTTATATGAATCTCCCATTTGATCTGGGATGTATCACTATAACCAGACACACTCAGTATGCATTGCCCTCTGAGGCTTTACTTTCTATCAAAAGCCTTCCTGAGGGTCATGTATAATTATACATGTTATAGCAGCGAAATAAGGCCTCATCTATATCTGTGTCATTACAAGCTGTGTCACACAAACGCGCGCGCGCACACACACACACACACACACACAAACACACAGGAAGTTTCAGCATTCTGCAGCTCACCAGCAGGTCATTGTGGTGTAGAAATCTCGTTATGAGCGGTGTCAAACCGGGAACCCCCTTCCGTCCCTAGCCAAGTAACAAATGAAATCGCATCCCGCGTGATTTATCTAGTCATTCGCCATGTCGAAAAGGCTCGGAGATGATGAATGGCCGCCTGCCCATATATAACACGGAGAAAGAGAAGACAGCTTAGGCGTTTTGCTTTTTAACGTTGCAGTTGGTTTTGTGGACGGTCTGTAGGGCATTGTTTGCCCAGCGGTGACAGTGTAGCATGGGAGAGGAGGGAAACCTTTCCGTTAATATTATGCCGAGAATTTTAATGAAAATCTGCACAATCCCTGTAACGCCACGTCGACATTGACGTAAGCTGCGAACTGCGGCACGACAACTCGCGGCAACATGTCATTGCCAAATTAGCACCGACCGCCGCTGCATTGATATTAGCAACCCAGCTTGCTAGTTGGCCCTACCCGTGTTATTGGTCTTCGGCAAACTTTACAGACCTTCCGAAGAGGTCACGACAATTTTCTACCACTTTTTTTCCAATTTTAGATTCATACCGATTAAAAATGTAATGCTACATAATCCATGAAAATGGTACATCCTGTTCTTTAACACTTCGATGCTTGAAGATGAGACCAAAATTTGCCCTCTCAACGCCAGGAACCAGTTAACCAGTGACACAGCGTAACATTCGACAAGGACGGAGTCCTGATAGTGTCGTTTAATGAACAACGCTTTGTTCTTAAGCGTCTATATACTCCCATCTGACACATACCTTTGGTTTCTGAAGTCAGTATAGCTTTGTTATATCTGCAAACTACACGGCGTCATATTCCATAATATAATAAACATCATAGCCACGGCAGCGAGAAACACAAATCTGATATTTATTGGTTAAATTCTTATTATAAAACCAACCAGATGCACTAATTTCTCAAATTTATTTTTGGAATAAAATTCTACGTGTTTCGAACAGTTCCTCTGTCTATCATCAGGAGTTTTTCACTGTACACACATCAATGGTATATGTCATACAGGTTTGCTGACTGCTTGCGAGCAGGATCAGGACGGCCATCCTGATCTTGCTCACAAAACTGTGCAACCCTTCCGAAACCTAAAATGAACCAAGTTCCTTTTACATGCCTGTCTTAAGTCGTCCTGTAGGCAGTCTAACTGCTTGATATCAGACAGACTAGACCCAGAGCAACTCATGATATTCCTCACAAGTTGCTTTAAGCAGCCTCTCTTTGCAGCCGGTTGATTGCTCGTCGCTTCTCATTTCCCTTATCAGCCATCGCCATCCTTTGCTTCGAACCAAGACAATCACCAGAGCTGATGGCATGCTTTATGTAAAGGTTTTATGGCTCAACAGAATGAAACTTTCTAATGTTTTTAGCCAAGATAAATCGGCACCCCCACTTTTCCTCAACTACGGCCTCGAAAAGGGTGAATTGCACTTATTGTAGAAAATGAGAGTTGAATAGCACAGAGCATCTCCTGCTGAGCAAATTGCACACTGGGTTGAAACTACAGTGCAATATTTGTGAACTGCTAGGGTATTTCTGTGAAGTTAAATTGAAGGTTTTGTTTCAAAGAGGGCGCAGAAACGAATGCCAAAATACTTTGGCCTGTCATTTGGTTTCTGGAACAGCACAGGGAAATATGTGACACCAGTGCTGTATTTCGGTGTTGCGTGTTAGGGCAGTTTAGAAGTTTTCGGTGTTACGGGTTTCGACAGTTTAGAAGTTTTCGGTGTTGCGGGTTTGGATATCTTGGAAGTTTCCGGTTTTGCGGGTTTGGAACTTTTAGAAGTTTTCGGTGTTGCAGGTTTGGACAGATTAGAAGTTTTCGGTATTACGGGTTTGGACAGTTTAGAAGTTTTCGGTGTTGCGGGTTTGGACGGTTTAGAAGTTTTCGGTGTTGCGGGTTTGGACAGATTAGAAGTTTTCGGTGTTGCGGGTTTGGACAGTTAGAAGTTTTCGGTGTTGCGGGTTTGGACGGTTTAGAAGTTTTCGGTGTTGCGGGTTTCAAAGTTTAGAAGTTTTCGGTGTTGCGGGTTTCAAAATTTAGAAGTTTTCGTAGTTGCGGGTTTGGACAGTTTAGAAGATTTCGGTGTTGCGGGTTTGGACAGTTTAGAAGTTTTCGGTGTTGCGGGTTTCAAAGTTTAGAAGTTTTCGGTGTTGCGGGTTTGGACAGTTTAGAAGTTTCCGGCGTTGCGGGTTTGGAAACTTTAGAAGTTTTTGGTGTTGCGGGTTTGGACAGTTTAGAAGTTTTCGGTGTTGCGAGTTTGGACAGTTTAGAAGTTTCCGGCGTTGCGGGTTTGGAAACTTTAGAAGTTTTTGGTGTTGCGGGTTTGGACAGTTTAGAAGTTTTCGGTGTTGCGGATTTCAAAGTTTAGAAGTTTTCGGTGTTGCGGGTTTCAAAAGTTTAGAAGTTTTCGGTGTTGCGGGTTTGGACAGTTTAGAAGATTTCGGTGTTGCGAGTTTGGACTGTTTAGAAGTTTTCGGTGTTGCGGGTTTGGAAACTTTAGAAGTTTTCGAAGTTGCGGGTTTGGACAGTTTAGAAGTTTTCGGTGTTGCGGGTTTGGACCGTTTAGAAGTTTTCGGTGTTGCAGGTTTGAACAATTTAGAAGTTTTCGGTGTTGCAGGTTTGGACAGTTTATAAGTGAGGGATTCTTGCTGTTTATGGCTGACAGAAGGAACTTGATTTTGAAAAAGATGGTTGCACAAACAACAGCGGATATGAACCCGTTACAATAGTGTGTCTGTCTAGCGGTGGTCTGGTAGCACAGTGACGAAGGGAATGGATTAAGCAGTGCGTCCACCCATAAAACGAATTTTATAGCAATTTCTTGCATTATTCACATGGCTCAGCACGGCTCCTAACATGCAAGGGTGTCCCCAGTACTTTCTCTACCACTAATAGTTCCCAATTTCTGGGCCTTATCTCGTTCTTTCCATCGTACTGAATTTCTTTTCTATGCACTTACGCAAAATTGCAAAAAAAAAAACGACTATTAGCCTTGTCATATCTGTCCGTCCGTCTGTCCGCATGGAACAACTCGGCTGTAAATGGAAGGACTTTCACGAAAATTGTCATTTGAGCGTTTTTTTACAAATTTTGTCGAGAAAAAGTTTCATTAACACATTACAAAAATAACGGCTACGTTACATGAAGACCAGTACATAAGTACGATAATATCTCACTGAATTATTCTTAGAATGAGAAATATTTCAGACAAAATTTGTGGAAGAATCAAGACTCACAATTCATGTTCAACAAACTGTTTTCGAAAATCATTCAAGTTTATGTGATGATGTAGAAAAATTTTGTAAAGCCGGACAGGCCACAGATGACAATATGACGCATGCGCATTGCGTGCTAGATCACTAAGGCCACAAACACACACACACTCAGAATATGTAATACTTATAGCTTTTCTTCTACAACAATGATCACGCGAAGGCTGCTCCTTGTCACGTCATATGTACACTGCCTGGCTTGTTGCACTACAGCTTTGTTTGGAAAATTAGCTCTTGAATACACGTGCCTGTATATTTCTTACGTGTTCCAAGTTTACCTTTACACAGATCAACAAGTTACACAACAATAAATGTTGAATTTTTTTGGGATGTGACACTCTGTTTTTGGGTGGGTGGTTCCCCCGAAGATTTCAATGTTTAAAGTGCCTTTAGCGTCATGGTCAAGCAGTCCAAATTGATCTTGCACTGTTTGATCCTGAAGATGAAGGAAAAATGATCCTTGAAATTTCGGAAACTCATCCGACGGCACTAAGTGACATCTCAAAATTCTTATACCTTCACCATCACCTCTGTACAAATGTTCAGCGTCACATCCATCAGTATGCCACTCTCGCATTTCAAGTGTATCTTTCACGGATTAAAACAATAACACGTGGGAAAACATGGTTACAGAGCATATTGAAATGTGTGCAGTAGAGTATCATCGGTACGCTTAGAAACTATGGGACATTAATAATGCCCTCAATAATGTTCATGCGTTTCTGTAATAAATGTTTATGTCCATAGTCCTATATCACAGTACCAACATCAATATATCACACATGTAGACCGAGCCCACATATACCATGAAACAATGGTTTGAAACGACATAAAATATTATCAGCTTTTCAAACATAGAACAGTTTGTTAATAATAACATAATAATAATAGTATTTACGATTTTTGGCTGTAGGTTTTTGTCCCGCACGCATTTAACAAAAGCCTTAAAATAACAAATACAGACAAAGGACTGATGAATTTGTGTGTTTTTATCAGAGCCACTCGTGACTGGCTGGGTTTTGTAGATTCATGGAATGGTACTGGTGCAGCTGTAGGGAACTGTCAACACTCTTAATTTGATAAAGGTTCTATTATGGGTACAGTATAACCATAGGCTAATTAAAGGCAGAGGAATGCTTGGTGAATGGACACCATTAAAGAGAATTTTTGACTGTCCAGTTGTACCAGTAATTCAGTAAATGCACCTCACATGTCAAACGTGTGATTGCAGAAATGTTACAGATTTGCTGCTCGCTTTTCATGAGAAGTGTGGGGAAGGTTACGTATGTGATAAGAACCAATAAAATGCACACATTTTACATTAATGTTTTAATTTAATTTAATCTAACTTAAACATGTCGAAGGCCCTATAATTAATTAAAAACATTAATGTAAAATGTGTGCATTTGGTTGGTTCTTGTTGCACATGTACGTATATCGGAGTGTGCGGTTCAAAAAACGTAAAGTTTGCGAAATGTTATTTCGGTATTTGAAAAATTGACCCCTATGTAATTAAAAGGGGATTATCTGTGTGACGGTCCGGGCGCTGCTACTGGGTCACAGAGTGACAGACAGACTGACGGACGGACAGAGGAACACATAAAGTGGTAGTTTCGAAAAATTGCGAAAGCCTACTATTAGCTTCATCACTTCTGTCTGTCTGTCTGTGTGTCCGCAAAGAACAACTCGTGTCCCAATGTACGGATTTTTAAGCAATTTGATATTTGAAGATTATTCGAAATTCTACTGGAAAAATTCACGTTTAATTAAAATATGACCGGAATAACCGGTACTTTACATGAAGACCAATGTACATTTATGATAATACCTCGCTGAATTCTCCTTAAAATGAGAAATATTTGTCTAAGACAAAATTGTAGCGAAAACCAAACCACACATTTTATGTTCAATAAGTTTTTTTTCCGAAAATCGCGGCGTTTTTTTGAGATAATATTGACAGATTTGGTAGAGCCGGACGGCCCACAGATAACAATATGGCGCCGCCCAGAAAAGATATTTGCATGCCTGATGACTAAGGCAAGAATACAGACACACTCATGACAATTATGTCTGTTATCTCATAACTGATTAATTCCTTCAGATTTCGTAAAATGTTTAACGCAACACTTAAAAAAGCGGATAAACGACTTACTAGTCATTACGACGTGTTTATCCAAACTGCACGCAGAAAGACGTTTGTGGGCACACCAACATTCTGTTAGTGAACGCAGCGTCGCGCGATTTGTACGAACACCTCCATACGTTCAACTGTAGTCGGCGACATGAATTTACCTTAATTGCACTGTTGAGCAATACGTACTATTTTCATATAGTTGACCGTGACATGTAGCTCAACAACACAAACAGAATGCATTGTTGTGTTCCCACTACAAAAATGGTTACGCGAACGCGCCAAAATGTTACGTTAATACGTACATTTTCTACCTAGTTCCATTGCATGAAGAATTAATATTCGTGTTGAGAGACGCCACAGGAGGCCCCCATACCACGTTCTAAGCCCCAGTATTGTCTATATAATTTTCATTGTTTAATACCCACAGCGGGAGGAAAGGAAGCTGAGGGTGTTTGAGAACATGGTGTTGAGGAGAATATTTGGACCTAGGAGGGACGAGGTAACGGGGGAATGGAGGAGACTGCATAACGAGAAGCTAAGTGATCTGTACT
>Ga0131853_10014657_pt1 | contig 14363 bp, 13 predicted proteins | sample TergutLab28metaG_FD_92764 | JGI IMG/M metagenome (GOLD analysis project Ga0131853, IMG submission 92764) | Labiotermes labralis P1 segment gut microbial communities from Petit-Saut dam, French Guiana - Lab288 P1 (version 2) (version 2) | ecosystem: Host-associated > Arthropoda: Insects >... | reverse complement strand
TTTGAACCTCCGCACCGGTTACCCGGTCTACATCCTTAGCAGGGACGCCTCTTCAGCCACTTGAGTACATCTCCATATGTGTTGAGCAAGCCTATAAGCCGAGTTCTGTCGTGGACAGCCATCTATCTTGGTTGACAGTTGCCTACCAACTCATGCGACGCTACCAAAGCGAGGCGAGGCACCTGTTTCCGCTCTTTTGGTCTTGCATCGGGTGGGGTTTACATGGCTCATACTGTTGCCAGTATGACGGTGCGCTCTTACCGCACCTTTCCATCCTTACTGCTTTTGGTTTTACACCATTAACAGCGGTTTATTTCTGTTGCACTATCCCTAGAGTCGCCTCCGCCGGGCGTTACCCGGCACCCTTGCCTCGTGATGCTCGGACTTTCCTCATAACCGCAAAAATACAGTTACGTAGCTGCCCAGCTTACTCATACTTGTAGGAAATTGCGTTGCAATTTCCACTTGTTTCAGATATAAAGCCTATTAATTTTATTGCAACAAGCCAGTCATGTCAACGTATTATTCACATTGTGTAAATTTTTGAGATACCACCTTTTTACACGTATAACTAATCCTCAAATAGGCTAGGATAATTTCATATCTAAATATTAATGGGGGCATTTTAATGAACAAAATTTGCAAAATTACAGCACTTTTGCTGGCTACAGTACTTATAGGCTATTGTGTGGGAAGTTTAGCGTTTTTATTCAGATTTCCAAGCGAAATACGGATGACAGAGTATGCTTCGCACAGGGTTGTTTTTGGGTTGCCTTTTTGGGCGACATTCGAAGGCGAAACCGCAGCCGTTGCAAAAATTAATGACCAGCCGGTTACGGATAATTTCGGCATTCGTCTTGGGCAGCCGCTTACAATTGTAACTGAAAGTGCCGGTACGGCAGAGATGACCATAGGCATGTTTGGCGTACCTATGCGCCGTGTTGTGCTGGATGTTGTGCCGGATATCAAGCTTGTGCCGCTTGGCACAGCCATTGGCGTGCGAATAAATACCGATGGTGTAATGGTACTTGGAACAGGTAGCTTTCAAGGCGTAGATGGCGAAACGCATCGCCCTGCCGATAATATTCTTAGGGCAGGGGATTTAATTTTTAAAATAAATGATGCGGAAATAAAAAACAAAGAAATGTTAAGTGAAATCGTTGCAAAAAGCCAAGAGGATATAATTGTACACTTACGCCGTGGCGATGAAGAAATGCAAGTGACTCTAACCCCTGCTGTTGCTGCAACCGACGGTGTGCGACGCATTGGTACATGGGTTAGAGATTCTACAAAAGGTATAGGAACATTAACATATTACGACCCGTTAACGGGCAATTTTGGCGCACTTGGGCATGGGATAATGGATGTAGACACAAAAAAATTAATGTCCGTAAAAAATGGCACTATAATGCCGTCTACCGTAACATCTGTACAGCGGGGAGCAAAAGGTGCGCCGGGGGAACTGGAAGGCAATGTGGATACAAGTAGGTATCTGGGTCAAATTACAGCGAACAGCCCCAGAGGAATATATGGTAAGCTAAATCCGGATGTAATTGGCGAAATTGCAACAAGAGAGCCAATGCCTATTGCGTTGCGTGCGCATATAAAAGAAGGACCTGCTACGATATTAACCAGTGTTTCGGGCAACGAAGTTAGAGAAGTTGATATTATGATAGAAAGTGTAAACCGCCTTACAACCGATGAAACGAAAGGCATGGTGATACGCATTACTGATACCGAGCTTTTGGCGATAACAGGTGGAATTGTGCAGGGTATGAGCGGAAGTCCTATTTTGCAGAATGGCAGGATTGTTGGTGCTGTAACGCATGTGTTTGTGCAAGATCCTACCAAAGGGTATGGAATTTTTATAGAGAGTATGCTGGGGGCTTAATTTTTATGCTATTATAATTACAAAAGAAAACAAAAGGACGAATGAAATGATAAAATTTTGGATTAAAAAATTATTGTGGATTATCTTTGCAATAGGGTTGCTTGCTGTGGCGGTAAACATGTTTATGGGACCGCACAGCATTGCAGCCGGTGGGCTTACAGGGCTTGCGATCATCCTTGAGTCGTGGATAGGCATAGACCGTGCATTTGTTGTGTACATAGGTAATGCGATCGTTATCGTATGTGCTTTTATCTTCCTTGGCAAAGAAGTTGGCGTTAACACAATGATAGGCGCAGGACTGCTGCCTGTGGCTATCCACTTTGTGCCTCGCATCAACTTGGTAGAAGACAGAATGCTGGCAATGATTGTAGGCAGTGTTATTTTTGGTGTAGCAGTGTCTATTATGTATCGCAATAAAGCATCCAGCGGGGGAACAGCAGTACCACCACTCATTCTTAAAAAATATATTGGACTAAAGCCGTCCATAGGCATGTTTATAACAGATGGTATAGTTGTGGTGTTGTCGTTGGCTGTGTTTGATACAGACTCATTTTTCTTTGCAGTGCTTTCAATTTCCATAACTATGATGGTAATGGGTTATATTGAAAATGGTTTAACCAAACGTAAAGAAATAAAAATTATTAGCCCGCAGCACGAAGCTATTCTTGCGGACATTACAAAAGAACTGGGCAGGAGTGTTACAATACTGCCTACGAAAGGCTCGCATTCAGGCAAGGAATCACCTATGCTAATGCTGCTTATCGACGCAAGCGATTATAGGACATTGATTGAAATTGTAGACAAATATGATAAAACCGCATTTATGGTTACGACGGTGGTAACCGATGTGCATGGACGAGGGTTTACGTACGGTTCGGGGAGTGTGTAAAAAAAAGCGGCTTTGCCGCTTACAACGTTTACTTCACTTGCCAGAGCGGAAGCTCCTATTGATATTGATACCGTTACTGCTGTTATTGTGGATGGCGTTCGTATACCGTTAAGCTAATTTAACCATTGCGTACAGCTTCTCCATAGCATCATGCAAGCCGCCTACAGCATCGATTATGCCCTCTTTAACGGCTTCCTTACCAATTAAAATTGTGCCAACATCCTGCGCCATAGACTTTGTGTCCATCATAAGTGAGGTTAAACGTTTGCTGGTTATTTTAGAATGTTTTAGGATAAAATCCTGCACTCTGTCTTGAGTTTTATTAAAATAATCGTAAGTTTGTGGTGCACCAACGATCGTACCGTTTATGCGCACGGGATGGATCGTCATGGTTGCCGACGGCGCAATAAACGAATAGTTTGCAGAAACTGCAAGCGGCACACCAATGGAATGTCCGCCGCCAAGCACAAGCGACACCGTAGGTTTGCCCAAATGCGCAATAAGTTCAGCAAGTGCCAAGCCGGCTTCTACATCGCCGCCCATTGTGTTAAGCAAAATTAATAAGCCGTCCGTTTTCGGATTTTCGGCACAAGCCACCAGTTGAGGGATAACATGCTCATACTTGGTGGCTTTATTTGTTGGTGGTAAAAGCATGTGTCCTTCTATTTGCCCGATAATAGTTAAAAATTGTATAACCCCACGAGGGTTATTTTCGTTTAGGGTTATAAGCTTTGCTTCCGGTTGAGGTGCGTTTGGGGTAGGCTCAGTTTTATTTTCATCTTCCTCTTCGTTTAAAAAAGGAAAGTTACGAGGTTGTTTTAAAACGGTTTCCATATGTGTCTCCTTAAAAAATGTTATATAAGTATTCTTTGCCATTTTTTAAGGAATATGCTCATATACTTTAGAACAAGCATTTAAAGGAGATAAACAATGAAAAATCCGTCGTTATATGTGTTTGTTAGCAGCGCGAAAGAAATGGATAAGACAGCCGCTATGTCGCTATACTTGGATTCCTCTGAACAGGATCAGGATTTGGACAGGATAATCCGCACGGTAAAAGCAGAAATACAAAGCGGCCAAGCCGGCGATGTAGGCATACAGCGTATTAATATTTATGTAATTGCGAATGCGCATGAGCCTAAGCCTAATGCAGGGAAATTTATAAAGATTGTTGGCGAACGGCTAAAAACTTTATTTTCTGAAGATTTTGTGGCATTGCATATTTCGCTTTTGGTGTTTTTAAGTGAATCCAATGAGCTGGATGCAGGTGGAATCGCATACGAGGCTCGCTGTAGATTTTCGTACGAATTTTTATTAAATCTGACAAATCAAATGGCATTCGATAGGATTTTTCTGCTTAGCGACCGCAACGAGTACGGATATGTTAGCCCGGAGAACCACAGCAATGCGTATAACGCCGCAATGCATTTGCCATTTTTGCCGCATGAATCTTCAAAATTTGAAGCAATAATGAACTTAATGGAAGGTGAAAGCGGGCGTGTTCTTTTTGCGTCCTTGGGGTTTGGTGCGGTAGAAAATGATGAAGATGACTTGCCGGATGTCAGTAATGCGCCATATTTAGCCAAAATTTTAGAACACGAGCTGCAACGTGGAAAACTTAACAGAACGCTCGGTTTTGAAATCGACTCTGTTCAAATAATTTCTGCTATAACAGGTGTTGCTGCAAATCCTGCTACAATAGTTAATTTTTTTGGCATAACGTTAAAAGAAGCCGAAAACCTGCTATATGGCGAAAGAATTTGCAAATTTTTTGAAGAGAACTATAAAACTCAAACATTTAATGAAGAAGAGGTCGATACGCTGGAGCTAAGTGTTCTTGCGGCAGAAGACCGGCAAATATCGCAAACGCTGGACGGGATATCGGAAAGAATGCGAGATCTTAGCTATACATTAAATGAAAAGCAGGAAAGCCCGGTTCGTGCCGGACTTTTTCATGCAATAGACAAGATAAAAGATGCAATAGGTGAATGTTATGTAATTAAATATGAGTTAGCGAAATTAAATTTTGAAAAAGAAAAACTTACCGCAAGGCAAGCAAAAATAAAACCCTATGTAGAATATATGTACAATGTTGTTTCAGCACTTAAAGCCTTGCAAAGCGAACCGAAGCGAGAAATACCTTATGAGGCGTTGCTGCAACAAGCGAAAGAGAACGCAGCATTGAATATATCATTGTTGCGTAACGATGGATTATTGTTTGAAACACATGTGCTGGGAGACCCCGTTTCGCCTTGTGTTTTGCGGCTTGTTGGTGGTTTTGCACTAGAGGATTTGACCCGATTTAAGGCAATGCAAGCACATAAGGATTATCTGCCATAAATTAACAATGCCAAATTAATGTAAATTGTTTGACGTTGTTACAAAAGTATGACAAAATTATTAAGTAAAATTATAATAAATAACTTGAAGGTGGTAATCGGTGGCAAATTCCCTTGAGTATTTTAAGCAAGAAAAAGGGTTTGCTAGGCTACTTAAAGATATGGCGGTGTTATTCGCTCGGCATGGGCGAATATATGGTGCCGTACGCTTGTTAAATCCTACCGGCGAAGAAGAATTTGTGCTGTCTCAATTTTTTGAACGGGATTATATGAACCAACGTTTAATTCGTATAAGCCTTGCAGAGTTTGAACGCCGCTTTGTTAAAATTTTTCCGGGCGAAAATATGAGTTTCTTGTTTGCGGAATATCAAACCCCGCCAAAAAATATAAAAGAAGCTTTTGCAGAAGGCATTTCAGAACTGTTGCCCAAATATGCAGGCACTTTAGCATATGAATGGCTTAGCAGTATCGCATCTAGTATGCGGCGTAAATACAGACCTTTGATGGCGCAGTATGCAAAAGACCCCAAAGCGGTTATGGCCTTGTTGGACAAGGTTGCAGAAATATCAAGCCAATTACCGGTTGACATAACGCCGCTTAAAGAATTTTCTACAAAGGTTTTGGGTGAGTCTCACGCTTTAGATTTTGATACCCCGCACGGTGCTTTACTGCTGAATGCGTTGGCGTTTCGCTCTATGATTCAGCCACCAGCTAACATAGAGGATTCAATTGGGTTATATTTGAAATTTGGGTTACTTACCTTGGGTACAATGTGCCAAGTGCTTGTGGGATCGCAGGTGCTTACATTAGATAATATTAAGCAACTGTCGAATGTTAAAAGCCACGGCGGCAAAGTGTTTATTATAGAAAATGCACATGTTTATGCGGCGGTTAATGACCATTTAAATGGTAAGAAATGTACAGTGATATCACCTATAAACAGCCATAACCCGGCATTTTTATATTTACTGGATAAGCTTGCCGCAGAGGGATGCACACTTTATTACTCCGGTGATATGGACTACAAAGGCTTACTTAGGGCAGACAAGCTATACGTTAGATACGGCAAAAAATTTGTGCCTTGGCGTTACGATAAAACTGACTATGAATATATTATTGCAGACAGTAGTACGCTTTTGCCGGATGTAAGAAAAGACCTTGCAGTGCAGAATGAAGTGTTTGCACAGGTTTTATCGCATATGCGCAAAACAGGAAAAACAGGAAATTCTTTGCCGCTTGTCCCGCTTTTGGTAAGCGACATCGTTAAATAAATGGAGGGTGTCATGAGAGACCGTGTAGAAGTAGTAATTGACGGAAGAGTTTTTACTTTAGCATCTACAGAAAGCCCGGAGTATTTGCAAAAGGTAGCATTGCATGTTAGCCAAAAAATAGCAGATTTAAAGGCAAAGAACCTTTCTGCTGTTGTTGACGACCGTTTGCGCCCACTGCTTATTGCAATAAACTTGGCAGACGACTATCTTAAAGTAAAAGAGCGTTATACTGCCCAAGATGTAGAAACGCAAGAATTGGTGCGGGAAAATAAACGCTTGGAAAAAGAAAATGTGGCATCTGCTAAGCAGATAAAAGAGCTTAAGGCAGAGCTTGAAAAAGTAAGTACAGAGTATGAAGAATTCCTGTACAACTTTGACAACCCTAAAAAAGACAGCAACCTTGACGCTCCGGTTAAGCTTACACTGGGCAATACAAGAAAGGCTGCGAAGTAATGGACAAGCTTTTTGCACTCCGTTCGTTAATGAAAGCGCATAACATAGATGCTTACATAATACCCAGCGGAGATGACCATAGCAGCGAATATGTTGCAGATTATTGGCTTAGCAGGCAGTGGATTTCCGGCTTTGCAGGTTCTGCGGGTGTGGTGGTTGTAACCCAAACAGAGGCAGGGCTATGGACAGACGGCAGATATTTTATACAAGCTGCAAGTGAACTAACCGGCAGCGGTATTTCCTTGTATAAAATGGGCGAGCCGGGTGTGCCTACATATCAAGAATTTTTGAAAAAAGAAATCCCAAGCGGGGGCAAAGTTGGATTTGACGGAAGGTCAATGTCTGCCTCTAATTTTGATGCATTAAAAAATGTGCTTGGCGATATAACATATTCATATGAAGCGGATTTGGTGGGTCAGCTATGGCTAGGTCGTCCTCTGCTTCCCACTGCTCCTGCCTTTGAGCATTTGCCAAAGTTTGCAGGGCTTTCTGCTGCCGAAAAATTGCGCTTGGTGCGAGAAAGGATGGCAGCAAACAAAACAGATACATATCTTGTTACTGCCTTGGACGATATCGCTTGGCTATTAAACATTCGGGGTAGTGATACCGGAAAAACACCACAGGTGTATGCATTTTTGTTGATAACACAAGCAGACGCACTTGTGTTTATAGACAAGGCAAAACTAAAAGACCTTGAGAGCAAACTCACTTCCCAAGGTTTTACCATTCAAAACTATGAAGCCGTTGCAGAGGCTTTAAAGGCTTTGCCTGCAACAGGGAATATATATTATAACCGGGCGAAAACGAGTGTAGTTTTGGCAAATATTATTCTACAAGGTATAGAAATTCTACCTAATGCAGAAGATATAATTTGTAATATGAAAAGCACAAAATCTGAGGTGGAACTTGCTAACATGCGCAACGCATATATAAAAGAAGGCGTTGCAATGACTAAGCTACTTAAATGGGTGGATGATAGCATCGCCGATGGCAAGAGCTTAACCGAAGGTGATGTTGCCGATGCTTTAATCGGCTTCCGTAGCGAAAATGAGCATTGCTTAGGCGAAAGTTTTGGTGCAATTTCTGCCTATGGTGCAAATGCTGCGTCGCCGCATTATCACCACGAAGGCAGAGGAGCTGCAATTAAGCCCGAAGGATTCTTGCTTGTTGATGCCGGTGGGCAATATTTAGATGGAACGACAGATACCACTCGCACAATTGCAGTGGGTAAATTAACATCGGAAATGAAGCGCAATTTCACGTTGGTATTAAAGGGACATATTGCCTTATCTGCCGCTGTTTTTGTAAAAGGTACGACGGGACATGCTTTGGATATACTCGCACGTCAACCGCTTCTTGCAGAATGCTTGGATTTTAACCATGGCACAGGTCATGGAATAGGTTATTGCCTTAGTGTACATGAGGGACCGCAAAATGTAAGCAAACACCCAACGCCGGTTGCTTTGTTACCGGGCATGGTATTGTCTAACGAACCCGGTTTTTACAAAGAAGGCGACTACGGCATACGTACGGAAAATGTAATTGCGGTAAAAGAACTATGTAAAAATGAATATGGCGAGTTTTTGGCATTTGAAACACTGACGTATTGCCCTTACGATTTAAGAGCCATAGATACAGCATTGCTTGCGCAGATAGAAATTGAATTTATTAATTGCTATCATAAGAAGGTAGTTGAAACGCTGTCACCGTTTTTAAATGAAAGTGAAAAAGCTTGGTTAAAAGAAGCGGCGGCAGAGATAAAAAAATGTTGACATAAGCTTAAAAAAATGGTACATTTCACTTCGTCGCTGAACAAGCGAATGTACCACAATGGGCTGTCGCCAAGCGGTAAGGCACAGGACTTTGACTCCTGCACTCGAAGGTTCGAATCCTTCCAGCTCAGTAAAGAACCCCCCTTGCAACTGTTAAGGTTGCTTGGGGGTTTTTATTTTCCATCACTCAACCAAACTAATAGTAAACCCATCATAGCCTTTTATACCAACGGTTTGCAGTGCGGTAGATTCAATACCTTCTGTCTCGCCCAAATCTTCTATAAACTGCCGTACATTTGCTGCCTTCGGGTTTGTGTTTGATGTATTGCAAAGTTCGCCATCTAAAATAACATTATCGCCAATAATAACTGTCCCAGGTTTTGAGAGTTTAAGACAAAGTTTTAAATATTCCGGGTAACTTGGTTTGTGGGCATCTATAAAAATTATGTCAAAAGCTTCTGCTTTGGCGGCAATTAGCTTATTTAATAAGTCTATTGCGTCGCCTTGCAGGAGCTTTGTTTTTTTTGCCAAACCTGCACGGTTAATATTATCTTGTGCAAGCGTAATAAATTTTTCGGTTAGTTCGATGCTTGTTACAATTCCGTCGTCGGGCAGTGCTTTTGCAAACCACATTGTGCTGTAACCAAAAAAAGTACCAATTTCTAATATGCGTTTTGCATTCTTCATTTTAGCCAGCATGTATAAAAATTTGCCCTGTGCCGGAGACACCTCCATTTTAGGCAAATTGGTTGCCTCCATCTCATTTGTTGCTTTTTTTAGTGTGGCTGGCTCTTTTACAAGGTGCTTGTTTATATATAAATCATTGTTTATCCAAGTATCCATTTTAATCTCTTTTCCGTAGGTAGTTTTGTTTGTATTATAATATAAGAATAGATGAAGGAGGTGTAATTTTGATAAAAACCGTTGAAGAGATAGCGTACAAATGCGGCTTCACACATATTGCACCCATTAACATCCCGCAACTGGAATTTTTACAGGAAGTGCGTGATATGTGTATTTCGGGGCAGTGCGGTAACTATAACAAGTCTTGGTCTTGCCCGCCGGCGTGCGCCTCGCTTGAGGAAATGCGGGAACGTGTGAAAACATACACCCATGGGTTTCTAGTGCAGACGGTAAGCGATATAGAGGATAGCTACGATTGGGAAGGTATGATGGCAGCTGAAGCGCAGCAAAAAAGAAATTTTAAACAAATGTGGGCAGAACTAAAAAAGGAATACAGGGATATTCTTGCCTTGGGAAGTGGTGCTTGTAAAATATGCGAGCCTTGTACTTATCCCGACAATCCTTGCCGTTTTCCAAACAAAATAGAAGTATCTATGGAGGCAAGCGGGCTGTTTGTAAGCAAAGTATGCAAGGATAATGGGCTTGCATACAACTATGGTTCTAATAAAATAGCATTTACATCATGTTTTTTCGTTGTTGCATAATTTATAGGGCATCAACAAATAATTCCTCTATGTCAAAAACATGGAGGATTTTTTATGAAAAAATTAATTTTAACTTTTATAGCTTTAATGTTTATTGCGCAGCCTGTGTTGGCTTACACTACTGTTTATCCGGAAGGATATGAGCCGAATGAAGACGTAAAAACGGTATATCTTACATTTGACGACGGACCAACCGAACACACATTAAAAGTGTTAGAAATACTTGCCGAATATAATGTTTTGGCAACATTTTTTGTTGTGGGCAATACAGAATATACACATTACATGCGTAACATTGTAGATAATGGTCATGCCATTGGGCTGCACAGCTATAATCACAAGTTTGGTCAAATATATAGCTCGAAAGAAGCATTCTTTGAGGATTTTCAAAAGATTGATGATATCGTGTTTGAACAAACGGGAGTACGCAGCAAAATTATGCGTTTTCCCGGGGGCAGTAGTGTAACTAAAGGCGGAGCGAAGGCGATTATCAAGCAATTGACTGAAGAAATTGTAGAAAAAGGGTATCAGTACTTTGATTGGAATTGCGACAGCCGAGATAAGATGGGTGTAAAAACAGCTTCCGGTGCGCTGTCTAAAATTAAAGCTGCAACAAAAGATGCCGATAATATTGTAATTGTGCTTATGCACGACACCGAAGCAATAACAGTGCAATATCTGCCCGGCGTTATTGAATACTTTAAAGCACTTGGGTACGAGTTCGAGGTTTTAAGTTCAGCATCGCCATGTATTCAGCATAGCTGGTAAGTATATCGAAATTTCACTGTACCTGTACAAATTCGCCCAATCCGATTATAGTAAAACAAAAAGGTGGAGGGTGATCGTGTGGTTATGCCTAAAATAATGATACGAGACATAAAGCCAAACGAAATTGAAACAATAGCCGGTATGATTTCTGGCGGCTATTATAACGATATATTTTTTAAATGGTCTGTGCCAAGTGACGCAGACCGTCAAAAGGTGGTTGCGGACTATTACAAGATTTATCTTTCTGTGCCGGGCTGTGTTGCCCATGTAGCGGAGAGTTCTGCCATGGGCATTGTTGGTGCTTCTGTTTGGTTGCCCCACGATGTAGATGCAAATATCTACGACGATATTGATAACGCAGCAGGCGTTTATGCGCCGCAGTTCCGTGCCGTTGCGGATTGGTCGCATTATAGTGAGCCGCCTATGGCTCCCTTTTATCAGTTGGTGGGTTTTGTTGTGTTGCCGCAAGCACAAGGCATGGGTATCGGTGGCGCATTGCTTAAACACCATTTGGATAAGCTGGACGAGCTGGGCATACCAACCTATTTGGAGGCAAGTACGCCTTATGCAGGCGGCGGCGTGTATGGACGCTTTGGTTATCAGCCCGTAGGTGAGTTGATGGTGTTTGCAGAAAATGCGGTACTGTATCCGCTATGGCGATGCTGTCCTGCCAAGGGGAATTTGCTTGGCTCCTGGCGTATTTTAGAAAAGCACGATGATAAAATGCTGTTACTTTCCGAAGCGGTTATTGTCATGCAACCCTTCCACGAGACATTTGAAAATATAACGTGGGAAGAATCAACCATTCGCCGATATCTTAACGGAGCATTTGCAGAATCTCTCCCGCAAGCAGAGCAAAACAAAATTGTGGGTGAAATTTTTCTGCTTTCTGTAGATGAAGTGCTAAAATATTTCGGCAATAGCGGGAATCGAGGCAAATTTTTTATAGATGACGAATATAACCAAGCCCGCAAAGCGGTATGCTTGGACGGCAGCCCGTCAAAATGGCTGTTGTGCACGTCGGGCAACCAGCCGGGTTTTGTGGCAAATGTGACGGTAGATGGCAAAATTTCTATCACCGGAGATTTTGTAAACAGAAAAAGCACACCGCTTTTAAATATTGGTGTGCGTCCGGCTATGTGGGTGACATGTGGCTAAATTTATGTTATCATCAAAAAAGTGACATAAGTTTACTAGGGGCGCGTGGCGTATGAGAAAATATTTTGTGAAATTAATGGTTCTGATACCGGTTTTGTTGCTTGCAACCGTTTTTGCGGTTGCTGCAAACGAACCGGAGTTAGAGCCATCTTTTTTTATAGAATATGAAAATGGTGACGCAGTTTTACGTCTTACCCGCACCATGGGTATTTTTGAAAACAAATACGACACAGAACACATTGATATTGTATCGCCGCAGCTTGTAACGGTTTTGGATGTGGATGGTAATTGGGTTTTGATTAACACTTGGCTTGGACCCAAATGGATAAACTTAGATTTTACGCCACCAACGCTGCATCTCGACAATTTTATAGAACGATTTCCAAATACAGCGATATTTTATCAGAATATAGAAACAGGCTTTACATATACTTGGAATGCTGACAGCGTTTTCTTTGGCGCAAGCTTGTCTAAAGCATCGTATGCGTTGTACCTTTACCGTCGGGCAGAGCGTGGGGAGATAGACTTAGACTACGAAATAACGCTACAGAGGCAAGACTGGCACAGTGGCTCGGGTGTGATACTAAATCGGTACGAGGTAGGACACAAACTCACTACACGCAGGTTAATTGAGCTAAGTTTGTACCAAAGCGATAATATTGCAACAATGGCACTGCGCAGGGTTTACGGCATAGAAGGATATATGCGGTTTATACAAGAGCTTGGCGCAAACCCTAACAGGGTGCGTGACAGAATAATGAATTCTGACCTTACGGCAAATGAAGTTGGGATTTTTGCCCGCGCAATTTTCGATTACATAGAGTCCGATGCTGCGTACAGCCAAGCATTTAAGGCTGCGTTAATTAATAATCAGTTCCCGTTCCAAGTTTCGGACTATGTGATGGCAAGTAAAACGGGCTGGACTAACCCTTCTGCCTGGCACGATATGGCGATAGTATATGCGCCGTCGCCATATATACTTGTAATCATGTCTCGCCGGGGAGGGTGGCGAGTGCAAGATTATCAAGATTTTGCAGACATATCTTTGTTCTTCCAAGAATTTAATGACAGGTGGTTTTAGTATGAAAAAACTTGCTTTCTGTGCTTTGGTATTATTGTTTTCTCCACTGTTGCTTGTAACAGGGCAGGCAAACGAGCCGGACATAACTGCCCCAATTGCGGTTGTTATGTGCTTTGATACCGGCGACATTTTATACGAAAGAAACATGGAACAACGCTGGATACCTGCAAGTATGACAAAAATTATGACAGCGTTTATAACGTACCAAGAAATTGGATTGGGTAATTTAAGCTTGGATACACAGGTTACGGTTAGTGCCAATGCCTCACGGTTTTCTAACGACAGACGGGTAGAGGGTACTTTTGTGCCGCTTAATGCAGGTGCAAATATAACAGTGGAAACATTGTTGCGGCTTGTGATGCTGCCTTCCGGTAATGCCGCCGCCGTGGTTTTGGCAGAGCATATTTCCGGTACGGAAGCTGCTTTTGTAGAGCGCATGAACGAAACGGCAGCCGAGCTTGGCATGTATTCTTCCTTTAATAATGCGCACGGAGCGTTTGCGCACCATTCTAATGCGTATAGCATTGCTATTCTTATACGCACGTTTATTCAAAGATACCCGGATATTTTGCGCATTACATCCATGGCATCTATGCAGTTTAACGGCACTACGTACAACAACACAAACAGATTGCTAAGCACTCACCCGTTTGAAGGTGCGGACGGCTTTAAAACAGGCACGATACGTGCAGCGGGCTGGGGGCATTCTACTACAGCAATACGAGACGGACGGCGGGTTATTGCCGTGTTAATGAACACAAGAAACAACGAAACACGCCAAAACGAAAGCCGTACACTTTTGCAATTTGGTTTTGACGAACTTGCCCGCAGGGATGCCGCCGCAGCCGCAAGGGTGCGAGTTTTCCACGACCAAAGGGTTATTCCGCTAAATGCGCCGGCAGTGGTAGAACGTGGCGAATTGTTCCTGCCGCTTGGCGATATGCTAAGCCCGCTGGGCTTTAGCCTAAGCTGGAATGCAGAGTACCGAGTAGTAACAATTACTGAAAATGACGGCGATGCAAGTACGCTATTTATAGATCGCACTGCGGCATTTGTAAGAGGGCGACCCGTAACATTAAGAACGCCGCCAAGGATAATAGACAGCAGAGTATATGTAACAACACAATTTATAGAAGCCATCACAGGTACGACAGCTACTTGGGACGTGGCAACAGGGGTAGTGAGATTCAGATGAGAAGAGATGACAAAGACATAATCAAATATGTGAACAAAGGCAGCAATGGCGGCGGTGTTATTAAAGTTGTAGCGTTTGCTATTGTTATAATGGCAGTG
>Ga0131853_10014656_pt1 | contig 14364 bp, 13 predicted proteins | sample TergutLab28metaG_FD_92764 | JGI IMG/M metagenome (GOLD analysis project Ga0131853, IMG submission 92764) | Labiotermes labralis P1 segment gut microbial communities from Petit-Saut dam, French Guiana - Lab288 P1 (version 2) (version 2) | ecosystem: Host-associated > Arthropoda: Insects >... | reverse complement strand
GAGTATATATGTATAGCGGAATAAAGAGTAAAGAAGAGATTCTTACAGAATGACAAAATTTTAAACATTTCATTAAATAGCCCTGGTCTTGAAAATAAAATAGGAAAGTCTAGTGGAATCTATGTTGTTCAAAAACTCCGCATTCGGTCGTCAATACTGCTAGTATAGCCTCTCTCAAGTGTTCATTTTTATCCTGGCACGAGAAGTGCATTGCCACGAATACTTCTTGGCACGGCAATCAAAAATATGCTTACTATATACCCAATTTATTTTCAAGACAGGTCTAATATAAAAATTGCTCCGATTAAAATCTAAATTCATTCTGTAAGAATCTCTTCTTTAAAAACAGGTATCATATCATGTATACACTCCTAAAGTATATTTGCGGGCTGAAGCGTTTTAAAAGGATTTCTTTCGTTAAAAAACATGTTCTAAGTCATCTTATCTTATTATAAGTTTTTGTAATAATAGACTTAAAGCATAAAAAAAGAGTACTTAATTAAGTACTCTTTTTAAATTAATTGCAATATTATCCAAGAAGCAAATTTCTTGCAAAGAAGAATTGAGCTTCCGCCGACAATAGATTAATACCCCGAAGCATAGCTAGCGGAATGTGCCTTATAGGTGCAAGAGTTTGGGGCTTTGTCCTAAAGGTATATATTCTTTATTTTTTCTTTTTCTTTGCGACAAAATAAAATCCTGCAAAGACACAAGCTCCTACGGCTGCGGCGCTTCCGCCTATTATTCCTGCGACAGCTATAGGTGATAATTGGATATGACTTGTAGAGGCTAATAAAGATTCGCTTTTTTCACCTGCAATATGATTTGTGTCTTGTGCTGCATATCTAGCAAAAATTTCATATTCAGTATTAGGCTCTAAATCATAAAACATGCGTGCAGTTTGCCAAACAAGTTCATTATCACTTCCTGCTTCTCTTATAGCAAATTCAACTGCTCCTACTTGACCTTGTTCTTCTAATAAAATTGTTCGTGCTGTCCTTTCTGCAACAATAGGAGCAGCAGCTATACCTCTTTGAGCGGGTGTAATATAAAAATAAATGCTTAAGCTAAATGCCTCAAAATTAGTGGTTTGTTCAAAATCTGCTCTTAAAATATGGCGTCCTGCATTAATTGGAATATTGTCTGTCCAAGGTGCGTTGTTTGCAAAAAAAATTGGGTTGCCATAGTTTAAACTTTCTAAATTTATTCCGCTAAAACCAACTAGCCTAGGACGGTTTATATATGCATCAAATTGACCAAATTCCCAATCAGTTATGGCAAGAGAGCCGCCTCCGCCTACAATCCTATTAATATAAAAACGCTGTCTTGCTGTACCTTCATAATTTCCTGAAAAAACTACTTCAACATAATGATGTCCTACGCTGGTTCCGCTTGAATGAATTATATCCATATTTCCACCAGCAGCTAGTCCAATAAAATTATCATACTTAATAGAAAATTCAGGTGTATGTGGAGTTTCTCTAAAAGTAAATTGATTTTGGTCAAGCACTAAATTGTCATCATTTAATAATCTAGGTATAATAATATAAGGTAAATCAACATATCCGCCAAATTCTCCCATTCCACGTATTCTTATATAAATATATTGATTTGTTACATTGAGTCTATTGACTCCGTTATCAAACTCATTACAAATATAAAAATCAATACCAAGCACCAAGGGATAATCATCAGCCGTTATTTTTATAAGAATATGGTCAGCACTTATTATATGACCGTTTCTGTTAAATTCAAATTCATTGCTTTCATATTCACAATTAGGATTGATTATTTTTGCAATATTAGCACTGCTTATACTGGGCTTGATGTGGTCCACTTGTCCTGATTGGTTAATTTGAGCATTAGTCATAAAGCTAGCCAGCCTTGGCAATCGATTGTTATAAAAATACCAAACTCCATCATTAAAGACATAGTTTCCCCAAGCAAACCCTAGGTGATTATTTTGCCAAAAATTAGTGGATAAAATTACTTCATTAGAAACAGTTGTTCCGTTGGCAGCAACATTTGGCCAGTTAGAGTTCCACACTCCGCTTATATTGAAATTTAAAATATTGTCAAACGCAAAATTATTTGTTAAAGTAGCAGGTGATCCGTTTGCAACTCTATAAGAAGCGTCACCAGGAATAATATGAGAATTTAATGCAGCGTTTCCTCGGGCATGTCCATTTAAATCACCCGCTATACCGCCCACAAAATTTGTGCCTTGTACACGCATAGTTGAAAAATTGTTTCTAATATTAGATAATGTATCCGTAGTGCCTACAATGCCGCCTACAGCATTTTGTGCTGTAATTTGCCCTTTTGTATAAGTATTAATAATAGTTGTTTGGCTGATATTGCCAGCTATGCCGCCAACATTTGTACCGCCGTTTATAGTGCCGTTAAAAAAAGAATTTTCTATTTGTCCAACAAGCATAGAGCCCACAATGCCGCCTACATTATTACCTGCTGTAATTATACCTTCAACTGCAATATTTCTTATGCTAGAATTGGCACCCATTACTCCAAAAAGTCCCACTCCGTTTTGGTCAGGTTGAGAGAAAAATAATCCTGAAATCATATGATTGCCACCGTCAAAGTTTCCGCTAAAGGGATATGCTCCTATGCCTATGGGGATATGTTGAATAATGCCGCCTAGATTTATATTATCAGTTAATAAGATATAATTTCCTTCAAAATCAGTGCCGCTATTGACTAGATTAGCAAAGTCTCTTAGTTCAACTGCACTAGATATTTCATAAGGATTGCTTTGTGTACCTTGTCCTCTATGCCAAGATGGTGAATTTAATGGAGCAGGGGAGATAGTGTTGGCTAAAGTATATCCTATTGTGATACCAGAAAACCCAGCACCAATAAATATAGCGATTAGGGTTAAGAAAATTATTAATGATAATGTATTGATTTTTTTCATAAGGGGTGTCCTTTGTTTTGTGAAGGATGAGACTATTGCTCCCTCAAGAATGACAAAATTGGATTGATCGGAGGTTTTGCAACAAGCCTATATTATTTCAACTGCATAAAAAATTTATTTAGTTTTTCAAGTGAGTCTATAACTATTTCAAGTTGATCTTCTGATATTGAGTTTATAATTCCGCTAAACATTTTGTCATGAAAGGCAACATGTTCATTATGTATAGCTATCGCTAGATCACTAGGTTCAATATAAAACTTTCTTTTGTCAATTTCATGCGGAACTTTTTTTAAATAGCCCTTTTTAGCAAGCCGATTAAATGAGGTCGTAAGTGTGCCTAGTGTGACATCAAGCATTTTAGCAATGATAGAAAAAGTATTTTTGCCGACAGCTTTTGCTCTAAACACAGCAGAAATTAAATGCACTTCATTTGTGGTTAGCTTTCCGCTAGAAACAGATTCTAAAACTTTTTCTTCTGCGTGAATGATAGAATAAAAGCACTTGATAAAAAAATCCTTAATTTTTTCTTTTTTGCAGTCCATTAAATAACTATATCAAAAATTTATTTGCATGTCAAATTATTTTAGGGGTGGTGTTTTTTGCTCATTAAGTTTCAAATATGAAAGAATGAGATGCTTTGCAGCATGACAAAAATTTAAGATTGTACTGTTAAAAGCAATAACTGTTCTGCTTAAATCTAATATTGTCATTCTGTCAAGAATCTCTTCTTTATAAACTAATCTTATATTATTCACGTCCCACAAGATAATCTAATGAGCAGTCAAGCGCTTCGGAGATTCTTAATAAACTATCAAGGCTGGGTTCTCTTTGACCGTTTATCCATTTATAAAAATGATTTGTAGTTATATTTGTCTTTTTTCCTAAACTATACAAAGTAAATCCTTTTTCTTTTACTACAAAGCGAAACCAACATGAAAATGCCGGACGCACTCTCTTGCTTGGTTCTATATTATTATCCTCAATGCCAATTAAATAACCTAAAGAACAATTAAATAAGTTTGCTAATTTTAATAGATTGGTTAGTGTTGGTGTATTTTTAGATTTACCCGACAGCCATTCGTATACACGTGTTTTACTGCTTCCAATTTTCTTGCTCAAATCTTCTGCTGTCCATTCATTCTCAAATAAGAAATCACCTAGTCTTTCGCCAAATTTTGATATTATATCCATAAGTTTGACATTCTCCTACAATATATACTACAGCCAATCTCGTTGTTGTGCTTTACAGTACAAACTTGGCTGTTGTATAATATTATTATCAACAAATTAAGCGTTGATAATATTTTTAGGAGGACACCCAATGAAAAAAACAAAACAAATCCGCAATATGCTGCTATTGCACTTAAAAAATGAGCAAGATTTTAAAGATGCCATAATAGCAGAAATTGACGGATGCAATTTTTCGGCGGCAGATATTGCATTGACTGAAAATTCTGATAAATGCCATGTTTATCGTTTGACAATTATTAAACATGGTTAAAAAAAGTATACTACATAAACTTTAAATTATCAAGTGCGCTATTGTTATTGCAATTATCATAAATTAAAAAACAAGCGCTATAAATTTACAGTGCTTGTTTTTTGGTGGATTTATAGCATAAGAATTATTGACTGCGTTTAAGAGTACTCGAACTCAAAAAAACCCGCCCTATGCAGGGGCGGGTCGGGGCTTTAAGCCCCTTTTTTTATGCTATATGAATTATCGTCTGAAAGAAAGCTGCTAGCATCAACAAAAAGGGCGCCTATGCAGGGCGCCCAGTAGGCCGCAAGGCGCAAGCCCACGAAGACCCCATAGCACGGGCTTACGTGCCCGAAGGGCACTTTTGTTCTTATCTTTTTAAATGTCTATAAATCATCACTCTCTCGCCGCCGTTTAATGGCAATTCTAATCCTGGATTTTGCAATAAAATTAATTCAGGCGTAGTTCTCATTGCTTTTGCTATATCCCAAAGCGATTCATCTTTTCTTGCAATGTGCAATGATATTGCCGCTTGCGGAATAAGCGCTTGATCACCTATTTCTAATTCGCTTATTACTCTTATCTTAGCAACTTCATTATTAATAACATTAACACAAATCTCTGCTCTTATATCAATTTCATTGCCTCGTCTTAATTTTGCGCTAATCTCATGAGTATCACCGCAGCTAAATGCTATTTCTCCATTAATATGCTCCATAGTGCTGATAGAAAACGGAAGTTCTATTGCAATAGTATTTTTGCCTTCTGTCTCTGCTGAATAATAAATAATAGACGCTGTCACTGTGCCTTCTATTATTAATTTTTCATCTAAGATGTATGTATTAGTCAAATTAAGTCTATCAGAGGCAATGGCAACAATTCTTTCTGCAAGAGGCATCTCATTGCTTAGAGTCACAGACCCTTCTATCCTTTCAAATAAAGAGCGCATATTTTTTGTTTTTGTTACATCAATAGTATTGGTGTTTATGCGTAGTTCATTAAGTATTGAAAAAGCGTCGGTTGCTAGTTTAATTTCTTCTTCTATATAGCTATTAGCGCTTAATTCTAAATCAAATTCTAAGCTAATTGCACTATCTTCTCCGTCAGTTAAAAGAACTGTTTCTGCTTTGTTTATTTTTGCATAAGCATTGCTAAAACTGTTTAATATACAGCCTGCTGCGCTTAATTCATGAGAAAAACTAGTGACTGCCCTGTGCGGAATAATATCATTATCTTGTTCAATTAAAATATTTGAGATAATCTCACCTTCAACAGATATATTTTCTTCTCCTGCTAAAGTTTTTAAAATAAAAATTTTAGATTCTGCTTGCAAAATGCGGCTGCCTTCGACTTTAACCTCATTTGATAAATTAATCGTTTCATTTGCTGATGCTGCTAATTTAAAAACAGAGGCACTTTCTTCTCTGATAAAAATATCTTCACCTACACCGCTTAAATATTTTATTCTAGAGCCTATGTTATCAAACAAATCAACTTCTAAAACCGCCGCCATTTTAATTTCATCATGCGAGACGCTTATTATTTCTGTATCTAATATTTTTGAATGAATATTTGGCTTTGCCCCAGAAATAATTGCATCTGATGAGATTTTGTCGCTGAATTCGGTGATGGTTTCTAAACTGTGGCTTAATCCTCCGGTATCTAAAAATAGCACCCTAAAGTGAATTTTTCCACTAAAGCGGGCTTCGCCTGTCAAAATATCAGTTAAGTTTAGGTTTGCTTCAGCTGAAAAGGATAAAACCTTTGCTATAGCAATGCCCGCAGGCGGTAAAAGCCTTGTCTCAATAGCCGCTTGAGATGAGCAAAGCCTTTGTTTGTGGTCGGTGGTTGCCACATTGAAAATTGGTTCGTTAGTCATTTAGTGCCTCCTAGAGTTTCATAAGAAATTTGTTTATAATATTTTATAGACAAGTAGACCTAAATATGACAAGAATTTTTGTTTAATGAGTATGCAAAAAATTAAATTGGCAACAATTATTATTTGTAGTATTAAGTTAAAGCTATCTAAGTGCAAAAAAATAAGCTAGTTTTAAAAGAGGCATCTAACTAAATGTATGGCTGGGTTAAGTCCTTAAAGGTGCAAGGTCATAAATATTTTTTAGCAGGACATCTAGTGCCGCTTGGTACATTTTTAAAAACAGGAGGAAAATTTATGCGCAAAAAAACCATGACTTTAAAAGAGGTCAAAGATAATGTTGTGGCATTAAAGGGAAGGCTAATTGACATAAAAATAAATAAGGGCAGAAAAAAATTTGTTAATCATACAGGAGAGGTTCTTGATACTTTTCCGTCGGTTTTCACTATGCGATTAAAGGGCGAGGATAATATTTTATCGTGCTCATATAGTGATATCATTTGCGGGACAATAGTTATTTGCAATTGAAAAAAGATGTTTAATTAAAAAAATGACAAAGCTAAAATTAATAGCTTTGTCATTTTTTTCTGCCCTATGAAATATCGCCATTATAAGATTGCATCAGAAGCCAAAAAAACCAGACCTTGGCTAAGGACGTGGGCTAAAGCTCACCTTTTTTATAGTATAGGAAAAATTGTCTGCGAGAATGTATAAGCGAACTCAAAAAAGGGGCGGCACTGCAAGCCGCCCGAACCGCCTTTAGGCGGCTTTTTTATTTTAGCTTATTAAAAAAGCTTTCACTTGATATTCCGTTTGGTCTATTGTATCGCCCTAATAAAAATAAATCACTATTTTTATCAATATAATTAACCTTTTCTGTGCAAATAAATGCCGCTTTATATCCAAGCTCTCTTAAAATTTCATTGGATAAAGCGCAAAATGCTCCAAACGGATAGGCAACTGCTGTCACTTTTATTCCCAACTTATTGTATAAATTGTTCTTAACCATTTCTAAATCTGCTTTTAAAGCTGCCCTGTATTCATCGTCGCTTTCGTTCTTATTTTTGCTCATTCCTACTCGTCCTTTGGATTTATGCATATCATAACTATGGCTTTGGATTTCTACTAAGCCGCTTTCATGCATTTCTTTTATCATTTGATAGCTAAGTGAACTTCCCTTAGCAAGCTCTTCATCATCAGCCCATTTTCCTACAACAGCAAAAACTGCTTTTAAATTATATTTTTTTAATAATGGATAAGCATATAAATAATTAGTTTTTGCACCGTCATCAAATGTAAGCATGATGGGTTTATCGGGCAACGGAACGTTGCTATGTACAAAATTCAATAAGTCATTTGTATTAATCGCAGTATATCCGTTTTGCTTAATATAAATAAAATCTTTTTCAAGTTGGTCTGGGTGCAGCACATATTTGCCTGTGTTTTTGTGATAAGTAGAGTGATACATAATTATGGGGAGGGCTATTTTATCTGTGTGATTTTCTTGCTTAGCTTTAGCAGAATATACGCATGAGTTTTGATTGTTTGACATTAGATTTAATAAACAAAATGATAGCCCTAAGATTGCAACAAGAGCAAAGCACAGAATTTGGTATGTTGATGGCTTATATAGTTTTTTCATAATAAATAGTGTGTGTTTTTAAAAGGGAAATTATTAATGGCGGTGTTTTTGTTGACAAACAGTTTTAAAAATGATAAAATCACATAAGTTAATTTTGGAGATAGATATACTATGAAAAAAACAACCAAGATATTTAGTGTCACTCTTATTATAGCCGTATTATTGGCTAGCAGTTTTATGTTAAGTGCTTGCGGCGGCGGGGCAAATGATCCAGAGAGGGCGGCAAGAAACTTTTTAAATGCTATTTCAAGTCAAAACGCAAACAGGCTTGCAAATGTTTTTGGACTTGCAGGCGAACCAAGAGAAACATTTATTGAAAATTGGGAAGAGCAAACGGCTGCTCCTGACAGAAACACTCGCCCTGATCAGCATAGAGAATTCACTGCTAGAAACAGAGAGTTTTCTTCAATCAATTTTTCAAGTTTCACCGGCAGGACAGTTGCTGCAGTTGATACCGCTACTACGGGCAGAGTGGCATTTAGTTTTAGATACAACAATTCAAGAGGTGAGTATGTGAGGGTGACTAGAGAGGTTACGCTGCATTTTAACAGAGGCGAGAGCGGGCGTTGGTATTCTTCTCAAGGTAATATTACAGCAGTTATGGATGCAATGGATAATGAAAGGAGTTAGGTTTTAATAAGCGATTAAACAGCCTAACAATTTAGGCTTTTACATAAACAAGGAGGAATATTTATGAAAAAGAAGTTTGTTAGTCTAGTGTTGACTTTAAGCATGGTGTTGTCTATTGGCTTTGTGTCTCTAGCATGTGACGATAGCAATACACCGCTAGAAGATATTTATGGCGGTGTTAATATTGGGCACAATTTAGGGGCGTTTAATGCAAATATGGGTGAAGAGGCAGCAAATACCTTGCTTGATGACTGGCATGATGCGCTTAATTCACCAAATGATATGTTTAATTTAGGACCATTTAGCGTTGAGTCAAATACTACTGTTAACCAAGGCATAGCTGGCAGAACTCAAATGGGTGTGACAACAAAATTTGACGGCAATGATTTGTACCATAGACATGTGACTCAAATGAGTATGATGGGATTTGATATGACTGTACAAAACGGCTTATATTTTTATGATGGGATATTTTATTATGCAACTGGTTTTATTGATATAAATGAGAGTGAAAATCATATAGAAGAGTTTATGCAATTAAACAGAATCGGTGAAAACATAGAGCCGCTAGGTATGCTTGACAGAATGGCTTATGTTCAGGCTTGGGTGGCTTTTGAGTCAATTGCTCCGTTTACTTTGATGTCTAGTGATGCTGCTGAAATTTTGTTAGAACTTGGCACTATAGATAGCGAAATAAATATATTGGATGGAATTGAGTTTGCTTGGGCAAGGAGTTATGCAAACGGATATGTGATTAGGTTTGGTGTAGAGTTTGATATGGAGTTAGATGGATTTATGATTACAACTACAGGCAGCATAATCTTTGTATTTGATAATGACGGTAGATTGGTTGAGGTTGGACAAAACACTGTGGCTAGAGTAGGGAGGATTGTTTCGGCAAGGACTACATCAAGTATAACTATTGATTTTGGAGCGGTTGCAATTGATTGGACAGATTTTTATAATTTAAGAGAGAGAACTATTTAATTTAAAATAAGGATTTTTATATAATGAATAAAACTTCACTTAGGACGCATACTTGCGGGCAGTTAACAATAGATGATAAAGGTAAAAAAGTCACGCTTTGTGGCTTTTTGCATAGCATAAGAGACTTAGGGTCTGTTGTGTTTTTTGTGCTTAGAGATTTTTATGGTATTACGCAAGTGATGGTATCCGATGAAAAACAAATGCAAAAAGTGAGAGAATTTTCAAGAGAGTCTACTTTATCTGTTGTGGGTAAAGTGATAGAAAGATCTTCTCCCAATCCAAATATCCCAACAGGACTCATTGAAATTGAACCGACCAAAATAGAGATATTGGGGGCATGCAGTGAGGTTTTGCCTTTTGAAATTGATTTGTCGCTTACTATGCGTGAGGATACTAGATTAAAATATCGTTTTTTGGATATGAGAAACCAAAAAGTTAAAGACAAGCTTGTGTTGCGGTCTAAAATTGTTTCTAGTTTACGGAAACGCATGATAGATAAAGGTTTTTTAGAAATTACTACTCCTATTTTGACATCATCTTCGCCAGAAGGAGCTAGGGATTTTATTGTGCCGTCACGGCTTCATCATGGGCAATTTTATGCTTTGCCTCAAGCACCTCAGCAATTTAAACAACTTTTAATGGCAGGTGGTTTTGATAAATATTTTCAAATAGCGCCGTGTTTTAGAGATGAGGATGCTAGGGCAGACCGCTCTCCTGGTGAGTTTTATCAGTTAGATTTAGAAATGGCGTTTGCTTCTCAAGAAGATGTTTTTGAGTTGGTAGAAAGTGTTATTCCTCAATTGTTTGAAGAGTTTACCAAAAAGAAAGTTGATAAACCGCCGTTTAGGAGAATTTCTTATAAAGATTCTTTAAATGAATTTGGGTCAGATAAACCCGATTTTAGAAATCCGTTAAGGATAATTGATGCTAAAGAATTATTGGGCGATAAGGTGCCTATGTTTGAAAACAAAGGTGTTAAAGTTGTTATAGCAGATAATTTTGATAAACCAAGGAGTTTTATTGATAAAGATATAATTGAGACAGCAAAGGGCAATGAGATTGAAGGGATTTATTGGGTGAGGATGGATGCTAATGCGGATTTTGTGGGAGGGGTGGCTAAGTTTTTAGTTGATATTAAGGATAGCATAGCGGACAAATTAAAACTTAAAGCTAATAGTTTTATGGCGATAGTGGCACATGAAAAAAATGAAATGGCATTAAAGCAGGCTGGTTTTATAAGAAATTTATTGGGTGAAAAGCTGGATTTGATAGATAAAAACTCTTTTAATTTTTGCTGGGTGGTGGACTATCCTATGTATGAGTTGGATGATGATGGAAAAGTGACTTTCTCTCACAATCCGTTTTCTATGCCGCAGGGCGGAAAAAGCGTGCTAACAAAAAAAGACCCCCTAGATATTTTAGCGTATCAATATGATTTGGTGTGTAATGGTATAGAGCTGTCAAGCGGTGCTGTGCGAAACTATTGCCCTGATACTATGGTTAAAGCCTTTAAGATAGCAGGATATGATAAATCGGTGATTGAAGAAAAATTTAGTGCATTATTTAATGCTTTTAAGTTTGGTGCGCCGCCGCATGCGGGCATAGCTCCAGGTTTAGACAGGATGGTGATGCTGCTTTTAGATGAACCAAATATCAGAGAAGTAATAGCTTTCCCTATGAATAAATCTGCACAAGATTTATTGATGGGCGCACCTAATGCGGTTAATCAAAAGCAATTAGATGAGGTAGGGATTAAGATAAAATAAATCATTTTATTAATATAGTTTTTATGGAAAAATACAAAGTCATATCATTATTTTCAGGATGTGGTGGATTAGACCTAGGTTTAGTCGGTGGTTTTTCTTATTTAGGCAGATATTATGATAAAAATCCTTTTGAGATTATTTTAGCTAACGATATTAATGAAAAGGCTGTATTAACTCAAAAGCACAATTTTAAGAATATAAAGGTTGTTTGTGATGATGTTGTGCCACAAGTGGATGTTTTTGTTAAAGGTGAGCCGCTTTCAATTAAAACAATTTCTACAAAGACTTCTAGATTAAGAGGTGGAATCAAATTAGTTTGGACTGTTGATGCTAAAAAAGCAATGGAGTTTAAAAATAATTATATGCCTAAATGTGATTTTTTGTTAGTACAAATTACATGGGGCGGCATTGGTAAATTGTGTTTATTTTCACTTGAATCTCAACAAAAAGTATTAAATTGTATTGGTCGTGATAGGTATATAAAACTTCCAAAAGAAGGCACAAATCCAAGAGGGGCAGAAATTTCTAGTGAGGCAATAGATTTATTGCTTGAATGTGAGGATACGAGAGTTATTGAAATTGAGTTTATAAGAGGCGAAATTGATTATAGAGAGGTTTATACAAAATGGCTAGATGCATGGACAGACGGGTATTAATTAAAAAATTTTCTAAAAAGGAGTCAAATAAAATGAACAAAATTGTGCAATGTGTCCCTAATTTTTCTGAGGGGATAGACCTAAAAAAAGTTGAGAAAATCGTAGACAACTTTAGAGGTGTTGAAGGCGTTAAGCTGTTAGATTATTCATCAGATAAAGACCACAATAGGACAGTTGTGACTATCGCAGGCGACCCTGAAGCGGTTAAAAAAGCTGTCATAAAAGCAGTTGAAACAGCGTCAAAATTGATTGACTTAACAAAGCATGAAGGGCAGCACCCACGCATGGGGGCAACAGATGTAGTGCCGTTTATTGCTATTAAGAATATGAGTGATGAAGAGATGATTAAATTAGCAAAAGAAGCGGGCGAAGCCATTGGCAAATTAGGCATCCCTGTATTTTTATATGAAAAAACAGCTAGTGCTGCTCATCGAGAAAATCTTGCAGATGTAAGGCGTGGTCAGTTTGAAGGAATGGCTGAAAAAATGAAAGCAAAAGAATGGCATGCTGATTTTGGGCCCAAAGATGCTCCGCATAAAACTGCAGGTGTCACAGGGGTGAGCTATCGTGCGCCGCTAGTTGCATTTAATGTCAATATTGACACAGATAATTTGGATATTGCAACAGCTATAGGCAAAAAAATACGCTTTTTGGGCGGCGGACTTAGATATTGCAAGGCGATGGGTGTTGCTTTAGAAGAAAGAAAGATTACTCAAATATCAATGAATTTGACGGATTATACAAAAACAAGCGTTTATTCAGTAGTGGAATTAATTAAGATAGAGGCAAGGCGATATGGAGTAAATGTTGTTGGCAGTGAGTTGATTGGATTGATACCGATGCAGGCGTTAGTTGATTGTGCAGAGTATTATTTGCAGATCGAAAATTTTTCTATTGATCAGGTATTAGAGTATAAAATTATGGAATAAGGAGGATAAGTATAATCTATACTTAAAATAATGTGTTAATTCTTAAAAATATATCCCGCCTGGTTACGCCCTTAGGCAATAAACCATTAAAGGGTAAAAAGGCGATGAATGACTTAAAAGTAATTTTAGATGCCGTAGTTGTTTGTAAGGATGGTTTGATTGCTTTTGTGGGGACTAGGCAAGAGTTTGAGAAAAATAGATTCTTACAAGATGATATTAAAAAAAACAATGCTAAAATACTGGACTGCAAAAATAATGCGGTATTGCCAGCTTTTTGCGATAGCCATACTCACTTAGTATTTGGGGGGTATCGTGATGATGAGTTTTTAAAAAGGGCGGCAGGTGTGTCTTATATGGAGATAATGAAAGCGGGCGGCGGCATAGCAAAAAGTGTTGAATTAACCAAAGCGGCTAGTGAGCATGAATTATTAAAAGCAGCAAATAAGCGCATTGATGAATTGTTGAAATTAGGTGTTGCTTCAGTTGAAATTAAAAGCGGTTATGGGCTAGATAAGGACACCGAGTTAAAGCAGTTGAGAGTGATTAAAAAATTAAAGGATGAGAATAGGATAAATATAATGGCAACCTTTATGGGGGCGCATTCTATTCCTAAAGAATACAAGGGTAAAGAGGGCGGAGGGCTAGAGTATATTGAGTATATAATTAAAGAGGTGCTGCCGCTTGTTAAAGAGCAAGATTTAGCTGAGTATGTAGACATTTTTTGTGAGCAAGGGGTATTTAGTGTTGCTGAAAGTGAGAGACTTTTGAGTGCGGCAAAGGATATGGGATTTGGGTTAAAGATTCATGCGGATGAGATTGTGAGCCTTGGCGGGGCAGAACTCGGCGTCAAAATGGGATGTGTATCTGCTGATCATTTGTTGCATGTTAGTGATAAAGGCATAAAGGATTTGGCTGATAGTGATACTATTGCGACGATGCTGCCTTTAACTGCATTTTGTTTAAGAGAACCATTTGCGCCTGCAAGAAAACTGATAGACAGCGGGGCGGCGGTGGCACTAGCTACGGATTTTAATCCAGGCAGCTGTTTCAGCTTTTCTATCCCGCTGCTTATAGCATTAAGTGTGCTAAAGATGAATATGAGTATTAATGAAGTAATTAGTGCTCTTACTCTCAACGGAGCATGTGCAATGGGATTAGGAAATGAAACAGGAAGCATAGAAGCAGGGAAAAAGGCAGATATGGTGATATTAAAGTTTGACAATGAAAACTTTTTAGCGTATCATACAGGGGTAGACTGTGTTGGGGTGACAATATATAATGCACAATGTGCAGAGCATATACAGTGAGTTATAATTGTGACTGCAAGTTAAATTATTAGACCAGTTCAGTAACCTACATGGTCAGATAAAGCATGGATTTTTTTAAAGCAAAATTTTATTGTTTTTGCAGTTAATACTAGCAGTATTAACAAAAAAAAGAATAAAATTTTTGAATAAAAAAAGCTG
>Ga0131853_10014655_pt1 | contig 14364 bp, 21 predicted proteins | sample TergutLab28metaG_FD_92764 | JGI IMG/M metagenome (GOLD analysis project Ga0131853, IMG submission 92764) | Labiotermes labralis P1 segment gut microbial communities from Petit-Saut dam, French Guiana - Lab288 P1 (version 2) (version 2) | ecosystem: Host-associated > Arthropoda: Insects >... | reverse complement strand
TTTCTGGTAATGTAATTTATTTCTAACAATGCCTCGAAAGTATGAGCACCAATTCTGATAAATACACTTTACAGCCCATATCACACACACACACACACACACACGTCTACACTGAAGAGGTGCAGTGAAGGTGTTTTCGACTCGCTCGTCCAGGATCCAGCTGTCTTTTGGCAGTAAGTGAATATGTCATATTTTGCGATCTTACCTCTGAGGTATGGTGAGCATCTGAAAGCAAGCTTTAACCCAGTTGCAAAAGAAAAAATATTACCCGCATTTTCCCATGTAGTTTGCTGGATACCTACAATACCTCAAAGGTATGAGCACCAAATCTAATACATACACTTTGCAGCCTATCACACACGTCTACGTGAAAGAGGTGCCGGGAAGGTGTCGACTCGCCTGCGACCGTCCAGTAGCAGTTTCGGAAAAATAGTTTAGTGCAGTGTGATTACACCAGTGTACACAACTCCGACATTCGCGTATGAATACTTCTCCCTTGATATAACGAATGTAGAAGCAATACGGAAACCAGAGTGCGTATTCCCTCCACGCGTCATCTGCGAGACGCCAATTTTTAACACTCCACCACAGTGAAAGCATATTGTCCTATCACCTTGACGTGTAAATAAAGTGTCGTATGTAGACTCGAAGATAATGATCCTACTAATGATACAGAGATAGTGATGATGTATATACCTGTGTAGTAGAAACCCGCATCACCCAAAGAATCGGGAGAAGGATTCATATCGTGAGGTCAATGTTTGTATGACTTCAATCGCGAATCTTTGGTATCGAAGATTAAATATTTACGTCCCTGCCAGATAATCGTGGCGCTTTGAAGTGGGCTGCTTTGCTCTGGCCTAGAATTAGGTCTGTACTCCATTTCCGTCGACTCGAAATGAAAGTAGGTTTCACACGTCGTGTGAATATAAAATGATACAGTGTTTCCAACTGGTATGAAGTAGTTTATTTTCGAACAATAAACATTTGTTTACAAGTGAAAAATATGTTAGAAGCTGCTACGTGCTTTAACAATAATAATAATTATTATGGCTACTGTGAGTGTAAGCAAGTACAAACCGTTAAACAATAATAAGTATTAGAGAAATAATTGTTTTTTAAATGTCGTCTTGAGTTCGTCAAACAGTTGGGAATACACTGTGCTTACTGGCGTTAGGAGTCGGTTTGACATAATTAACCGAAATCAATCCCACAGTCACATATGCCAAGAAGTCGGGCAGAGAGAGAGAGAGAGTGTCAACTTTCCGTTGATTTTGAAGGACGTGAAACATTCTCGAGAGATACTGCAAGTCTCCGAGTCTCAGGCCGATGTACTGTTTATCGAGATACAATCGAGCGATCCTGTAGCTTCGCGTCGTGTTCAGTCTAAAATCGCCCTTCTTGCACCCCTAATGCTCGTTGCCACACTTGGATTCGCATATCCTAGGCAGACTTTCCGCCATCTTGTTGGCCTGCCGATCGTCGAAAATGAGAATGGTAGAGCCATTCTTCAATATGAATCCGAATTCCACGCAGGGTTGATAATCTCGAGAGGGGTAGAAACCGACGGAGACGTATTTGTTCCAGTCTTCGTCGATGAAAAAGAGGCGTCCCGGTAGGACCCGTTTGGGATCGAATATCAGATTGACGACCTCGGCGTACAAGTTGCAGGTGTCAAATTCTGGCGGTCGGACGCATTTAGGCGCCGATGCTTCAGGCGAAGATGTTTCGGTAGCGTCTGGCCGACGTCTTCTAGTAGACATTTTCGAGGGCAGAGTGACCGGGCAGCCTACCGCTCGTTCAGATTTAAGCAGCTGAAACAAATTTGGACGAATGACGTGCCATGTATTTAGAGCACCTTACATAAGATTTCGTCTGCAGGTGGAACATCAACCAATCGTAGAGGGAATGCGCGGTTTTGGTCGCGCGATCGACGTTTGGAAATTTGTGACTAGGCAGGTTGCACCAGCGTGTATGATTGAAGGATTTGGGCTGAGGACAGTTAAAATCCTGCAGGTGAAGAATAGGGCGACCCAGCAGTTCGGTGAGAAATTTGCACTTCGTAACGCCATAGCAGTAGAGGTGAGCGAACCCCGATAACGCCTCTCTCACGACCATGTACAGATCGTGATAGGCTATGTGCCTTTCCACCCAATTGAGCACGTTTTCGTCTGAGCCGTGTGACGTCATGCTCTAAGGGCTCTTGAAACGGAACGAATCGATCATTTTCTTGTCTGCCACAGAGAGTCGCTTGACCACGATCTCACCCTGGCGCCCTCCCAAAAATTCGAAATCAATTACAACCTCCATATCGGTGGCGACATAGCTGGTAATGATGAAATTATGATTAGCTACCTACCTGGCAGCGGCGACCCGAATTCGGAAGCGAAGGCTCGGATGATCTGTCGGTCTGCTACTGCTGACGATGCACCGTCAAAATGCCCGACGAATTATTTGGCGGTGAACCCCCGGTCCATGTAGAGGGCGAATAGACAGCATTATCTGCCGCAGATATTACTTGTCAGACCCTACAGTTGTCTCATGTTATAATCCCAGACGGTACTGTAACGTCGGGGACGAGCGGTATGATACCGTACGAATCGAAGAAATAGGCGATCGAGGAATTTGGTGGAAAATGTACGGCTAGCCAGTGTGAACCTTTCTCCGTGAGACGATGGGCGTTGATTATGACTGTGCCAGATTGCGTGATTGAGCGAGGCAATATATCGGAGGGGAAGACTCCCAAGAAAGATCTCACGTTCTTCAACGAACACAATATCTGCGTCGTGTTCATTATTCAAAAATCCGTTGTGACCGTTCGCGAGATATCTGCGCGAAACGAATTATCGTATTTGAGAAGAATATACACGTGATGGGTTTAGGTAACGGCTTGATGAATTTCAATTCCAATCTGATATTACCATTATCAGGATGTGACATATGTACCTCAGAGGCGGCTCGATCTGGTGTCAAGTCGAAGAGTAGCATGAAATAGCCGCTTATATGCATGTCGTGAGATATCTGGAGACTCGTGTTCGAGTGGTGAATGCCCGAAACTTCAGAGAGCGTCCTGTACCCCATGACTGACGTCTTCTCGTGTTCCATGCCTAGAGACAGACCTTCCGTCGGTACCAATCTGCCTTTCAGGTTCAGCGCGAATTAACACAGATCATAGTGGCGGAAATGAAAGGTGTTCGTCGTAACGGAGCCGAGAAATTCCGTGTTATTCACCATGGTGAATAGGAGTCGTTTTAGGATAGTTCCCAACACGGCGTTGTCTATGGAAAGCGATTGCGTTCCGCTAGAAAACGTGAAAGACTTCATTTCGACACTGGTCAGATTGTAGCGTGCGAGAGCGCCCGTTCCGAGAGCGATATTGTGTGCCAACAGGAGCGACGGACTGAGTCTGACGTGGTTAACCAGATGTTGGGCGTCGAGAAATTTGAAGACCGTCTTTGTTTCCTCATCTTTGTTCATGAGGTAGAAAATCGGCTTGGCTTTTGTGAGTTTTATTTGCATTCGGACGCCCGGGACTAGATATAGCGGTACGTTACATATGTCGCTGTGGATCCGACCGTTATAGTTGGACCCCTTTGCTCTGCTTGATCTTGTTCCATCGCGTGATGGAAATTTTGTTTTTCGCATCGGCGGATGTAGGGTCGCAGGGCAATAGGTCACCGTCATCCAGGTACCAGAACGCAATTGTCCGATACGTGGCTGAGGCGTCACTACAGTACGTCAATACCGTCTCGAAATACGAACGAAAATTATAGATTTCGGTGGCCTGTGTTATAGTCACGCCGTTTAGGACGATTCTACGTTGACTGAAGAGCGAGGGCAAGAAATTATTCGTCACCGCAGTGAAATCGGTATTGTCCAAATTTGTGCCGTCAGCCTTGAACACTTTTCCCTGAATAAATAGTTTTATATTCGACGTTGGTGTCATTATCGGCGTGGATCGGGAATTCTAGATCGCTCTGTTCCGCGACGCTATGCTCTTATACGTCACTTCGTTCGTCTCGAAGACAGACTTCTGTATAGGTCTAGGGGCAAATATATCGAACTCGGAACTCAGAGATACAGACATAGTTGACGGCGAAATTCAGACTTATGCATCTTAGGAGAAGATATCTCTTTTTGTAAGATTCGGTTTCCTGCCGCACTTCTGTCTCCGTTTCGCGACTCCTGCCTTGCGCTTACGACCTCGTCCCCGCAACCTACCGATCAGATTTTGAGCCGTCTCTTTCAAACGACGCGAGACTATATCCCAAGAGCATTCGTCCGTCGATCTGGCGATGTCTGTCAAGTTATCGCCAGCGGTACGTAACGTCTCTCGCCCCAAAATCTTGGCACCACTCCATAGGACCGGTCTAACAATTCGTCTTATCCCTGGCAAAAAACTACCGATACCGTAGCCCCGCTGAAGAAAGGGTGGAGATGCGTAGATGGGTCCTATGCCGTCCTGCTTGCCGCGACCCGCCTGGTGTAGGTAGTACTGCACTAGAGGATCCATAAGAATAAAATATACGGCAGAGATGATGATGATGCTATTTTATATTACCACCTCGAAACGCGTCGAAAATGTAAGACCACCTTTGAAGGCGTCGTGGTACTCTTGAAATCGACCGGCTTGCCCGTCAATTGCAATATATCTATTCTTATACTTTTAAACATCCGCTTCTCGACGGGCAGATAGTAGACATTATCGAACACGTGTTGACCCGAGAGTGACGGATAAATAAACGTTCTCATAGAACGGTCCAGGGCTCTACCCACATACTGAAGCGATATCAGATCGCAATATTTCAAGCCTGTAGTGTCCCGGAAGACTGTCGTGTGTTTAAACGTACCCACACCGTTCGGAGGATAGGAGAATTCGCATACCCCTACTTCCTAATTGTCGGAAAAACCCCGTTGTACGGTTCGCGCCAAATCGGCCGTGAATGTGGGGATTGTATTACCCGGATATAGATTCTTCGAGGTGTTACTCAACAACGTCACGTAAAAGTGTTTCGGATCGACGTGGGACACATCTCACGCTCGATGCCGGATCCCAGGAATTAAAGTCTTTCGAATAAACTCTCCAACGGATTAGATATTCGAAAATGCCTCGTCTGACCCGCTTGTACAGTATTTTATCTTACTTATAATCTGTACGTCTCGTGATGCGAACCCGGGTCACTTCTTCCTGATAGAATTGGCCCTCTATAGGAGTCCCCTTTAAATCTTCCAATTCGTAGATGTGTCTCGGACGCCTGTCTGACACCTTCGCGATTCGAAATATCTCAGTGCTAAAATTCTGCTCGGCGCTCTTGGCACACTTCATATTCTCGCAGCTGATACGCACGTGTTACCCCACGCGAATCTTGGTCTTCGCGACGCGAGCGCTGCGTCTTCGGGCCTCCATCATCTTCCATATCGCGAGGACGTCGCCGAGTGAACGGTGTCATTGTAGGACCTGACAAATTTTGGTAAATCGCCGATATACCTGTCGGTATTATTGTAAGTGAAATATTTATACAGCCTACAGCGAATTGTCTGATGCGAGCGTACGACTACGCAACATTTAACGTCGGGATTACTACACACCTGAAACTGAAAGCCCTCGCGTTTCAACAATTCTTGGAAGTGTATATTTAAGAATATTTTGCCCTTGTCTGTTCGCACCCAGATGGGACGCCTTCGGCGACTAGTGTCCTCGAATGTCGATGTAAATGCCGACGTACCGGCTGTACCTGTCTTTGACCTCAGAGGGACCAGGTGTAGAAATTTGGAAAATACATCAATGACAGATAAAATGTATTTGTAATTATCGTTAAATCTGCAGAGAGCCCGGACGTCGACCAGGTCGCAATCCCAGACGCCCATCACTTTATTTACCGTATAGGGGTTGCGTGCGTAACGCTTCCTGATCGGTCGGTGAAGTGTGTAAGAATCCTGGTTCTTTAGCCAGTCTCTGATATCGTCCAGTTTAATATTATTCTTCTTCTTCACGGCCACACCGAGTTTTCGCATGGTCGAAAATTCCGTAGGTCTGGCGTTATCATAGTACAATCTGCTAGCGGCGGCGGCTGGGGCGGTGGCCATCAGTACTTTGCCCAACGAAGACGTAACGTTGTTTCGATAACACTTCGCCTGATATGTGGGAAGAGGGAAGCAATGACCTCACGATATTTAGATCCTCGCGTTATCTGTATGTCGGCGCCTGGCTGGTAGCCGGTCGAATGAGCGTAAGTCAGCTCCAATATTAACTTATATTTTTTCAGATCGTCTGTCTTGATTTTCTTTCGATCCACACTCTTGCGCTTCAACAGCTCCCACAATCCGGTCGTCACTCTAAATTCCTTTCCCCTAATCGTGATATCGCTAACGGTATCTACGAGCCTATATTGAACGAGTCACCGTCTTTTCTGATTCCGTATCGAGTGTCGAAATGGCGGCGGCGGCGGTTGGAGAGATATTGAAATATGTACGGACTAGCTATGGAACCGACATTCTCCCAACCGAACGTCCGTGAATCTCCCTTGACAAAATCTTTATCATCACCATCATCATCGCTGTCGTTGTCGTCACTGATTTCTCCTATAGTGAACCTCGGCTTAGGCGTGTCGTATACCGCCGAAGTGGAGGGTATGGCGACAGGTTCCGTCTGCGTCCCGACTTCGGAATGTCGCGATGTCAGATGCGGCGGTGGCGGCGGCGGCTGTTTCTTCTTCTTCTTCGTGTCAATTTCTGTACGGGGGGAGGTTGCGCGTTCTGGTAGTACTTTCTGTAGAAAATCCGCGATTACCTTCATTGGCGTCTTGCGTGTGATATCGGCCTCTCCCATCTATTTACGAAATTTAACCCATTTGTCGTAGGGTTGTTGCTTTTCGCGTTTTCGCGTCTTCTTACTTTTCTTCGTCAGAGGAGAAAGTGGAGATTTTAGTTTAGGGACGAAACAAGTGGCGGAGTTTTTTTTTGGGCCTCTCCGGAAAACGTTTCTGCTGAAACGAGATACATTTTACGTAACATTATTATTATTATTTCGAGGAAACAATCAGGCTGGCGATCGCGAGCAGAACGGCGCTGAAGAGAGGGAGCAGGAATCACACTCGTTGAACTATGATCTTACTCTTGGTAGATAGAGGAAATCGCTTGTCGGCCACCTCGCAATTTACGCGTCTAATAACCTGTCAAATTGACGTTTCCGTTCAAGACATTAAGAATGAACTCGCTTATGCTTTTCACGAGTTTCTTGTTACAGTTACAGATTATGGCCTTACGCAGTTTCTCTTCGGCCGTCCTGAGTACGTGAAGGGCGTGATAATTCGATTTCACTCGATTCATCACTTATCGGCGAATAGACATTGGTCTGTTCTGCCGGGAATATATCGGTTCGAAAACGCAGGCGATCATCGGTATCCTGTGACAGATCTAGAATTAGGTATCCGTGGGGTCGTTGAGTCGCGTCCAGGTAGTACTTGTAGAGACTAGCACTGTTTTCGGCGTAAACTTGACGGGCCAAAAACATGAACTGATTCTTATCCCTGACGTTATTCAATAGGACCAGATATTTCGCGTTTAGAGAAATGTCCGTACAATAACGACCTTGGTGAAGGAGGTTCTGTGTGATCAGAATCACGCTGATATTCCTGTGATGGCTGCCGTTAGTAAAGAGGTCACACATTTGCTTGGAATAGACGTCGTTCAACAGATCGTGGAAGATCACGAGGCACGGTCTGCCGCGAGCGGTTTTTTTGCTATAGCACCAGATCACCCCGCCGTCGAAATCCCGTTCCATACACAGGGCGTCGAGGTTCTGCAGGAACCGCAAGCAGAACGACGATTTGCCAGATCGCCTAGGTCCACTTATTATGCACGTGAAGTGGTGCTCAAATTTAAGGTCTTCACTCACGGATAGGCAGGCTACAATGGAACACCTCTCCCCAAGGAACCCCTCCTATTTATACCCGAACGGGACGGACGTGTGTTCGTCTAACCGCCGTCTTTTGAAAAATTAAATTCTATAACTTTGTCGTCCGGTTCTGTGACTATTGAGATTAATCCTCCCACCTACCTATTCAGTTTAATTTTCTTCTCTGTGTGGACATTTACTACGGTTTGGGGTTCGCCCTTCCGACCTCAAAATCATGTACTTGATACATTCAAAAGTAACTAATTTCGATGCAATGTAATTTAGAGTTATGCCCCTCAATTTACATACAGTTTTTCTCCTGTTCCGCCGGTCATAACCATGTACGTGTAGTTTTTGGTTCCCCCGCACTTAAATTCAGATATAAATTCAGAGGGGCGCAATTGGGAGGTCAACACCCCATTTGTCGCCCGTTACAATCAGCGCGAGTGCATCACGCTGGTGAATGTATATCACCGAGTCTGTATCTCAATAGATGGCATTCTCTCGCAGCCTGTACAGATTCCAATACAGATGAATCCTCGCCCCCCGAATTGACGTAAGCGCATATGACCTCATTGGTATGACGGAAATTTGGCACGTCTTCTTCTGCACCGCGCTTCCACGAGAGCCAGTCTACGTCATCGCAAGCAAAAACGAGGTTCACCACCTCTATGCCGGGCGTGGCCAAATAACCATACAGTGCTTTGGGTTCGGTGATTATCTTATTTATAGTCCGATCGTTCCGGTCTGTCAACTTTCCCCACATCGAGTTGAGTAAGAGTTTGGACAGACTCCGTTTCACGGCGTTAAACCTGATACACTCCCTATCCAATTTATGCATTTGTTCTGCCAGAACGATTCTACATAACGATCCTCGTCCACGGAGCTTCGAACCCACCTGGGATAACCACTAGTTTCGGCTTTCAATTTCAGGAACGTATTAATGTATTTCACGAAAAATCGCCCTCGCCTGTTTCGGGGTTGAATTGGGTCACCTGATACTCGTGTACCTCATGGATCTCGAGTTTCCTATATCTTTCTGCACTGCCAACCTAATTTCATCCATTACTGAGGTACCAGTGATGGCTCGATCCTCATCTTCGGTATGCGTACATTCAGCACTGTGCGTGTGAACGCATGTTCGATACAGGCAGAACATGGGCTTATTATTACAGGATGGTATAACTTGTCTGGCGAAACGATCCAATATCTGATCAGACCCTCCATACATAAGCATACTTCTATGTCCCTACATGCATCGCCCACGTGAATTACTGGATGACCTATGGGGAACTTAAAGTACTTGCATATGTATGGATTGAGACTCATGACATCAACATATTGATTGGTTTCATTCTCCCTCGCTTTACGGTAGAGACACGTGGCCTCGGTTCGACCACCGTAAATGTCATCACGGGTACGCAGCGGACTCTGTTGTACTATGCGATGAGTGAGCAGTCCTGGTTTCTGTTTCAAAATTCCCGACTCGTCAAACTCGCATTCCCATTGGAATTTGACCAGATAACCAGGTTGTGTTATCTGCTCCAGGCGCGACATTGCCCGCTCCTACCGTTCCGCTAGTGTATCGCCACTCGTGGTGATGACGTCACGGAACGGTTGACACGTGTGACCGTGAAAATAACATCCAAAGAACTCGAATATTGTTCGAGTCCTGGGGCAATAACCGTCTACACTAAACTGGGGCAATTCGGGTACCTTGTACTCGCGAACGTGCATTATCATTCCACCGTCCGTCTCTTCGATGTGCAGCAGCCACATCATCGCCTTTTTACTCTTCTTCTTGTTACACGTGTAGCCTCCAGTAGGAATAAGGCCTATAGTAACGAGTTCCAGGAAATGTTTACGCAAGATGTTATTGCATACCGATGCGATAGTTATCGACTCGAGAAAACGTCGAGATTCCCCATTTGCATGAATTCTCGCCGAAACACTCGGCACGCCTGCCTCAAGCCCGTAACGTCATCTTGACAGTATTATTCGAGCTCGCGTCTGTTGTCGAACGTACCACTCGAGAAACTCAATCCGCTCCCCTTCACCCATTTCATTCACCCCGTAGTACGAGAATTATGGATGGGGTCCTAAGTAATCAAGGTTTTTCTTTTTTTCGGTGTTAAAGTTGTGAGGGTACCCCGATTTGGCGACCGATAGACCGAATGCCTCCGTGAGCTTGCACAGAGGGAAGGGAAGGAAGGACATGCTGTCCAAAAGCACCAGGTGTTCCATTCTCAAACACATGATTTTGAGACCGTTCATAATCTGGTCCGCTTTCCATTTCAATAATATCGCTCTATTCAGGATTTAGTGAAGGTCGAATGCCTTGGCGTTATGTGCTATAGCGATTATCTTATTGGCCCAAGGGCGTGTTTCCGTTAGGTATGAATGCAGTTCCCCTACGGGATCTTGCTAGAACGAGATCCTCCTTGTACCGCATCGCACACAGTCACTTGCGACTTCCACGTCCAAATCGAGAACAAAACTGCTGCACGCAGACGAGATTGGGTACGTGTAACTTAGCCTCGTCCGCGTACTCGGTATTTTGGCTCGTCTCGAAATCGTAGAAGACGTACAGTACCTTATCCCCAGCGGGAGGTAACGCGTCCTTCAGAGGTCTCATGTAACATATATGTCCTATTTCTTTGTTCTCCTTACAGATGTCAGAGAATGTTTTGTAACATTCGTGCTTTTCGTTCATCACGAGCCGTCCGCACGTTTCGCAACACCGCTTACGTTCGCACACCGATTTCATATTCGATGTGCGTCGCTTGTGGTTCGCGAAAAACGCGGCGTTTCTAAAGTGCCTATGGCAGTCGTCACCGGGAATTCGAACCTCCGTGAATGCGCACGGCGGATTGACCATGCAAATGCTACACGTCTTGCGCGACGTCGCGTTTACAAGCCTTGCTGCATCCTTTACACCATGGCACCGGTAAGTTTCGCTATGACGTGATAATGTCGTTCGACCTCGTCGTAAAATATATTGAATCTTTTAGGGGAGTCTACCTGTCCTTCGACAATTATATCTTCACAGCTCAGACTGCGGTGGACGACTATCTTATAATGCCGAAAATATTCCTAGATTCTTACCAATTACGGAATCCATGCACCGTTTGACAGATCGATACCCGTAGTCTCGAGTAGGGTTTCGAATACTTGACGTATCATCGTGCCTTGTCGATACGCCTTATAATCAGGATCATTTTCCACCTTCGCAATAGATATTACTAGAACATAGGCTAAACAGTTCTCTTCCGCTTTCACCTCCACTATACTTGTCTTCAGATGAGCCATTACGGAGAGCGGTCTGCCCCTACCCTTGATCGCGCTTTTCCCGAAACCGACGGGCATCCTCACCGAATGCATGGTTACGACCAGCGTGTACAGAGCATCGAACCTAGAATTCGACCGGGAGACTTTTTCATAAACGCTCCATATCCCTTCCGCGGATAATTGATCTTTCCGTGTGAAAATTATTCCGATCGGCTTGTCATTTTGATTCACCTGATTTTGAATCGTTATTCCCAAAATATCGCTTTTTTCTACATTACGTAACACCTGTTCAACCAGGTCGTTCACACCTGCTAGAAAATATGTTACAGGGTCACTGTTGTCCGAAGGTGGTATTAATCGCGCCGTAATCTGCCTTCCTACAGCATTTTACCGCCTGTACTGTCTCGTATTCCTGTCCTGTATGTCGAATCTGCGAGCAATGTTTTATCTTTCTCTCTCGCTCTACAAAAGATACACACCTATTTAGGGGATATACACACTCCAAATAAAACTCACTTACCTCATTTATATTCAGATTACTTACAATTCGGTCTATAGAGTCCCCACACACCGTTGCTACAGTGTATGAGCGAACCCTATTTATTGCTGGCTTATGCTGACGTCATTCTCTTTTTTGTTTCAGTGTTGTGGGCTACACGCGCAAACTTTTCCCCCGACACTTAAGGTAGTTATTATTTTTTTGATACATACATCTTAAAATTATTTCTGCTAAATGAGCATTCACTATATGCGGCTTTTTTTCTTCCCGCTTACAGACAAAAAAAAACTTGGACCTGGCAAAGAAATTCGAGGACGCCACTGCCAGCGCTTCCTGCACTTCCGTCAATATCAGCTTCTTAATACTATATAGAACGTTCCCCATTGTCCGCGCTAAACGGATAACAACTAAATTTGGGTCCACAGTCCTGCTGTCCGTAAGGGACACCGATGAAGAATTAGTACAGTTATTCCTCCCGAAGCGATACGCTAGTGTCGTGTCCGATGAGGATATATCCAAAATTAATTCCAGATCGTTCTACCTAAACCTTGTGTATAAGGGCATGTGCGAAAGGACCAAATCATACTTGTTGTCGATAGATTCGTAATGCCTTTAACTTCTTTATCTTTGCAGATAACCTGTCCGCACAGACGATCTCAAGGGTCATTCAGTCTATTTGAAACCAAGAAATTCTCGTTGCATGAAGCAAGGAAATTCACATGGTTGCCAAATTTCACCCCCAGTAGGAAAGACAAATCATTTAATCTTTGCGAATCCAGGAAAAAATGTATTATTGTGCATCTCGAAACAAGATGAATTCCCGTTCTTCAATTGTAGAGAGACTGAGCTTCCGTTCGCTTACAGGGCAAGGGCTTTGGCTAGATGTACACAGGCGTGACGTGTCTCGGATCCGTTTGTTTTGGAACATGAGCAGCATAACAGGTTGCTATATGAATTACATTGGGAGATACGAAGTAGACTTCTAGGTGTCAAATTAGTGCCAAAGCTTGTTCGATACTTTTTGCCCGGCTGGTGTATGCAGTCGCTGTTACGATTGCACTTTGTATATAGGAGATCAGATTGGAAAGGTGTGTATTTACACGGACCCCAGGGTGTCGAAAATCCACTGTACATTAGAACGCATTTCGATTGTGTGGTTTGGGACGATGGTAGATGCCAGTGCCCGGGACTTTATTTCTTGGATCGTTTGTGCGATGTGAGTATGACGCCGTGGTGTTTGAATAGTTCAAATTTGACAATTCATGGCAAATGTTTCGTCAAATCAAATATTTACTCGGAGGAAGACGTTTTGGACTTGATCATACAAACAAGAATTCCAGACTATAAAACTTAAACTACCTGTTACACATGGTATGATCTGGTAGTGTCATTTCAAACAATGTCTTATTCTGTAACTTTGAATGTAATGTCTCACTGTGTTGTGTGGGGCAGTGTGCATCTGCATTGTTTAAAGCAAAACCTTGCATAATAATATTTATTTGATTCTACTGGTACAATTAAATGTACCAGTTTCTAATTTTGCGTAAATTTTCTTTCATAACAATAGAAAATGTACAAAAAAAGGTATTTTACTCTATAACTGTGTAAAGAATAAATATGTGTGTGTGTTTGAGTGTGTACTTTTAGTGTCCTTACATATCCTGAACCTTACACCTAAGTGATAGCTCTTTCTATTCCTTAGGCATTGCAACCACATTTTACATATCTAGGTGGAGAGAAATCATTATTGTTCATGCATACGGTTAATAAGATCATATATTTTATGTAATCGCGTGCCTTTATTTTTTAAAAAAATGACATATTTAAAGCTGCAGGATTCGAAACTAGAATAGTTCAATTATGACTCCGGAATCTTACCGATTCAGCCAAATAAAGTGTATTTTAAAACTAACTCCCTGGTTACCGCGCCGACCGCCATATTGTAAAAAGACCGACTTACACTTAGACCATTTCTTGTGCTTATTACCCTCTTGCACTCACTACTACCAATCACATGGTCTTCCTTTAGCGCAGGGTCCATGAAGATACTTCTACAAGACTCTACGAGAGGGCACATGCTACCAAATTGTACGGCGACTTATTTTGACTACAAGATTGTACAGGGACACACGCGCACGCTACCAAACTTTACGGCGGCTTTTTTAATTTCCGAATTCGAGGGCTTTTGCACATTTTTTACTACAAGACTGTACGGGGGCACACTACCAGACTGCACCGCGGGCGGCGGCTTCGAATTTTGGGGGCTTCTGCCCATTTTGTGAGTACCAGACTGCACGGGGGAAAACACCCTGATGATGACTGCTTTTTTACCCGTCGGAAAACGACCCTTTTCAATAATATTATACACTTATTACGCTCTGGCATTCACTGCGACTTAGACCACTCTTGCTCCATACTCCACAAGTCACGTGACGGCTTTTGACCATTTTTTGGGACTACCAAACTGTACGGGGTCACATTACCAAAGAACACGGTGGCGGCTTCGAATTTGGGGGCTTTTGCCCATTTTTTGACTACCACACTGCACGAAACACGGGCATGACGGTGCGATTGTCAGACGGTTAAAAGGGCGTAAATGTACGGCTTCACTTAGAGCCTGTTTGTGGAACCCCGGGCACGCCGAGAATACCAGTGGGTGGTGCATCTCCGAAAGAAGCTT
>Ga0131853_10014654_pt1 | contig 14365 bp, 8 predicted proteins | sample TergutLab28metaG_FD_92764 | JGI IMG/M metagenome (GOLD analysis project Ga0131853, IMG submission 92764) | Labiotermes labralis P1 segment gut microbial communities from Petit-Saut dam, French Guiana - Lab288 P1 (version 2) (version 2) | ecosystem: Host-associated > Arthropoda: Insects >... | reverse complement strand
TTATCTCCCTTCTTATGAATAGGTACTATGATCGACTCCTTCCACTCTTCAGGTAATTTCTCCTTCTTCCAAATAGAAGTGATAAGCTTATGAATCTCCCCGCAAATTGTTCCACCACCTGCTGGAATCATTTCTGCCGGTATTTCATCAATACCCGCCGATTTGTGGCTTTTTAACTTGCCAATAGCCAACCCAACCTCAAAAGCACGTGGCTCAGGTACTAGTGGTTCTGCTGTGTGTGTTTCTGCCTGCCCAACATCCTTAACCCCATGCACATTGAATAACTGGGAGAAATAATTTCCTCCACCTACCCACAATACTGTGGGTGTCTGCAACTAGGTCACCTTTCTCATCTTTAACTATAATACATCTAGGCTGGTAACCCTTCTTAAAGTCATTGATGCCCCTATACAAATCCCTAATGTTGTGAATCTTGCTGTTAGCTATAAGTTCCTCAATTTTAGCTCTCAAATATTCCTTCTTTTTATTCCTGAAATGTCTGCTAACTTCTCGTCTTACACTGTTCAAATTATCTACATTATTTTGGCATGGATCCTGTAACCACTGCATTTTTGCCCGCTTCCTCTGATCCAAAAAACCTAAACATTCTTCATCAAACCATGGTTTATGCTGTTTCCATTCGTGCATACCTAGACTCTCTTTCGCCGAGATTTGGATATTATTTTTAATGTTCCCCAAATCCTATTTACTTGCTCGTCCTAACAGACGTACTACAATAGTATAATTTTAGACCATATGTTGTTCGTGTCTTCAACAGGCACAGTTCGCTATCCGTAAGGAAAATACTTCCTGTGTAAATCCTTAACTTAGCAACAATCCATTTGCGTTATTTCGAAACAGGGTGATCATAAATAATGTGAGCGGATTCAGAAATTGATTTAACTAAATTGACTAGGTCCTTGGAGCACAGTCCTTTTTGAGAAACTAAAAATTCTCAGCTACTCAAGATTTTCCCCACGTTTTACGAAACACAAATGTTCATACCTCATCCATAAAAATCCGCCATCTTTCCCCTTCCTGACCCAGATAAAGCCAGCCCAAGTCACAATCCCACTTCTAAAAATACATTTCAATATTATCCTTCCATCTACTCCAAGGGTTTCAAATTAGTCTCTTTCGTACAAAGTTTCCCACCAAAACCCTGCATGAAACTATTCCCCTCAAGTGCCACATGTCCCGCCCATCTCATTCTTCTTTGTATGATCACCAAAATAATATTTGATAAGAAGTAAATATCTTTAACATATAGACGCCTAACGTCAACAATGGTTGACCTACCGCACCGCTAACCTCCAAAGTTGCATTTTATATATTAATTTAACAAATATAGGTATCGAATATTTTAAGCATGGTGTATAATCGCCATTTTTTTTCCTTCAAAATGCAGTTTGTTTCATAATTCTAACGTATTTGGTTCCTGTATTATTCACATTTTATATACAGGTGTGCTAAATTTAAGAAAATAATTCCGGCGCCAAAAGGTTTAGCTTCTCGTAATGCAGTTATCTCCACTGCCCTTTTACCTCGCCCTTCTTAGGCCCAAATATCCTCAGCACCCTACTCTCGAACTTCCTCAACCTATGTTTCTCCCTCAAGGTGTGGGACCACTTTTCACAATCATAGAATACAACAGGAAAAATTACAATTCTGTATAATTTGAAGTTAGTTTTCTTTACGTATATCGAACTGGAAGGCAGGAGATCTGCGCCAAATGATAGCAAAACATTCCCTTAGGTAAATTTGTTCTTAACTTCTTCATGAATACAAATACCACGTGTCAGTAAGTAACACAACACTTTATTTAATATATACAATAAAAATAGTATACTGTCAGGGCGACATATTTCGACGTTCAGGCCCTCCGAGAAACAGATCGAGGAACTATCTATATTTCAATGCATTGTGGGATCCCAAATGGAATGAAACTCTTTACATAACATAATGTTTAATGCAATGTATATACAAAAATATCTTTCATTATTACGGTTTTCTTCAAGATGCCACGTACATACGCACGAAACTGAGCATTTGGCACAAACTTTATTGTATCGATAGAACTCCTTTTTTGGTTCAGCAGATAACCTGTCGAAAGCATGACGCTCAAACAAAATGGCGTTCTTTTAGATCTCATCATTGTACTATTTTGCAGAATGTTTCAATAAGATGACATTTGCATTGACATTTAACGGCCAAGTGAAATTGTCTTCAACATTCATGAATATCTCCCTCCTCCCACTACCTTTTATTACCCGAATTTCCTAAAGAACTGTTCTTAGAGCAAAACCAATGTTACAGAAATGGAGGATATCTGGAAATTATGCTTACCATCTTTGGAAATATGAAGTATTTTCAGAGATTTCTAGAATTTTTTAAGGTAAAATTGCTACAATAATAATTAAGGTAACAACCAAGGTGGAGCTTTGATGAATTGAACGCCACGCTATGAATGAATGTGGGAGAGCGAAGGTTCAATTCCACACATCTTAACGTCAGCAGTAAATGTAGGTGCTTTCAATAATATACTCAACAGTTTTAAACGGATAATATTAATTTGCCACGAAAAACAACAATAAGTTCTTTTGGTATTGATGAATATATGAAGACTGCGTCTGTCTGGAATATAAAGACATTTACTCTGTGCAGGTTCGATTCCCGATGGTGCCATTCAGATTTATCTTTGACAGAATAATTCTGGCCGCACTAACTTTCTGGACCCGACTCAGCCTCAAACAGAAATGAGGGGTAAAGGAGGTCTATGCATAGGGCTGACAACTTTACCACGTTCGTGTGGCGATTGTCTTGAAATCTAGGATTTTCCACATCCTGGAACCCTCATGGCCTCTCCAGGCCTGTACAGAGATTATTTTACTTTTTTTTACTGTATTTCAAGTGGTCTTTCTTAGAAGAGCCTCGTATTGGTGTCTAAACCCGGCAGACGCTGGCGTCCATTGCGATAGAGATTCCGTCCTCAAAGACAAGCTAAAATGAGCACCTCATAAAAAAACCATTTTAAAGAGCCACTTAATCTTTCAGATAACCTAACGTACCGTGCGATTCTAAAATCCTCAATCACGGCACCGCTCGAAATTTACCAAGCCCCTTTCTCTCGTCTCTGCAAGTACAATTGCATTACTAATTTCCTGCACACAGAAGTACGTCATTCGTATTCCTTCTTTGGTAGTACTATGAAGTGAGGTTTGGTCCAACTCCTTAATGTGTAAAATATGGTGAGCCGAGTTTTCAGCAAGAGTGGTCTAAGTCGAAAGCAGTGAAAGAGTGCAAGAATATGCCAAGTAAACTCCGGCACTATTCATTCATTGTCCAAGGTACGATATCAGCCGCCGTGCACTCTGATAATGCGGTCCCTCCGTAGCCACCCCTACGCCGATCCTAGCGTTGAGTGTAGTGCAGGAAGGACTTAAGTGCTCTCTTGAGAATAATATTAAAAAGGATTGGCAGCCACCGTCCTTCTTGGGATCGCGGCCCCCGGGTCAGTGTAAGAAGGTCCTAAGTGCTGACCTGGCACTACACTTTCTTGAACATAATGTTAAAAAGTATCGAGATTCGAGACTTTTGTCCAAAGGTAATTTACCAAGGTGTGGCAGCCTCCGTCCAGCTTGATATCGTCGTCCTCCCCGGGCCCAGTGCAGGAAGGTCCTAAGTGCGGTTCAGGCATTATTCGTTCTTTAGCATAACATTAAAAAGAATCGGCGTTTGACTTCCTTTAAACGGAGGTATTTTATCAATGGTGTGGCAGCCGCCGCACAGCCTGGTCCCAGTGCAAGAAAGTCCTAAGTGTGGTCCCAGGCACTACACTTTCTTAAGCACAATATTAAATAGGATGGTCGTTCGAAATTTGTAAGAGGGTGGCAGCCTGGTCCGTGGGCCCAGTGCAAGAAGGAACTAAGTGTGGTCCCAGGCACTACTATTTCTTGAGCACGATGTTAAAAACGATGGTCGTTCGTCATTTGTAAGGGATGGCAGCCTCCTTGCAGCCTGGTCTTCCAGGGCCCTTGGGCAAGAAGGTCCCAGGCACGACACTTTCTTCAGCATATTGTTAAGAATGACCGGAGTTTGACTTTTATATTTCAGCTTGTTCCCCTCCCTGGGCCCTGTACCGGAGTGTCCTAGGTACAGTCCTGGCATTACTCGTTATTTAGCTTCGGCCCCCTCCTATGCCACCCCTACGCCAAGCCCGCGGAACAGATCGGAAATTTCTAAAGATTAGGGCGACGTCCGATGTCGTGATGGGGCGGCGGACTTGGTTGGCGGCGCTTAAGTTTGGAAGTAAAACGTAAAATATGGCTGGCGTTTCGCCGTGCGGATTGGTAGAGGGCCGGGACGTCCCGCAACGTGTGTGTGTTTTGATGAGAAGAGAGAGGCTTCTGCGTGCTTATATAGCGTGAATAAAGCGAAGGTTATTTTGACATCGTAAGAATTGGTAGTAAAATAGGGTGAAATCAAATTTGAGTTCACGATAAGATGGCAGGTTGACGTGATATACCTATGAAAATAGAAAAATTTAAGTTATCCCCAAAAATTGGTATGTAAAATTTCGCACTCGCCTAGGAAAACATTTGGTATATGCATGTCAAGAGGTGGAAGGCAAGTGTGCTGGTCACCCCGGAGTCAGTCCGTGAGCAATGAAATGCATCGGAGGTTGGGAAAAAACAGTCGCTAGTGCAATAATTCACGCGCAGGGTCCCCGGCACAGTTAGACGAGTAATGAAGCACGATCACATTAACAGTGGCTGCACTTATGTAACGCAATTAAACACGTGTAGGAGCGCGCCTTTTTTCTGCTATAGCATTATGTCTCGCGCACACCTGTCAACCTAAAGGTTCGAAGATGATATCACCAGCTGACGCAGACATGTAAGTTTGAAGTCACTGACCTAACGTAGACCGAATCATGGTCTTGTGATATATCCAATTAGGGAAGGGGAACAGAAGCCTAGGAGTCTGTATAAAATATAACCCTAGAAGAACCCCCCCCCCCAGCATAGCATTGTTGTGGTGGGCACTTGTGTGTTTGTGTGTACATCGTGAAAAAATCTCCTAGTGTGTGAGTGTGTGTGTGTGTGTATGTGTGTGTGTGTGTGTGTTTTAGAAGCTGTGAAGACGAATCGAGTTGGAGGTAGGTGAAGTTTGTACACGATACCTTAGTGCAGTGAGTTGAAAGGCCATCACGATTGTGCTTGTGCATAATCGCTTTCGTTGGAACACGGAAAGTTTATGTTTAGTGGTCTGTTTGTGGTTCGCGAAGTGCCTATGCCTTTCCGCACAGGGAATTCGAACGCGCGCGGAGCGCTGGCCATGCAGTCGCTAGGAAACACGTAGCGTTTTTGCGGCTAAACATCCTTGCGCATTGTCCGACTTTCGAAACCCCCTTGCACCTAATGCATCAGACATTTTACAAGCCGTAAGCAGACCACCCCAAACACAGGTCTGTATGTGAACGTAAGCGCTGTTACGCATTTGCATTCCTGAGATCATAATCCTGAAATATATGCGTAAACCCCGTGAGAGAGAATTGATGCCAGATTACACCTAGGTGGTCGTTGCTGCATCCGTGCCCATGGCTGCCGAGAGATTTAATGTAAGACGTCACCGAGGTGGTGGTCTTCGTTGCTACTGTATCCGTGCCCGTGGTTGCTGCTGTTGCTGCTACTTTGTGAGGAAGGCGTTCCGCAGCGCGGGCTTTCAAGATACACAGATAAGTGCAGTGAATATGTTTAATAATATATGTGCAGTGAACCCCAAGAAAACACAAAATTCATTTAAATTATGCGTTTATTCAGGTACGCAGTAGTGATACATATTTATACAGCTGTCACGAGTTCTTCGAACAAATGATGCTAGTCTATGAGGTACTGGCGTTAGGCACAGGTTCGACATACGTCACTGAAGTTACGGACGAAGTCACAACAACAGAACGTCCGTTAAAGCGGTAGTATAACGCCACAATTATTGTTGCACTATGTGAAACATTCAAGAGCGATATTGCAGGTCCAGTATAGTTGGCTAATATACTGCGTGCCGAAATACAGTCTTTTCGACCCGAAGATTTTCGGCGGTGATTAGCGGAATTCACCACTCACGCACCCTGCACCGGTCCCTCTTCCATTGCAGACGGAAACGAGCATCTTGAGCAGAGAGTCCTCCAGCGTGTCTATATGCTCCTCTTTGAGAATGATGGATTTCGACCCGCCCCTCCGTATGACGCTGACTTTCCACCAGAGGCTGATAGTCGCGTGCAGGGTAGAAACCGACAGACACGTACTTGGTCCTGTACGAGTTGATTAAGAACAGGCGCCCTAGCAACACTCTTTGTGGTTCGAATGCCGGACTGGCAGGCCAGTAGGGACAGATGTCGGACAAAGCGTCGTGCAACACAACCGGCACTAGGGCGCGTTTCCTCTTAGTAGCAGGTTGTTGACGTCGACTAGTAGCCATCGCAGCAGCAGGGAGCAGAATGACGTGGGACGTGCTCGATCGGGTTTTTATAGAGCTGCAACAAATTCGGCAGTATGACGTGTAATATAAGCTGGACATTGGACAAAAATATTCTTCTGCAGACAGTATTTAACCAATCGTAGAGGAAATGCGCGGTTTTGGTTGCGTATGCAAATTTGGGAATCTTGTGTCATGGCAAAGTACACAAGCGTTTGTGATTGAAATTGACGGGTGGGTGGCACTCAAGATCCTCTAGGTTATGCATGTGTCGTCCCGTCGTTCCTGCGAGGAATGTACATTTGGAGACGCCGTAGGCGTATAAGTGCGCGAAACCGGTCGCGGCCTCTGTATTGACCTTGTGCAATTCTTTGCATTCTATACGTTTTTCGGCCTAATTTAGGCCATTCTCTGACGAGCCATGATCCGCCACCTTGTAGGGGCTCTTGAAACGGAACGTCTAGTACGCCGCAGCAATGGCCACGCACAATTTCTTGACGACCGTCTCATTCTGCCGCCCCGGCCAGAACACGTTATCAATCGCGACCTCCCTTCCTTTAGTCATGTTAGATTATGAATAATTAGAATCGGCAAAGTACCTACCTTTTATAGGCAGCTGCGGCAGCATTGACCCCAGCCGCCACGTGACATCTGAACCCAGAATTCGGGAGTAAATAGCCGCTCCACCCGCCGGTCTGATGCGCTTCACGCTTCGAATAGCGAGATGAATTGTTTGGGTGTGTAGCCCCAATCCATGTAGAGAACGAATAGACAGCGGTACTTAACGCAGACGTAAGTCGTCAATTCCTGCAGCTGTCGCCTGTTATAGTCCCAGGTCTTGCAGTTGCGTTTATTGAATATCTGGATTGAGGGTAGAGCGGTACGGTATATGACAATAGTACGCACTCGAAGATTTGCGTTGGAAGTGCAAGCCTAGACAGTGTCAACTCCCTTCTGCTTGGGGATCGGCATTGATGATAACGGCCGACGTCACGTAGCGTTCACAGTATCCGCACAGTGTCCATTTTAAAAGGCGGTCGTGACGGTAGGCGCAAAATCTATGAGTACTGAATGGTCGAATTTCAGGTAAGGAGACACGTGATCGCCTCGGGTAACAATTTACTGCATTTCAATTCGATTCTGATATTGCCGTTCTCGTGATTGGATGTATGAACCTCCGACACGCCCCTATCAGATGAGAGATCGAAGTGTAACATGAAATAGACTATATATACATATCGTGTGTTATCTGCAGTTCCGTGTTCGATTGATATATGTCGGACGCCTGGAAAAGGGTCTTGTAGATAATGACGGATGTCTTTTCATGATTCATGCTAAGAGATAGGCTCTCGTTAGCGAACTGTTTACCGTTGACAAACAACGAAAAGTCACTGATGCCGTAATGCTGAAATGTTTACGGGTTGCTCTAAAACGAAGAGATAAAATCTGTATACTTAACCATGGTGAACAAGAGACGTTTCCGGATGGGAAGCAGGACAGCTTTGTCAATAGACATGTATTTAGATACCGCCGAGAATGGAACGTCTTCAGTTCGTCACTTTTCAGGTTATAGCGCGCGAGACTTCCCTTGCTCAATGTCGAATTGTGAGCCAGCAATATGGTGTGGTTCGGCCTGACGCGTCTGACCAGTAATTGGGCGTACAAACATTTGAAAATTATTTTCGAATCGACACACTTATTAATCAGATAGAATTTCGGTTGGGCTTTCGTCAAACTGATCTGTAACCTGACGCCCGGCAGCAAGTGTAGGGGCACGTTACATATATCGCTATGTAATCGACCTAAAAGCTGGATTCCCTACTCGAGCTAAGTCGTTTCGAAGAGGGATGAAACCCCGGGTCGCCGTGGCTATCAGATTCTCGGCCGAGGGAACGCTAGGCAGCATGTCGCCCTTGTTGAGATACCCGTAGGCGTTTGAGAGAAGCGTCGCTCCTCTATCTGTGGCATAGGACATTTGAGTTTCGAGATTAAAACGACAATGTTAAAGGTCACTCGCCTGCGTTATGGTGACGCCATTGAGAGTGAAGTTACATTGACTGAACAGGGAGAGGAGGAAATTATTTGTCACGCCCGTGGCGTCCGTAAAGTCCACATCCTTTACCTAGACCGAGGGCATTTACCTAGGACGTAGAGTTTGATATCTATATCAATGTACGTAACGTTATTGGCAGGTATAAAAAATTCCAGATCGTTTCCTTCGACGGGGGCGATGGGTTTGTACGCTATCTGAATGGACCTGTGCGCAAAGATGTCAAACTCGCTATTAACGGAAGCTATTTCCTGCTGCTGCAGACATGATCGGTTGCTGAAGAGTGACTGAAGTAAATCTAGGAAAAGATGTCCCTTTATATTATTTTCTCTGGGCACGCTTGATTTTTTAGGCTTGAGACCCTCCTTCTTCGTACATCCCGTTGCCTCCATGGCGCTTTTGCGGCCACGAACTCGCAATTTGCTAATAAAATTTTGGGCGCATACAGTCGCGTGTTCAGACACTACAAACCCGGCGGTCGTCGCGTCGGTAGGCTTGCGTTCAGCGATTTCGGTAAGGATGTTGCCACCTATAAGCAACATCCCGCTGCCCACTGCTTTGACCTCGCTCCACAGCAGTGGACGGACAGAGCGGAAGAGACTGCCGTGAAAATTGCCTAACCCTTGTCCTGGCTGAAGGTAGAGCGGGCGGAGTAATCGGGACGGATCCTCGGAGTAGCAGTTAGGCAACGACCCGCCTGATTTAGGTACTACACTTCTAATTGATTCATCGTTGTAAATGTCGTAATAAAATGGCGACGCCCCGTTTCATATACAATTATGACCATTTGTAATTTTTTCGAAAATGAAGAACCAAATTTGTGGGCGTCGTGTTTTCCTCGTAGGGGATTTGCAACCCCTCGGCAGTCAAGAACTCGATTCGAATGTCCTGAAATCTCCGCTGCACGACGGGCACATAATACACGTGTGGAAACTCGTGCTCACACGTCGATGATGATGGGAAGACCAGTGTCTGCATGACGCGGACGATGCTGTCGCCCACAAATTTAGGTGATATCAGATTACAGTATTTTAGGGCGATGGTTTCATCCTCCATGGGGGGCGAGGAACAAGAAATTTAACAGACCCCCACCTTCCAATTGGATTTCGAACCGATGTCGACGGGCTGAACCAGCTTTACTTTGAAATCTGCGTGGGTATTCTCTTCGTGGATGTTTCGGAGGCGTTGATGAACAGAGTGACGTAAATGTGGCTCTGCGTCGCCAAACTTAGATTTTCATCACGCTAGCTGCAGGCATCCAAGTGTCGAAGTCCTCACTCTAAACTCGCCAGCGGACGACATATTCGCGAATGCCTCCTCTGACCCACTTGACCACTATTTTATCTATTGTATAGGCGGTCCGGTTACTTATTCGTAGGTCGTCAGTTCCTCGCGATAAAACTGGCCGTCTATGTGCGTGCCGTTTAAATCCTCTAGTTCGTAGAAGACCCGCGGCCGCCTATCGTAAGCTATCGCGACCTTCAAAATCTCGGTGCTGAAATTCTGTTTGGCAACCTTACCGAAACTCATCTCCACTTTGTTGAAGGGCACGTTTTGCCCCACACGAAACGTCGCTTTTTTGAGACACGTGCGCGTCCGTGGGACTTCTTCATTCTCTTCCATATGGGAAGCACGTCTAAATCGGTGACTCGCTTGGGCGCCATGCCAGTGGTCGAGTGAACCGTGTCACTGCAGGCCTTGACAAATTTTGGCAGAACATCGATATATCTGTACGTAACTTTATGTGAGAAATCGTGCGATGCACACGTTCCACGACCGCACATTTCATGTCATTGTTCCTACACACCTGAACATGAATGCCACACTCGCCCTGTAACATGTCCTGATAATGTTTATTTAGAAATTCCTTCCCCTTATCAGTGCGTACCCATATTGGGCGACGTCCTGTTGAATATTTAGAGTAATCGAAAATTTACCGAAACGCCGAGGAGACGGACGGTCCGCTCTTTGTCTTTAAAGGGATCATATGTAAAAGTGTCGGGAATACATTTATGACTGATAGAATGTATCTATACTATTCCTAGTATATTGCATAGGCGTGTATATCGAACAGATCGCATTCCCACACGTCCATCACGTTAGTCACTGTATAGGGATTACGTGCAAAAGATTACTCTCGGGCGTATGAAGAGTGGAGGCACCTTCTTTCTCTAACCAGTCTGTGATGACGTTGTCAGAATTTTTCGGCGTTTTCTTCGCCTTCGGTCTACAATTCTTTCGCCGCCGACCGAAGGTCCTGCAGAGTCGAGAATTCCGACGGTCTGGCCGGGTCATAATATAATCTGCTAATAGTAGTAGTTGTTATTAATACTTTTGCCACCTACGCCGTAACGAGGATTCGACAAGCCGTCCCTTCGGTTTCACGAATAGGGGAGCAATGTCATCGCTAAATTCCTTTCCTCGCGTTAAATTAATGTTATCGCAAGGCTGATATCTACTCAAATGAGCGTTAATCAATATCAATATTTTTTATATGTCTTTAAATACTCCTTGCCGACAAGTTGCGCATTCACATCCTTACGCGTCAATAGTGCCCGCAACGCTCCGTCCCTCTAAACGCAGTTCCCTTAATTGTGATAATGATACAATCGAGATCTATAAACACCGTGGATTCACCAATCATTAATTGCTCGCCAACCTTACGGTTACCTTATTGTGTATCGAGAAAACGTTTGCTGCTGCTCCTCGTGGGACTTACTACGCTTCCAACATTTTCTTTTCCTTCTTCCTCTTTCGTGACGTCATCGTCATCGGAAAAATCCTTGTTTAGGGGTCTCGTATACTATCTTTTTTGATGTCGAAGTAATCGGTAGGGGAGGGCCGCGTCGCGGCGTTTTCGCCTCGACTTTACAGACAATAAACTGTTTTTTGCTTAGCTCTGGCTCTGGGGAGGAGGGCTGCTCCCTCTTTGCCGTGTCGGGCATTACTCGTCTTAGAAAACCAGACGTAGGTTTTGTCCGCGTCGCCCGTCTGATATCGTCCTCGCGAATCATAAGCCGCATCTTAACCCACTCTTCATACTGATTTCGTTTTTGTATCAGTCTACCATGTTTCTTTGGCTCGCGAGGCGAGGGGCGGCGTCGTTTGTCACCCCTATAGTACAGATCGGCTGGAAAGAGATACATCTTACGTAACATTTTTATTGAGGCCTGAAGATGAAGCCGACGATCGTTGGCAGAATGGCGCCCAGTAGGGGCAGCAGAAATATCCCGCGTTTTACTATGTGTCAGTTTATGCGCGAGAGTGACAGTGCCTATCGGCGACCTTGCGAAGCACGAATTTTAATTTTTTAGCTTGCGCGTGTTTCAAACTGACAATTTTATATTATCGTTCAGGACGTTCAACACACTCTCGCTTATACAGTTCACGAGTTCTTTGTTATAGTTGGTTTTTAGGGCTTTACGTAATCTCGGTTCGGCTGTCTTGAGCAAGTGAAAGGCGTGGACAGTCGATCTTATACGCTTTATCGCGTATATCGGAGTAGACGACTGGAGGATATTCTTCAGGGAATAATTTGGTTCAAAACATCAGATCTTCATTCGTGTCTTGTGTCAGATCCAAGATGAGGTAACCGTGGGGTTGTTGTGTTGCAACCAGGTAGGGGTTATACAACCGAAGACTATCTTAGGGATACCCTTGATTAGCAAAGTACATGAACTCTTTCTTACCTCTGTCGCCTTTCAACGCGACCAGATAATGGGCACTCTGCGATATTTCTCTACAGAAACGTCCCTGAAGGAACAGATTTTGCGTAATCAAAATCACGCTGATATTTCTGTGATGGCTGCCTCTCGTAAACAAGTCACACACTTGATTGGAATAGACGTCGTTTAACAGATCGTCTAATATCACGAGGCACAGTTTGCCAACACCACCACCGAAATTCTCCGGTACGCCCTCGTGATATGTGGTGTACGGAGGCAACTGTTGTCGCTTCGGAAAGCCGGGCTTCCCACTGTAACACCAGATTATACCGCCGCCGATTTCAGGTTCGGTGTACAGTGAGTCGAGTTTCTGTAACCGCCGTAAGCAGAACGACGATTTGCACGAATGCCTAAGGACGCTCACAGTACACGAAAACGGATGCTTGAATTTCACATAATCAACACTCATTGATGGTTAGGGTTATGACAGTCCTTCTCCCTCCACCTATTTATACACCAACGGGATGGACATATCGCCAGCTAATCGTTGTCTCTTATAAACGCGTTTCAGTAGATTTTATCTTCGGGCTTGGTGACAATCGCTACGGTTGCACCTTCTACACTCTTGCGTTTAATTTTTTGTCTACATGTACATTTACGACGGAGGGTTCACCCCCATGTTCCCTCTCAATATCATATCCATAATGACATCATAATTTACCATTTTCTACGCGGTGTAATTAAAGTTTATGTCCCTCACTTTACACTGAGTCTTTTCTCGACTGTCCCCGGTCAACAATCTATACGCGTAGTAATTTAGCCCACCACTCAAAAATTCCGAAATATTTTCTGAGGGTCATTTCCCCAAATTTGTCTACTGTTTCAATCAGTGTGTATTCGTCCCCTTCTGCAGAATGTATATCACAGAGTCCGTGTCACAATACAACGCGTTCTCTCGCAGTCGATCGAGGTAGCGATAAAGACGGATTCTTGCCACGGCGGTGACGTAAACTCCTATTACATCGTTCGTATAACGCAGAATAGGCACATCTTCCTCTACACCATATTTCCACGAAATCCAGACGACGTCATTGCTGAAAAACGCGAGGTTCAACACCTCAATGCCAAGTGTTGGTAGGAATCCATGCAGTTCTTTCGGTTCCGTAATCATTTTGGTCATTGTCCAATCGTTCCGCTCCGTCAATTTGCCCCACGTGAAGTTGAGACTGAGTTTGACCAGACCCCGTTTGGCAAAGTTATACCTGATCGCTTCCTTCTCTAGACTATCCGTTCGCTCTCCCAAAATGACTCAGCATACCGGTCCTCGACTTCGGGACATTGTACCCATCGGGGATAACCGCTAGCCTCCGGTTTCAGTTTCAAAAAGTTGTTTATAATTCAACGAAAATTCCGCCCTCGCCTGTTTAGGGATTACACTGTGTCACCTGATACTCGTAAACCTCATATAACTCGAATATCCTCTACTACTATTCAACGGCCAGCATCAACTCGTCCTTTACCCACGTACCGGTGAGTGCACGATCCTCATTTCGCGTATGTACACATTACTCACTTGAAGAGGAAGAGGTGAGGCCACACGTTCTACACATGCAATATATGAGTTTATAATTACATCTGAACGGGGGGAAACGCTGATACAATTCCTCTGGTGGAACGATGGAACATTTGATCAGGCTGTCCATACGTAGGCAGGCTTCTACAGGGTGTCCCAGAAGGAATGTGCCACACTTCGGGAGAGTGTTCCTTATGTTAAGGTATACCGATATAACCCAAAACACCTATATCCAAAATTGAACGGTTACGGAGATAATTGCCTGAGAAAAGTGAGGGCTTCTTGCGGTTCCAAGTACTGCAACCTATACAGCTGATGTGTCGCGGGACAGCGTTGATGACCTTGAGGTTGGAATGCAGTGTTAATCGTGCCTGCGTGACTGTTAGTTGCTTGTACGGGAGTTCGAAGCGCCAAGTAATGTGCTTGGAGCCCTAAGAACGACCACGGCTTTAATGCGAGTGTTTATTAGATCAATTTAACGGCTTTATGTCACTCATACGTTAATTACATGTTAAGTACAGATATTAACATTATAGAAACCACATATTCCTGCCAGTTTTAATACGTATTTGGTAATCAATAAGTGTGTAACAGCTGTCAAAG
>Ga0131853_10014653_pt1 | contig 14367 bp, 8 predicted proteins | sample TergutLab28metaG_FD_92764 | JGI IMG/M metagenome (GOLD analysis project Ga0131853, IMG submission 92764) | Labiotermes labralis P1 segment gut microbial communities from Petit-Saut dam, French Guiana - Lab288 P1 (version 2) (version 2) | ecosystem: Host-associated > Arthropoda: Insects >... | reverse complement strand
TTGTGTGTGAAACTACGTCTCTCATACTACGGGAAGAACATTGTGTGTTAAACTACGTTTCTCATACTACGGGAAGAACATTATGTGTGAAACTACGTTTCTCATACTACGGGAAGAACATTAAGTGTTAAACTACGTCTCTCATTTTACGGAAAGAACATTATATGTGAAATTACGTTTCTCATATTATGGGAAGAAAATTGTGTGTGAAACTACGTCTCTCATACTAAAGGAAGAACATTATGTGTTAAACTACGTATCTCATACTACGGGAAGAACATTATGTGTGAAACTACGTCTCTCATACTACGAAAAGAACATTATGTGTTAAACTACGTATCTCATACTACGGGAAGAACATTGTGTGTGAAACTACGTTTCTCATACTACGGGAAGAACATTATGTGTGAAACTACGTATCTCGTACTACGGGAAGAACATTACGTGTTAAACTACGTCTCTCATATTACGGAAAGAATATTATATGTGAAATTACGTTTCTCATATTACGGGAAGAAAATTGTGTGTGAAACTACGTCTCTCATACTACGGGAAGAACATTATGTGTGAAACTACCTATCTCATACTACGAAAAGAACATTATGTGTTAAACTACGTACCACATACTACGGGAAGAACATTACGTGCGAAACCACGTCCCTCATACTAAGGTAAGAACCTTGTGTGTGAAACTACGTGTCTAATACTAAGGGGGAACATACTAAGGGAAAAAACATTGGCTGACGGTGTTCGAGAAGAGGATACTGAGAAAGACATTTTGATCTAGGAGGGAAGGAATAATAGCGGGATTGAAAAACGAACTGAGGACACTCGTGGTTTGTACTCCTCATCAAATACTATTCGGGTTATAAAATCAAAAAGAACGCGATGGGTGGAGCATGTGGCAGGTATTGGATATAAAATACATATGGCTTCGGTTTCAAAAGAAGTAAAGGGACTACATAGAAATATAGACGTAGATGGAACGGTAATATTAAAATGAATCTCGCAGAAATGAGATGGGACGGCGTACACTGGATTCATCGGTCCCGGGATAAACAAAAGGGGCGGGTTCCAGAAAATGCGGGAAATTACTTGATTAGCGGAGAAACTGTTAGTTTCTGAAGAAGGACTCCGCCCCAGGGAGTCCGTTAAATTTATAATCTTTATAGTTTACACTTAGCACACAGCTGACAGTATTATCCGACTTGTATTAATCACGCAACTGTTAAACTGATGGAATAATTAATTACAGGTCCAGCTATGTAAATACGCTTGCTACACCAAATGGCGTACAAACAAATGCCCATCATATCGATACCGCACCAACACTGCCACACAAGGAAACAACGGTAAGGCATGGATAACACCACGAACCGCCGGACAGGACCTGGGCCACCTTCCACTACAAACATAAAAAACTACTTCCTTAACATCTATCCATATTTTGTCCTCTCAGTCCTACCTCGTCATTCACAAGTGAATGTTTTACAAGAGGATTCTTCACTAAAATTACACATCCAAGCAAGAAGCAAAACAAGCAATAATATAGGCTCAACTCCGTTGCAATTCCTGAATACTGTTATTCCCCCAAAGCAATTTGGCTAAAGCTATACTTCTGACTTGTATTTGTGGAGTTCGGTGTTCGAATCTCGGCCAGAACACTAATAATCCTCAGACATTCCGTGATTTTATTCATTACCTCCAGACAAATGGAGGGACAGTTCGTTGGACCACGGCCGCTTGCTTCTACATCCTTTCAAAGTCATTCCAAGGAAAATTCTTTAATTCTTCCCACGTTTTATAGAAGAATAGCTCATTTCGTCTGCACTGCTACTCTTAAGGAACTTAATGTGCAAGTCACACGGGGACTAGCACTTTCATTTAACCCTTACCTTGCTAACGTGGAGAATATGGTGAGCGCCTAATAATGCCAGCAAATGGCATATAGGATTTAATTCGACGTTTAAAGGGTTAATGAACCCGTAAGTATGTTTCAACTTACATTCGGCTCCCTCTCTTCGGTACCCACGCTATAAGTCCACATCTTTCTTCGTAAAGTGCCTGCCCACGGACTAATTACCGCCCAGTGCAGGGATATTCTGCCACTGACCATACCGGCTGTGAGTCCTGATCTAGTGGAAACCCGCGGTTACTTCCCGCATATTCAGCAGCAAGAGAGTGAGGTCAATCATTAGCACCCACCTACTGCCAAAGTTAGTAGGTAGAAAACGTTACATCTCTTCACAGAGAGCTTATTACGCAAAGGGACAAGATATATTTTATAAATTTTGGCCATTTATACACCAACGAAGGTTTAGAATTCTGAAGCAGTGTTACCTTATTACGAGTTAATGTTCAAATTCCCGACAAACTACTGCGGCCATATGGGCATAGAGTATAACAAATTAAAAAAAAAGCCAGGCAGTGTACTAAAAGGTAACATTGAGGCTCGTTCACCTAACCATGTTTGCCTTGCAAAAGCAATAAATATTACACATTCTGAGTGTCTGTATTCTTACTTTATTTATCCAGCAAGCAAAAACGCATCCGCTTTATTATACTGCCATCTGTGGCCTGTCTGGCTCTCCCATATTTTTCTACGTTATGTCATTAAGGGTATGATTTTCTTTAAACATTGTATGTCTCGGTTATGTCTACAAGTTTTGTGAGAGACATTTCAGATTCTAAAAGGACTCATCGAGATATCATCACAAATATTTATAGGTCTTCTTGTAAAATAGCCGTTAATCTCACAAAGAAAGGTAGAGTCAAGTCAAACACAACTTTTGGATATTTTATTGCTAACGAGCAATAAATATCCAAAATTGTGTTTGACTTTACTCTACCTAACTTTATGATGGTATGCAGCACAACGGCGATGGCTCAGTTCAAAGTTACCCGGTACTCTTGACAGGTTTTAATGAAACTTAAATTTTCTCTACAGATTTTCGAAAAAAAAACAGATTTCATTAAAACTCGCCTAGTGGAAGCCGATTTGTTTCACGTGGAAGAACGGACGGACGGACAGACAGACATAACAAAGTTTATAGTCGCTTTTCGCAATTTTGCGAACACGCCTTAAAAAAGTACAAACGAAATGATGCCGAGAACTTTATTCTGGCATCCGATGCACACATGACACATAGGTAGCAGATGGTACACATCAGACTTCCAAGTAGTCATCACTGTCATTTAAGCATGTGCCTCACCATTGCACGGAGGCTTGTACCCCGGCCTAGAAGAAATGGGAATGAAGTGCCTGCAGCCAGAAGTTTGCGGCTTGCTTTACTTCGGCGTCTGTTGCAAATTGCTTGCCAGCCAGATGTTGCTGACGGGGTATAAAGATATGGAAATCACTGGGCATGAAGACAAGGACTGCAGGGAGGGCGGTCCCAACGTAGCGTCCTAAACAGTCAAAAGTCCGGCTGGTAGTATGGGGACGGGCGTTATAATTCAAAATGATGCCTTCGAGTAGCAAAAACCTTAGCCTTTAGCGTCCAATTGCCTACCGTAAAATTTCAAGTGAACTACAATCATTCTTAGCAGTTAACACAGCCACCATGGTAAAGGAAACCTGCAGTTGCATAAGGCTATTCCACGTGACAATGCTACTACCTTATGTTCTGAAAAACCCACATATCTTATCAATTTAAAGCGCAGTGATAATGTACCACTTTTAACAGTAAGAAAATTTACACTTCTCCCTACACAGTGTATTTATGTGTTACACATAATTCTTACAATAAACAGCGGCTGCTTCCTTACACATTAACCTACTATCCTTTATAATAGAAAGACACTGTGTATTTTGACAGGTAGGAATATCTTTAAAATGTACGGTAATTTAATTTAACTCTTTAAATAGCGAATTAACGAAAGCATTCTTCTTCTTCATTTTTTAGCATTACAGTCCGTGGTGGACCTTAGCCTCTGCAACGAATACACTCACTCTGCCTAACATAAGGCAAGCGTTCTCCATGTGAAATAAGGATATCTTGTCAGCTGACAGTGTAACAACGTAGTGTAATTAATTACCCTACCATTAGAAACATTCGTTATCAGACCAGTAGTGATACAAGAACTTACTCGAAGTTACGTCACTGTAACTCCCATCTACTGACTTGCACATTTACTGTAACCTCCTAAAACCTACGGGTTACTCGATGCGCCGACAGGTTTAATAATAACAAACTGACATTCTGCCCACACTGCATTTATGGTTTTGCATTTATCTCAGAACAAACAGTGATATCAGCCCTATATAAAATACGCTGGGTGGTTTTTGTAACTGAGATCAAAAGTGATCACTTTGCGGTATGAAATGAGACTATAAATACAAGTTTTCTCTTGGTTGTTAAAGTAGATGTATATATAATCTGGTAACTGCAGGTGTACTAAAATCAAAGGAAAGGATTACAACAGTCAAACACAACAGTATATAGTAATCTTATTATAGCATTATGGGCTACATGTTTCGGCTCCTATCGAGTCATCTTCAGGCCCTCAGGATGTAGATCCAAACATACAAACGTTTACTGCATTGTGGGACCCCCAACGCTGTAAGCGTTAAGCGTTGGGGATCCCACAATGCAGTAAACGTTTGTATGTCTGGATCTACATCCTGAGGGCCTGAAGATGACTCGATAGGAGTCGAAACAAGTAGCCCATAATGTTATAATAAGATTATTATATACTGTTGTGTTTGACTGTTGTAATCCTTTCCTTTCGTTTTATATTTCAAACACTTCGGGATGGTAAACGTTAAGTTTATGCAGGTGTACTAAGTTGCGTCACTATAATATTCATGTATTAACTTTGTATACTTATAGTTTGAAGTAATATAAAATCCGGGCATGAGTTAAGATCAGCTGATACAGATTTCGTTCTGACATATGACGCCGCGTTCCTGGCAGTGGTCTAGAAACGTCAGGAACCGACTATTCATGGACGTAGCGTAACACCTCAGAAGAGAGGAACAGTCAGCTGGATCGCTGCTAAAACATCAGAAGTAACAAAAATGAGACACATGCCTATTTTACAGAGACATATCCACTACAGCCGCCTTACTACAATTAAAAATTCATTTCAATGACTCAAGCGTTACATAAAAATCTGAAAACCAAATCAGTTTATATAATTTCAATTACTACTGTTTTATTTATCTTGAGTATCTCGGAGATTTAAGTACACTACAGCATTCTGCCACGATTGAAAAAGAACTACCGTAAAACCTGTGATGTTGGCCAACCTTGTAAATCGACCGCATGTCACAGCACGCCATACTTAAAATGAACGGGCAATTTCCTATAATACCACACATGGACATTACTCCAAACCTGGCCGACTGTGTATCGTAAATCTTGTCTACAGTTCCACATTCAGTACTATGCTTCACACGTAAGTTCAAACTCCCTATGTTGGTCAACAGAGAGCGTTGAGTATTTTTTGTCATACCGTACCTGGGCCGAAATCTTCATTCATTAGCAAAACTACCATTAGCCCACTCACCCTCCATCATTTTCCCATACACATGGACAACAAATTTGGATTTTCTGGTGGCAAAAGGCCCATTACTGTATTTCACAGACCAGCTTTTGTACCTACTACCCAACTGGACCACCTGTCTCTGCATTCTGAAGTGGACAAGTGATAGAGCGTAATTCTATTTTCATAATTTCCATATTTGATGTTCGTATGACCGTGCATCCTTAATATGAAATGACGTTTGAGACCAACTAGATGCAACAATTATGATTTATTAATAATCCATTAGCTCAACATGCTTCGGGCATCATTATGCCCATCTTCAGGAGTGCTAGACCGTACATTACTACATATGGTTTTCAGCACTTGATGTGCTGGCTGATGTCTTGGGGAGCCGGGAGCCCGAAACATGTTGAGCTACTGGATTGTTAATAAATCATAATTGTTGCATCTAGCTGGTAAGAACACGTCATTTCACAGTTTCCATATGTTGGCCATTGGCATAATTTTAGTGGCTTTGAATGGAACCAAAAATGGCCAACACAGACAGGGTCAGTGTACTCCAGAAGTATGTTGTACAGGCTAAAGATCCAAAGTCGTATCACGGAACCTAACAGACTGATGTCAAAACCTGATAATGTTAATGGGTGACCCTCTCAATTCAGCTTTGCCATCACGGCAACCATAGTCTCATTACACGGTTCTAGGTCCAAGATTACTGTTCAGATTTGAACTTCCCATTCTTACACAGTACTTCCCTTACTCTTCTGTCGTCTGGTGTAAATTTAACTCCAAAGAGCAAAGTCCTCCTTGAGAAGCTAATAGTTGCTCAGCCAGTCAAGAGCATCTATGCATTTTCTGAAAACCAAAGTTTCTTGTAAGCCATCCAGTTATTCCTCTTCTGATTCCAATGAATCCAGTCCACATCCCCCATCATACTTCTTTCAGACACACTTTAGTAATATCCCTCATCTGCTTCTTTGTCTTCCAAGTGGTATCCTGCCTACAGACGTTTCGAACAAAACCCTGAATGCGTACTCTCCTCTCTCTCCTGCGTGCTATATGACCCGCCCACCTCATTCGCCGTCGTTTGATCATCATACCAATAATCGACGAAGAACACACAAATTACGAATCTCCTCACTGTGCAATAAAATATTCACCAGCCTACAGATGCTTCCTAGTTCTTTGGTCCGAACTTTATATACAGCGTCCGGTTCTCAAATATCCGCAGTCTATGTTCCGCACTTAATGTGATACACCAAGATTCACACCCATACTCATGTAAAAGGCAGCAAAAGTACAGCTTTGCGTGTCTTAACTTTCACAAATTTCAACAGAAAACAGGAATGCAAAAGAATCCCAACAGAATACAAGCATTTCTCAAATTTAAACTGCTCTTCATCCAACCCAGTGGTCTCCCACCCCTGGGGGTAATGAAGCAATGACGTTAAGGTAATTCCTCATCTTCATCGACTACTGAAGTTGTGAATGGGTGATTTACTTTCACACCCTACATTTATCATTAAGAAGCTCATGTGACAACCTAACAACTTAAATGACGCTCTGTTTCTAACAATTCTGCCTTTCAAGAGGCTGCAGTTGTAACTGATCTTGTTAAATTAATTACATGCACTGTCGTAAGGTTAAATTAAGGTCAAAATGCAACTCGCATTATCAGCCTTACATGTACGCAACCCATCATGCATTTATGTGAAGCAAGTTGGCCCGAACTTGTGTGCATAGGCAAACTCCGTAACGAAAACGGAATATGTTGTATAATTAAGGTTAGTTTTAAACCGCACATTGGGGACGTGATATTTGAGCCATGAATGGCGTTAGTTACGCGTCTTTTATAACGAAAATGACGGTAAAGTTAAGGCCACACATACAATGAAACATGAATAGGAGTGAAGCTGCAAGTCTCCTGGAATCTTGTGAAGAGTTACCGACGTTTTGAACGATCACAGTCGGCTGTTTGACCTTGAAGATGGAGGCAATAAGATCCTTCGAAAGGTCGGTAACCGTTTACGAGTCCGTTTGATGTACAGTCCCAGAAGAATTGCATGTTCAGTGACAATGCTGTGAGAACATCCACTACTACACTAACAGCAAACGTTTCGTAATGAGTCCTTGTCTGCACATGGGCCACCGGCATGATCTCTCATTATGGCAAAATTCTAAGGTTTCGTATGACTTAGGTCCATTTTCTACAGTGAAGACGTGGTCTTAAAGAAATCTTAGGCCGTGTCATCTGGGAAAGTCTGCTACGAATGTCCAAGGCTCGATGTACCTGTTACAATACTGACAACCATAATGGGCAACTTCACGCTCTCATCAAACGTCATCGGCCTGGTCAAAATACAGAGGGTGAGATGGGCGGGACCTATAGCTAGAACGCGCAAAAAAGTTTAGTCGGAAACGTTTATATGAAGAGACTACTTAATAGAACTAGAAATAAATGGGAATATAATATTAAAGAGTAAAAAGTAAGATACTATTAAAAACTATTATGAAGGAAAAAATGGTGCGTACTGGATTCAAAGGTCTTAGAATGGAGTTTTGTGGTGGCGTTGTAATGAGCACCGTAGTGTACTTCTGGTACCCATAAAAGGCGGTGAATTGCTTGACTACCTAGGCAACTACCAACGTCTCAAAAAGTATTGGTCTCAGTACAGATATGTTCTAAACATTTACGTTCTAATTCGCTGAGACGATTAATAACACACACCTAGTGAAGGTGATTCGATTCAATTCAGTCCAGTCCATTTCAGTCCAATATGTACTTCACTGAATAGTTACTGACAATAAGCAACTTTCACTTAGCACGCGGTGAGGGAGGCAAGTAGAGTACAATATTAAAAAAATATCATTATAAACGTCATAAAATAGGAGTACTTCACACATTCCTTCCTTTTTTCCACGTAATATCCTGCATGTCAATGTATTTGGTCAAACGGTCCACAGTTTCTTCTTCCAACGTAACAAAATATTTCCCATTTGGTGTCACGTCATCCTTAGTTCGATCCTCTCCATAAGTTACGTCGATTTTTCCAGTGCCTCACCAGTACTGGTCCTTCCGTTGTCTCGGATCCATTCACTAACATGAACAGATGTTACAGTCGATGGTCGCTCATCAACGCGAATCATTAACAAACTTCGTCCACTCTCCCTTCAACCTATTTCCACAATGTGTATGAGCACCCCACTGCATTGTCATTCTTCCGCAAAATTTCACAATTTAACACAGTGCGATCACAAAGAGGGAAACATACATCATGGTCGTTCTGTGGCGCGTAATGGAAGTCTGTAGCGGCCGTACTAACGTGTTACGGCATTCACAACTTAAAGCCCACCCGCTTGTAACACCTAAAAACTCTCAAGTTTGCCCACACATAGCGCGAACAGGTTTCCTATGATTCTCAGAGCAGACACTATTTCCCTAAACGGCAACAGGTTGGTCTTTACAATGGACATGGCATTTATTCTGTGTGAGGTTGGAACTCAAGTTTTATGTACAAAATTTAGATAAAGTTTCTTTCTTCACAGGGTTAAAAGACAGTTACATCCAACTAAATGTAAATCAGGCGAGCTGTATGTTGTTTATACCCGATACATTCCGTTCAGTGCTGTCAATATCAGTTCACATGTAAATCAAACGTGTCTTTGCTTTTGACTTGCCCCTGGTATGTCAGCAGTAGCTAAATCACGAGACGGTATGGATCAATTCAAGTACACAGTACGTGTCAGGCAAAATGACTGCAATAACCTGAATTTATCATGACCGATACAGTGCTTAGGACTTACTGCTTTATTTTGCAAACTGACCTAACCTCACAACAAAGACACTCCCTTCGCAGCACAAACCGAACCAATACCGAAATATGTGCTTTTTTGAATTGCCAGATTTTAAACAGCAAACAACCTTGTGACAAGATATCTAGACAGTGTTAGATCTTCCACGGATAAACTGTCTTCGGCCAGGGTACAGACAGACATTATATATCGCAAACAAGGTCCGATTTCTTATCAGTCGATAAGAGTTACGAACGGAACATGATGTAGATCTGAAGTTGGGTTGCATCTGCCTCTTATACCATACTTCCCCTCCCTCAGGTATTTGTCCTTAGTTATCACACACTAAGCAATACGTAAATAATTTTTCTTATATTTTGTTGACCGTATATCTAGGCACATCTACGTAATAAAACCCAACGTGATGCACTATTTGTCCTCTGTTTATTTCGTCAATCAACTTCTACATGTTTCGAGCATATTTGTAGCCCATCATCAGGAGGTATACCGCATATATATATATATATATACAACAATTGGTACGTGTTGTACTTTTTAGTTGATTGTCTGTTGGCAGGGTTGGCCAACAGATAGACATCTAAACAGCACAACACGTACCAATTTTATATATATATATATAGTTTACCTCCTGATGATGGGCTACAAATATGCCCGAAACATGTAGAAGTTGATTGACGAAATAAACTGACGATAAATAGTGCATCAATTTGGTTTTTATTACACAGATGTAAATCATTTCTACGCCAAGCTACATTTCTTCTCGTACCTACACATACACTGAGCTACCTACCTGCGTGCTTGCCTAATACCCACATATGTGATTACTGGTCTATCCACGTACCTATTTACATACGCACTCAGTACCAAAAATCACGATCCAGACAATTGGCGTCCCAGACCAGATTCAACCGAAGAAACCCCGCATACAAGTGAGAAGCGTTGCATCTAGAGCCAACTTTTCCGTCACTTTGTTACCAATATCACAACCCGCAATTTACACGCTGAATTGAATTTCGACCAGGTCTGAATACCAAAATTCATCGCTATGAAATCCCGTTCTCTCTCATTTATCTCACCTGCAATAACAGTATATGACCAGAGTTAGGCAACATCTGGAGCACCCGGTCGGTCATCACAGCACTGTCAGCACTTCTGACGTTTCTCGCTTACACTGTCCACTACGTCACTTACTGCAGGATATCGAAATGAGAGGTAATGCAATTGACGTTGAGACACAAGCAGCAATAATAATAATAATAATACTTACTCAATAAAGCAGAGACATTCTTGAGAAGCTAATCGGTTTTCAACTAGTGAAGAATTTCTCCACATTTTATGGAACCCGAAGGTTCATTACCGCATTCACAAGTGACCGCCACCTGTCCCTATCCTGAACCAGTTCGATCCAATCCATACCCCCACATCCCACTTCCTGAAGATCCATCCTAATATTATCCTCTCATCTATGCCTGAGACTCCCAAGCGGTCTCTTTCCCTCAGGTTTCTCCACCAAAATCCCGTATGCGCCTCTCTTCTTCCCCATACGCGCTACATGCCCCACCCATCTAATTCGTCTCAATTTTAACACCCGAACAATACTGTGTGAGGACTAAATAATAACAATAATAATAATAATTCGGAGGTACAAGAGACTTATGGCGGTCCCATTGTCATTAAAATCTCCTTTCCTCAGTCCAACTCTTACTGATAACTACATATATTATAACCGTCAACTCAGTTAAGTTTTGGTGTTTATTAAATCATGGGTTATTTTCAGGCTAAATACATGTAAAAACACGTAAAGGCAGTATACATTGCTATATCAAAATTCAAGGTAAGCAATATATACGGCCTTTAATTGTTTTTATATGTATTTAGCCTAAAGATGACCCACATGGGTCGAAAAATGATGCTTTAATAAACACCAAAACTTAGTTGTGCTGACGGTTATGATTTATATATTTATTACACGATCACACAACGGGATGTCCACCTTAAAGTTTGCTAACTTTGAATGCCGTTTCAGTAACCTACGCTCCATTCCTTCCTCAGAAAATATCACGTTTTAGAGATTTCGTATCACAATAAAATATAGGGGAAGCCTTAATTTTAACACGGTCAAACTCTTTGTAACAGCTTAAATATACAAATTAAATGTCCACATTAAAATACAATAAAACTGGAAAATAAATTAACAGCTAAGTTAAACTTAACAATGATAATGATAACAGTCAATTCCGAGGTGCTGTGTGACATTATGTAACTTGCCGCTGTCTTAAGCTAAACTGTTAGCCACCAGTCCAACATTCATTTTAATAGTATCCTCCCATATATTACTTAGAAATGACCTCTTCCATTCAAGCTTTCTGACACACGTTACAGCCACTTTAGCTCAATAACCGAGCTACACGCTCCGGCGACCTCACACTTGTTTATTCGCTCATCCGAACCACGTATGGTCAACAGCACACATGACGAAGCCCCAAATTAATCATTTTTCTTTATTCTCTTGTTACTTCCTAGTCTTACATCCATATATTCTCGGTACTCTGTTTTAAAACACATTCTGTGTTCTTCCCTTTATGCGGGCGACCCAAAATTCACAACACACACAACAGGTACACGAATAAATTCACAAACAGTATATAAATCACTAGGGCTTCAGAAACATTCTTTTTTTTTTTCGTTTAACTGGCACTTGGCCCACTTATTGTAGGCTTGCATGAGTGGAAATCCTAATCTGGTCCTGTAGTGCTGTATTCTAGAACACACCGCTTCTCATTCAGTGGTGGTCACAGAGAACATAGCTGAACGTTGACCGCCTGTGCATGACTTGTATGACAAAACAGTAGTTTCACTTCTGTTCACATTGTCTATATTAAAGAACATAACAAAAGACGTCATCGCATTACAGATGTTATAACCAAAATCCAATTCACGGTGTAATCCAACAAAAAAAATCTATTTTGTGTCCCCAAACTACCTTCGCTCAAAGCCATCCCTCCACGGTCACTTAACATTAGCCATCTACGAGAAATATCAACTGAGTGTCGAGTTCTTTAATGTTAAATAACACAGTTTGTTAGTAGAATTTATCTGTGAGGTTATTCTGTTTCTCCGAACATACACAGTGAGTTATTCCAATAAAAATCATCTGGCGAGTGATCCTTGTAACGGAGGCACCGTATGTCTTCTTAGAGCCTACTTTTATCATATTATTCATATGTGCTTCGCCTTAGAAAGACCTAAACATGGAGTCACAGCAATCAGTTTATGTCCTAATCTAACTTCAGATATCACAGTCCTCGTCAAGAAAGTGATCGAAATTGACCTAACTAAGAAACTTCCAGCCTTTATGCTTTCAAAATGGTCATTACACGGTTCACATTACACAGCTGCATCAGTTGAAACCAGTCCACGACCTCATACCCTATCTTCTCACCTTTTTTAATATTATTATCTTCTACAAGTTTGTCTTCCAAAGAAATATCTTAAATTAACACTTTCCGACTACCGTTTTGTATGCAATTCTCATCTCGCTCGTGCATGCTACGTGTTCCCCGATTTTCTATTCCTCCATTTCATTACCCTAACAATGTACAATACATTCGTTGTAGGGTTGAAGTTAGTAACAGAAAATCACCAAAAGCCTCATACAGTACAGTCGAGCTCCAAACGGACATTCGAAACGGGATAACTAAGGATAAGAAGCATGAGTGTTGAACATTATACTACAGAGCTATGTCTCTGGAAAAATAATTTATGTTAATTTGCACAAAGTACCGTTATAAAGGGACTTCATCCTTTCGATTCGTAACTACTCTGTCCTTCCAAACTACACCTTCGGTTCCCACAATCCCTGTAGCAAAGTTAGAAACAGAAAACGAACCGTATATCCATGTACAATGGCCGACCATAGGGTCATTATTTTATCTGACCAATATCGTTAGTCACATCAGGCCGTTATTCTAACACACTTGTGCACAGGCGCAAATTGGGCTAGGTTTTATAAGACAAACGGAGTCACAAAAAATGCCTAACGATACTAGTCGATAAAACAAAGCTTACTATCGACGTAAAACTAAGTAATTTATTCTAGTAAACACCATATTCGTACTTTCCCAATTGCAATACGCATTATAAATGTCACAATGTTGATGCTGCGTAATGCAGCCTGTATTATGAGGGCTCGACAACGCCATATACGAAAAAAACCTTAATACATATATACATCCAGGTTTAAAAAATTTGGAAAAGTCTCAAACAACGTAAAATTGCCAAGGGGTTAATATTTATGTATCGATTACATAATTAACGCCTCTTATCAGGCCACAAGGAGTAGAATGATTTAACGACCAGTGGAAATGGACAGCACGTGGAAGAAAGCAAACAAACCGAATTGTAGATATCATCCCCACAGCTGTTGAAGAAACTGAGGATAATCAAGAAAAACTGGCACCAGCATGCCCAGAATCGTTTCCGTTGGAACCATTTGCTCGGTACGACAAAAGTCAATTAGAACAAAGTAAATTCACACGACAGGCAATGTACGCATAACGTGATTTTGAGGCGCGTTCGCGTTAACTATTTTTGTCGTGAAAAATCGATTAGTATTACATATTCTGAGCATGTGTCTGTACCCTTAGCTACCCAGCATGCAAAGCGAATGCGCCGTATTATATTGTCATCTGTGACCTGTCCGGGTGTACCACGTTTTTCCACATTTTCTCGCAAACGGCACAACTTTCGGGAAAAAAGTTATTAAGCATAAAATGTGTACTTTGATTTTCTCTACAATTTTGTTGAAACATTTCTCATTCTACGAAGAATTCAGCAAGATACTATAATAGCTTTAGGTGTCTGTGACCGTGCATCGTGAGCAAATTGTGGAGTGAGAGAGAAAACGGGTACTTTACATGATGACCTATGCAAATCTATTATAGTATTGTGGAGTGAGAGAGAAAACCAACAAGATGCAACAGTTAGATGTTTATTTTTAACAATTTCTCAACATGTTTCGGGCATCATTATGCCCATCTTCAGGAGAACAAGACGTATGTTACT
>Ga0131853_10014652_pt1 | contig 14367 bp, 6 predicted proteins | sample TergutLab28metaG_FD_92764 | JGI IMG/M metagenome (GOLD analysis project Ga0131853, IMG submission 92764) | Labiotermes labralis P1 segment gut microbial communities from Petit-Saut dam, French Guiana - Lab288 P1 (version 2) (version 2) | ecosystem: Host-associated > Arthropoda: Insects >... | reverse complement strand
TACTCCTGATGATGGGTGTGGTTGACACCCGAAACATGTAGAGTGAACTTGCAGAATAATAAATAGACTGCTTTGTGTTGCATCTCGTTGGACAATTATTAATATAGATCAGCGATGCACGGAGCCATAAACAAAATTACATCTTGCACTTCCTAGGTCCTCCTGGAATATAATGCTTTACATATCCTAGGTGCTTCTTGGGGTCAAAAGAGCCTTTTGAACATTCGTCTTCTGATATCTGCAGATCTGTAGATTACATAAATTTACATCTTTATCAACACAGATGTGAGACCTTCAAATATCAAAAACTTTTACACTGCAGAGCTCTCTGCAATTACCAGATCTTCTCGAATTATGGGGGTTCGCATGTTTCCTATTAATACTTGTTCTGTAAAAATTACTTTGGATTACAGTCTTCTGAAATGCTCCTTGTTGTCAAGGGAACATATGGAACGCAAGGCATTCCTTGCTGTCAAAAGTTCATCTCGATTCCCTATACTTTCCCCTGGAAGTCCTACTAATATGTGGACATTTTTCGCTTGGCTATAAAAGAAATTTCAGACCTCTTGTGAAACCCAAATTTTATTGCCGTGTTTACAAACATGCATTAACTGACTCCATCCTACGCCATATAAATCCACTTACAACCTTCCCCGCCCTTTGCTTAATGGCCGTCTTAATATTATCTTCGAACATAGTCTACGTTTGCTAATTGGCCTCTTCCTTTTAGGTTTACTGACGAAAATGTTTTATGCAACTCTCATCGTTCCCACGTGTGTCAAATGCTTCCTCCTTCTCATCATTATCATTAATGTATTTCTGTTGTTGTTGTCATCATTACTGTTATTGCAGTGCCAAAGATATGACGATGGTTATAGCTGCTATTTGTCTTAGGAATGGGCGACCGGGTAGCCAGGCAGTCAGTGAGAAGTTCTCGGTTGACTGGGGTACGTACATGTCCAGCCACAATGACGTCGTGTATATAAAGCTGGACGTGCGCGGTGCCAGAGGGCAGGGCTCTCGATCACTCTACCGGCACCTAGGGGGCGTCGAGGTGCAAGACCAGATCACCGTCCTCAGGTCAGTGGTTAAACTACCAGGACACTGCCTGCGAATTCTTACAGGAAAGATAAGTGACAAGCCAACTGTGTAAACGCATTTCAATTACACCATAAATATTTATATCAACGGAATTCTCCAAGCGAATGACGTATTTTGCTTCTTTTAGTTGTAAGAACTTGTGACAATACTCTACTATTGTTCTTTAAGACTTCTTTGAAGTTTAGTCCATTGTCTGCATGAAGAATGTGTGTATAATTTGAAGTTATAGGAAAAGAAACCTACGAGCACCCAATGGGATCCGTTAGATAAGGAAGTTTCTTACCGATTTCTTACTGCTTGGCTTAGTGAGGTAATAACCTCGGTTACATATCCTCTTGACTCACTCAAGACTGGGAAATTTGTGGGTATTAATGCACGCGTACTGACATGTATTGCAGATATCTTTTGGACAACCTCAAGTTCCTAGACGAGACAAGAGTGGGGGTATGGGGTTGGGGATATGGCGGCTACGTCACAGCCATGCTCCTCGGCTCTCAGCAAAATATTTTCAAATGCGGCATCGCCGTCTCTCCAATAGCTGATTGGTTATATTACAGTAAGTATCATTTATGAAAGAGACTTCCTAATAGCCAACATACAGGGAAACTTTTCTATTCATTTCCCTTTCCTATTACTTTAGAAGAGACGGATAAAGGTAAGGTAAAGTTCACCCTAGAACATGGATCTTCAACCCGCGGCCCGCCAGGTTGTATTATGCGCCCCGAGGTCACACACGTAAATTTTCTATATACTACAAAAATGTCACAGTAATTTAGGCAGTTAGGTGTACCACTTACTGTTACATTTCCACAAGCAGCCCGTGAACCAGCCCACAGTAAGAGGTGTGGTTCTTTCCCATAAAAAGGTAGGAGATCCCTGCCCTAGAACATGCCATGTAGGCATAGAGTGATGGTAAGTTACTTGAAAGTTGTGGAAGTCAAACATGTTTACCGTGCGGTAAATGACGTGCACTTCGTAATTAAGCAAATTATTTGCACATTTTCTTTGGGAATGCAAACGAACGGGTGTCGAATTATCTGTCACCACCTTGACCAAACGCACTGCAAAAATAAATGAGCAATGCTTTACTTTACCCTTCGTGTACAGCAGGCGGAATACCTTCCCCACACTTAACGCAAAGCGTATCCGAAAAAAAGTACTAAGCTTCTCTCCATTTTTTCCTCACCACCTGTCTTCACCACTCAGGCAGACGGCTCAGACGAGAGGTAGTCTGTTCTATGGAAATGAAGGACCAACACCTAAGTTTCTAAATTTGCATTAGTAGGTCTGGAACAAGGTCGAGCCTAATTTGAAATTAAAATCTCTTCATTACAAACGAAGACGATAGTGTTAAGAACAGTGGTTACAAATACAAAAATATTATGATAATAAAAACAAAAGACATACCCAATGACTGCTTTAATGTCACACTACTTGTCTGTAGTGTTATTTACTAAGACACACAAAAAGAAGTTCAGTAAACAGCATACAAATAATGCGAAATTTAAAAATATTCATCGCCCTATGATTATTATATAAGGGACAAGTACTCTGTGGATAAAACGGGAACCCTCTAATCTCTTCCCGATGATTTCTATTTCATATCTACCTCACATTTCGATCGACCTTAATCTGAATCCGGGATGCACAAATCGCGGGCGACGGGCTGCATGGGCAACTATAATGTGTATGGTAGCACCTAATAATTGTGGGTCCTCAGAATGGAAATTGCTTCATGTTATCCTTCTGGCTCCTAGAAGTTTTGGAAGATTTTTCCGCCCCTGATCTAAATAACATAGGAAGTTGAAACAATGTCATTAATAACTCAAAAATCTTGAAATACACCATACGCAATTATCTATCCTTTGGAGAATTCGGATTTCTCACAGAGATGGTGTTGTAGTCAATCTGTCGACCAACAAACGCACTTAATACGATACAATAAAACACTATTCATGACAAGTATAAAATTCCTACATGTTTCGGCACCAGGACGCCATCCTCTGGGTGTCCTCTAGAATAAAGAAATACAAGTCCAACACGCTAATCTAGGTACTGATGACCCTCATAAGAATGAATAAAATGTCAAAATTCTAGATCAGCGTGTTAAACTTGTAGTCCTTTGTTCTAGAAAACTCCCGGAAGAAGGCACCCCGGTGCCGAAACAGGCAGGAGTCTCAAACTTGTTATAAACTATATTTTATTGTATTTTATTAAGAGCACTTGATGGTTGGTTGACTGACTGTAACGATATGCAAGGTACGAGTTACATAAAATTCGCAGGTGTTGTTTTAGATACAAGTAGTCTTGTGGGATTTCATGCCGTGGTAACAGATAAACAGCTGCCGACATTTCGAAGCCAAACAGTCTAAGATGGCTTGGACGTCCGTAAGAATTTATCTGTCTACGCAGTATAATTCGCCCGAAGACCTGAATCTCCTTCTACTCGATTGTTGACAAGGAGTCTTGACCACTTCAGTGCCCAGTAATTACTTTATGTACGAAGACGCTTGACATTAAAAACTTCTACGTTCTTCCCACACAGTGTTTTCATGTGTTGTGTGTGGATCTCAGAACACAGGGCGATTATTTATCTATACTTTTATAGGCGACAGAGCGCACGTTTACTACGTGGCAGTGGCGTACCGGAGTGGGTGTTCAAACCCCCCCCCCCAAAAAAAAATTCCGAAGGCCCTCCAAAACCGTGCCAACCTCAACCCGATTGTGAAAACTATTAAAAATTGCTGAATTTAGGACGCCAACACAAGATGTTCGAAAAGAAGGCAGTAAAATTCTAAAACTACCTAGGTTCGCAATTGTTTTACATTAGCAATTACAAATAAATTGGTTGTCATCATAAATAGTCTTAAAGTACCAAAAATTAAGAAAATTTTACTATATGAAATGAAATTTCTTGTACTAAATTACAGCTGCCTCCAGGACCCCTGACTAGGGGGTACTGCCCCCCGATCCCCCTTCTCTCTGTCCTCTGTCCTCAATTGAATTTATTGAATCCTCCCCCCCCCCCGAACAAAATTCCTGGGTACGCCATTGCTATGTGGTACACACTGAATCTATCACTGGAGTTCAGGGTAATATTAGCTTTTAAAACTTTAACAACCCACTAAATTATAACCAGACTGTATGTGAAGTACGTCCCTGATACAGTGGCATGTTCCGCAGATTCGGCGTTTACGGAGCGCATTCTGGGAGTACCGGGTGAAAACTACAAAGGGTACGTGGAAGCGGATGCGACACAGAGAGCACGTCACGTACCTAGCCACTCCATGTACCTGCTGCACGGCCTGGCAGATGTTACTACACCTTACCAGCATGGCGTCGCCCTCGCGCGGGCACTCGCAGAAGCTGGAATCATCTTCCGCTATCAGGTGAGTTTCCTACAGGGAGTATTTTTCATCGCCGGACTCAGCACTGCACAGAGGGTGGCACCATCGGTCACCATACACCAACAATGACGCCTGATCTAAAGCGAGCATTCCAGCGAGACATTACACGCAGGTAACACTATCTCTCGCAGCCACATTAGCTTGAGTCTCTTCAGTTTCTACCCGAAGTTTCAAACGCGCAAGAGCTGCATGTGGGTAAGAGTGTGTTATCTGACTACCCCCACACACAACTTCTAAATCAACAGGAAGTTGGGCATTACACCTCTGCCAAATTCTCCCTGTTTAATGGCTTTTGTCACCGTCATATCCAGGCATATGTCTAGCCTTTATCCTTCATTCGTCCTCACTAAACAGTTCCTGCAGTTTATGAAGTACAGTAAAATAACAAACTGACCTGTTGCAGAGCTACGCAGACGAAGGCCACCTTTTGATGGGGGTGCTCGAACACGTGTACCGATCCATGGAGGACTACTTGAAGGAGTGCCTTAGCCTGGATGAAGACGAGCAATCATGAGGCTAAGCCTCCTCTATGTACAAACTATGGCCTATTCAAACCGGCCGCATTTGTGCATATCTATTACGTAGGGCCTACATATACTGTTGCCTAAAGCTGAAACACAGGTGATCAATTTTGCGTTTAACACTGGAGTGACAGAAGAACTGCAAGCACTCCGAACAAGGTTGTGAAATACATTAAGGCGCGAAGCGTCGTTTCCTTGAGTTGGAAAGGTCGAAGAAGCTATGATCTTTCTGCTGCTTACTATATCTGAATTCTAGACGAGCAATAAATCTACGATCAACAATGAATGTGAAGTTACTGTGAAGGAAACACAAGTAGTCAATTCTGTCAAACCAAAATCATTTGAGGGATTCATAGAGGGGAAAAAGACCCTTATTTAAGCACTTCTTTATCTACTTTGAGTGACAATAATAACGGAATGTGTGTGAATATGATCCAAACTGAAGAATCAAATGGAGCTGTGGTTGTGACTTACATAAATCAAAAAAGAAAAATGGTGTGAAACAGAGGTAACTGCAGTCATGTTGAAGCGGGAAGCCTTGTTGAAATCACATGAACTCTTCGAGTGCTGGCACAATCAGGGAGACTATTATTTAAAATGTAGGTAGGCCTACTTTAAAATGAGACCGTGTGTGCACTTGACAGCTACAATGTGCATAAAAATGTAAGAGACCTCAAACTATGTTTGAGAGATGCTAGACTCGTAGTATCCTGAAATTGTTTTAACTCAAATACAAGTCTTAAAGCGTGTTACACAAATTTAGTGATATGAGCAAGAAAGACGAAGAGAAATCATCAAATACGTTTCCTCCGCATGACGTATCTTGTCACGACTTATCTTCTAGCGAAAATTTCACTTCAGACTTTGTAAATTCTTTGTGTTGTTCATATTGTGCATTTTCTTAAATTCCATACTTGTAACAACCAACAAAACGCAACAATGAAAATACAATAAAATAGATCACAAAACACGCTTCACATCAGATGCCAACTAATACATGTTTCGGCACCAAGGTGCACTATCGGGGATTTCTTCAGCAACAAAAGTTCGTAGTTCCAACTAATATTTCAGGCACTATTCACTCATATTTCCATCATAAAAGTTAAAAATCTTAAAATGTTAAAAATCCAAATTACACATCCACATTGCTGCATCAACACTGCCACACAACCACAGTCGCAATACTTCTTGGAAATGTACGTGAATAGTGTCTGAAATAAAAGTTGGACACACAAACTTTGTTAAACACTCTATTTTCCAGATAATGCACAAATATATAATTCGTAGATACAATTAAAATTATAAAATATTTAAAAAGTGCTCCAACATGTTTCGGATCACAGAGGATCCGTCATCAGGGAGCCTCATACAGTGCTTGGCTAAAATTACAAGAATTGTTCTATCGTGTCCGTTGACATGGACGTGATCGGTGTTATGGCAGCAAATTCTGACCCGCTGGGCGTGTGTGCAGTTCAGGGAACTACACACACGCACCGACCACGTCCATGTCAACGGACATGATAGTGTAATTCTTGTAATTTTAGCCAAGTACTGTAAAAGCCTCACTGATGATGGATCCTCTGTGATACGAAACATGTTGGAGCACTTTTTAAATATTTTATAATTTTAATTGTATCTACGAATTATGTATTGTGCATTAGTTAGAAAATAAAGTGTTTAATTGTCATTGATGCATGGTGCAAACATGAAGACAAACAATGTTGTTGAAGAACTCCCTGCTGATGGCACCTTGGTGCCGAAACATGTGGGAGTTGGCACCTGAAATGAAGCGTGGCTTGTGATCTACTTTACTGTATTTTAATTGGTGCATTTTGTTGGTTTTTAAAAATATGGAATTCAGACTTCGGTTTCGGATTCACTGTATCTGAATGTATTAGGAATTTCGGGATGCTATGACAGGCTGTTACATTTTACACATGATCTACACTCACGGCCTACTGAATCATCCTCTCAAAGAGACAATCTAAGGTCCCCCACTCCCGGTTAAAATATAGGCTACTTTAACGTATTCACATTAAATCTACAGAAAATCAAAAGTTTAGTCTTAAAATATGATGATAATACTGTTACAATATTAACTCGCGAAAACCTCTGCTCTTACGCACCCAATGGTTACGGCACACACTAGCACACTTCTTACCCCACCTCAAGCTGTCCGGAAATTGCTCACTATACTAACACTTCTTGTTAACTTCTTGCGCTGCTGCACTTGCATTGGCAACATAGACGTTTGATTTACGAAAGCCATAGGCATTTCTAAGGTGCTTGGATTCAATTGCGGCAAAAAATAGTCCGTTAGGATACACACTATGCGATTAGGATCGTTTCGGTGTAAAGGTATTCATACTGTAGTAAGTGACTGAAATAACCTCGGTTCAGTTCAAGTGATGCCTACAAAAATCCAATACTATATACTTTTATAAACTGGCCACGTGGAGGAACGTGCTACATAGACAAAACAAACAGGGACAGATGCTTAGAGAAAAATAATCACTGAACACATTTCCGTATTAAAATACCACACTACTTCCCAAAGGTAAGATCATAACAAAAGAAACTCCTAACACAAAAAAAAAGAAAATGCATTTACAAAAACATCGTTAATAAACTGAAATTAATATTCACGTCTGATACATATCATTTGGCATAACCACGTTTCGTCTGAATGTTGTTTAAGGAGGTCAATGTTTCTGTACAAACCAACGTTTCCCACTTAGTAGTCTGATTTGGGCTTAAGAAGTGAACCTTCTCTGCAACTAGAAGTAGCATAACAAAGTTTCCTCCTAGCTTTCCAGGAAGTATCTCGATAGTGATAATTTTGACTAGATCGATAATAAAGAAAACCACTTCCAAAAGTGCAAGCAATAATTGAATCGATAATGCGTATTAGAAATGTCCGCTGTTTTGGATTCCCGCTTGCAAGTATATCTTTTTGGAAGAGGTAAAATAATGCATTAAGGGTGACTGGACACATCACAACTGTCCATGCAGAACGATCAAAACAAATACAAATCACACGACCTCACACACTAAAATGAAGCAAAATTCGATAGCGCGTTTTTCATGTATCGGAACCCTATAACTAGAAAAGAAAGGGTTATAGACTGAAAAGACAAATAGCGGGCATTTTTGGCCTTGAATATTAGTCCCCTTTCTTAAACACCCCGAGAGTTTCCTAGTTATGAAGAGTTCGTAGGGACTTAAGGCTGAAACAAAATATCTGTTAATCGTGCTTCAACGGTATAAATTAAATACTAATGCTTACCAAAGATTCAAATCTCCTGTTCTTGGCGTAGAATGTAATGAATTCCATAGATGGCTATGCTGCTTTCCGATAGACTAGCTGCAACTGAAAGATGCCTTTCCACGGCGTCTCTTGTGTGTAAAAGGTCCGTGTGTGTATAGTATCCAGACCCACGAATTCCCATAAATATTCCCTTTGTTGTTGAAAAACAAATCTGATTTAAGCAAAGGCAGTAGTCTCTCTTCGTACCTACTGCTTTAGTAAGTATGACTACCAGTACACTGGTATTGCACGGTGTAGCACTATACAGTTCATTCATTGCCTCTAACACTTGCAGCGATTTACATGCATTTTCTCAAACACGTTAAAACGCTGCGCATCAAAAGAACTGAAGGCCGTCTTCTTTAAATTATAATTTTTAAAACTACATACAAACACAAAACACCACAATTACACCCAAACAATTCAGGAATATGTACCCAAACATCGGAGTGTGGAAGCCGTATTTGAATGAATTTGAATGAAGACATCACGAAGTGCTTGGATACGTATAGCAATACTAATTTGTACGTCAGCACAATTGTTTCTATTACACAAGGTAATATGTAGGCCTACATATTACCTTGTGTAATAAAAAAGGTTGTGCTGACGTACAAATTAATATTGCAATACATAAAGCCGTATTTATTTAACAACTGAACGAATAAGTACAAATGTGGAATATTAATATCTGAGGGCCGTTCTGTGGGCTCTTCTTGGTATTACTATGTTATATCGCCTTCAAACAACACAACCAACGTTGTACCTAAGTTCATTCAAACTTATGTCCAATATAAGTTAAAATTACACCACTGGCAACATACTAATATATTAAACAAGGTCACCTTCAGACCTCACAGGTACTCAAATATGCAAACCTCTCCTTTGGGTTTGAAGACAAAACTTCGAAGACGGTTCATAATCGAAATGTGTTAAAATTTAAGACGCGAAATGTTTAAATGTTACAGAGGAAATCAACATTATAAATTTTTCACTAATACATTAGGTAACTGATTTCAATAAGAATACAAACACAATAAACATCAATAGAATTATGTAATAAAATCTAGAATCAGAGAAGATTTACACTACTTGAAAAGAAATATTCTTAATTTCCTCTTACTATCATTCTTGTAAATGCATCAGACTCCATGACTGTAAGATTTCTTTGCAGAGTACAGGACAGTCTGTCCGTCTGCGACTTATTTCCAGCGTCTAAAATATACCGACTTGAAATGCTGGCCGGGTAGCTCAGTCGGTATAGCGACTGACTACGGGCTGGACGGTCCGGGATCGGATGCCGGTGGGGACGAGATTTTCCGTCCGTGCAGACCAGCCCTGGGGCCCACCCAGCCTCCTGTAAAATGGGTACCGGGTCTTTCCCGGGGGTAAAGTGCGGCCGGGGGCGTGCTGCTGACCACTCACCCCCTTCTAGTGCCGCGGTCATGGAAAAGTAGAGCTATACCTCTACCCATCCTCTGGGCCACACCGGGCCTATAACGGGATCACTTTACCTTTTTTACTCTCTTTAAATGCGACTTTGGAGATTTTCACTGAAGACTATTGGGCAGTTCCGACTGTCAGCCACATTAATAATGCTTATATTACATGCGTCCATAAACATATTTTATATGTGATATATAAACAACTTTACAGATTTTCTTTTTCAATTCCGTGCAAAGGACTTTCACTGGGATGTTCAATCTTAATTCCTAGTTCACAGCAGATTGACAAAAAAATCAATTCACATTTAAATAAGAAGGTCAGTGTACCACACAAATAGAGAATTTTGGATATTCGCTACGGGCACCTTCTACTAACTGCTTTTTATTATTCCCACCGTTAACCAGTAGGGACGCTTAATGAATTCCAAAGTACGTCGTCGGTAATTGAGTGTGTGAGCGAGTGTTTGTGGGTGAGTGTGTTTGTGTGTGTTTTTTGAGTGTGCGTGAGGATGATACAACTTTCAGTCCATGTTCCTTCAACTTTGCTTAGACAGCTTACAATAAAACCAACTAGAAGCACAGATTTCTCAAATTTATTTTTGGAATAAAGATTTACATGTTTCGGACAGTTCCTCTGTCCATCATCAGGAGTTTTTCACTGTACACACAGCAATGGTATATGTTATGCAGGTTTGCTGACAGCTTGCGAGCAGGATCAGGACGTTCTGTCCTGATCCTGCTTGCAAGCTGTCAGCTGTAATATACCATTGCTGTGCGTACAGTGAAAAACACCTTATAATGGACAGAGGAACTGTCCGAAACATGTAAATTTTTATTCCAAAAATAAATTTGAGAAATCAGTGCATCTAGTTGGTTTTATTATAAGAATTTATCACGATGCACGGTCATCTGAACGTCAAATTACTTAAACGAGTTATAATAACTAAAATGTTTAGTGCTGAACACCGCAACTATTCGTGACCCGCACACAGGAACATACGCAAACACTCAACCTGTCTTCGTGAATGTTGACGGCCGTTACCGGTCGTGTTGTTTTCAACAACATCTCATTGCATAGACTATGCCCATATTCGTAATCGCGCCCAACGCTGGTTGTGTTGTGCTGAGAAGGAAGGCCTGTCACTAAGCAATATTCAGCCGAACTTTATTATCTCCTCCAGTCAAAAAATAAGAGAATCTGAAAAAAAAAAAAGACAACTCACAACACAGTCAACAATGGCGTCACTTCGAAATTACGAGTTGTCAAGTTCTGAACATTTCGACATCTTCCGTCAAATAACTTAATGTGTTAGGCATTTATTCAACCGCACTGAAAACACCGGAATGGGACCCTACGCGAAGGTGTCAAAATTCTTAATGGATTTAGTTCATCAATAATACACTCCCAAAATTGTGTAATGTCCATAAAACGCGCGGTTCGTACATTAGGCTCTTTGCATTTTTTCAGATGTCTTCCTACTGTAGGCAAAAACAATACATCCGGCCCAGACCCAATAGAACTAGTCCCTGTGTCTCAAAGACCCAGTAAATAAATAAATAAATAAATAGATAAATAAATAAATAAATATGAAACGCTTCGGTGTAGCGTTATGACTTTCATTTTAAGCTAAAACAGACTGTACTTAGCCTCTTCGCTCAGGACAATCTCTGTAGTGTTAGTCAACACGTAAAATGTATATCACTCTTCTAAAGGGTTGGACTGCTCATATGATTATCTAAAGGGAGAAAAGTGGCTTCTGTGTAGCCGTGTTTGCGCTTATGATTTCAATGTGACCTGTCTTTCTAAGAAATCTTTAAGCATAATTTATCTTGAAGGAGCTTACATAGATGGTAAATGACTTTATGGAAATCACTACATAAATACGACGCTTTGTGTGCCATGAAAATGGAGCTTTCTGTGTTGCCTACGTGGCCTTCTTTGACCCCAACGTTATACAGGAGGCCATACTGCTTAATTCATTGTCAGCAAGCACAGTAAGGGTCTGGATAATGTACAATGGCCTTGGACAGAAACAGTGCCCAAACCATTGCCTCCCCTGATGTTGAATTTTGAAAATTTAAGTATACTTTCTTTTATTTCTTTAAGTGCGGAAGAGGTGATGTAATTTCTGAGCTTACAGATTTGGAATGTACTGTATCAGTAACAAAAATCAATGCCGTAAATTGATTCTAATAATTCTTAATATCATCTAATTTCGTAAATATGTGAATTCGGTACATATGTATATATATATATATATATATATATATATATATACGGTTTATGGTTTATTTCAAAACAATGCAAACTGTTTTCCTTCCGGTGCGTTGCTTTCCTCTACGGCGTGCACATCTGCAACAATTTTTGGACTTTGTATAATGTCTACTAACACAATAACTGCAATGTATCCAGACTAAAAAAAAACTGCACATATCCACGAAACCAGTCCGCTTTCTTCCTTTTCATTTTGAATAATACGGATGTGTGGCAGAGATAACAGATTTACGTACCTTACCTCTCGGACCCATGCACATGCACGGACAATGTAATCACTCGGTTTTGTTGACATTTAATGCTGTTGGGTATATAATTTAAAATCACTTATATGGTATTTTGTAAAAATGAAGTCCCGCTATAAATATGCGAAAGTAATATGGTAAAAGTAAATTAACTTACCGCCATAAAATTCACAGACATTACAAGCAACAGACTCTGTTAGCACCTTATCTTACTTAAGCAACCTATTTTGCTGAAAGACAGAAATGAAACAAAAGTATTTCAATGTACCGCAGCTACTGTGTGTACTATACAGATTTCTTTTATAAATGTATATTATTAAAATAATCATCAATATTTTTGGAAGCTTAAGTTTTTTTATACGCTGCAAAAATTTTATCAAGGATACTAAATTCCAAATGTGGATGCTTGGATATCATAAATGTATCGCCTTATTAGTGCGCCTAAGAACAGTTACGATAATCAGCGTAGTTGATATGGAGCTGAAGAAGCTCACTTAGAATAATGGCCGTCTAAGGGCTGGACGGTCGGGTTTCATTTCCTGGTATTGGCAGGAGATTTTACTTTTCCCGACCGCGTCCATACGCATCAGACTCCTGTCCCGTAAGTACTGGGGTATAAATCCGACCTTTCCCCTCCATCTAGTGCTGGGATTAGAAAGAGGGAGATCACAGCTCGACTCCCTCGAGTCTACACAGCGTGGTGCTCAATTAAGCACAGGGAAAACTTTATTTAATGAATAATTTATTTATGACATCCTGAAGAAATAAGTTTTATACAGCTTTTAGTGACCGTCAGAGCATTGTATTATGAGCTGATTCTGTGGGTATGAATAAGTCTCCTGTTAAGTGTTCTCTAGCAATGTGCAGCAAACTCTCCAGTCACGAGACGATGAAAGAGGCAATGGGTTTACAGAACACGGACAGATAGCACTTTTATAAAATGAAGAAATGGACTGAACAACTGCAACAGAGCTCTCTCTACGAGGGAGGAATGACAAGGAACAAAATATGCGTGCAGAGTTTTCAGAGTGTTGCCTAAATGATCTCGAATCTGCCGACACACAAAAAATTAAATCACACCAAGTTATGTACTTTGTAGAATTAATTGTTCCGTTTTATATGAATTAACATTATTATGCCAAAAATATGTTTTCAATAAACTGTTACAGCATTTTGGATTCGTTTCCTACCTTGGCATTTTTATTCCTAGCTAAACTAGTTTCCTTCCCTTCCAATTTTATGCTTTCACTCTAAACTTGAAAAAAATAAACTAAAATATGAAATTATATTTAATCTTCTATCACGCATTCCAGATTCCGTAACCATAGTTCAGCCATCAAGTGCAGAAACATAATATGCATAGGGGATATGCGAACAAGATTTTGAGATGAAGTTCTGTCGAGATTCTGTCCCCATGAATCAAGGCAATCTTACAACTGCAAATAAGCCTGCCAGGTTACAATGAGGGCCACAAACAATCCTGTCGTTACGAAGTAGTCCAGAAGTACATATTCTTCTGTCAGTAATGCAGCATCGACATTTATCGATAAGCATGCCCACAGGTAAGAGCACCACGGGTCGATCTCTGTTCCAGAGGAGTTCTGCCGAGTATGATCAGATGCAACCAAAACTATCTACACATACAATAAGTAGAGAGACAAAGATCAGACTAAGAAAGAAAGAAAGTAAGAAAGAAAGAAATTAAGGATAAAAGAAAGAAAGAAAGAGAGAAAGAAATTAAGAATGAAAGAAAGAAAGAAAGAGAAAGAGAGAAAGAAAGAAAGAAAAGTTAATAGCCCCAATAATTTTCTCAAGTTGCCTCTGAAGAACCCTTCGAATTCATTCCGTGAAATTCAGTAACATTTTAATTTCATAATATCCTACCAAGAAATATAAAAAATTAAATACAAAAGTAATGCTCGTTCAATGGAAGATTTATCTCTGGGAATCATAGCTGTAGATGGCAGTAATCATAGCTGTAGATGGCAGTAATCATAGCTGTAGATGGCAGTAATCATAGCTGTAGATGGCAGTAATCATAGCTGTAGATGGCAGTAATCATAGCTGTA
>Ga0131853_10014650_pt1 | contig 14368 bp, 8 predicted proteins | sample TergutLab28metaG_FD_92764 | JGI IMG/M metagenome (GOLD analysis project Ga0131853, IMG submission 92764) | Labiotermes labralis P1 segment gut microbial communities from Petit-Saut dam, French Guiana - Lab288 P1 (version 2) (version 2) | ecosystem: Host-associated > Arthropoda: Insects >... | reverse complement strand
TGGTAGATGAATGAATGAGTATGGAGCAATGGTGGAATGATACTGACAGGGGAAACTGTGGTACTGGGAGAAAAACATTATACAGTGTGGGTGGTAGATGAATGAATGAGTATGGAACAATGTTGGAATGATACTGACAGGGGAAAACTGAAGTACTGGGAGAAAAACAATATACAGTGTGGGTGGTAGATGAATGAATGAGTATGGAGCAATGGTGGAATGATACTGACAGGGGAAATCTGAAGTACTGGGAGAAAAACAATATACAGTGTGGGTGGTAGATGAATGAATGAGTATGGAGCAATGGTGGAATGATACTGACAGGGGAACACTGATGTACTGGGAGAAAAACATTATACAGTGTGGGTGGTAGATGAATGAATGAGTATGGAGCGATGGTGGAATGATACTGACAGGACATAATCTAAGTTCTCGAAGAAATGCCTGTCCCAGCACCACTTTGTCCACCCCAAATCCCACACAGTCGCAATGTGACAATATTTTCTTTGCGTTTTATCTTATCGGTCGCATTAATTAATCCATTAGTAATAAGATAACATCCCTACAAGTACATGTTGAAAGGAACTCTTGAATATACCCACGTTGCATTACATCTCCTGTGAAATGCTTGCAATTCCATTTATTTTAGTCACAAAACAGAAATATAGTCGATTATGTCTTCATCGTACGTAATCAAATGTGAAGTCAGTTAACTGCCCACTCATTCCACTGAATAATTACAGCATATCACTTGCTCATGTAGTGGCACATCCGACTAATATTGAAAACTGTTAGTTATCTGATGTTTTCATTTGTTTCTACATGACATGCAGATTAACCATAAAAGAAACACTCTTTAAGCCTGGCATAAATTCCATTCATCTGACATTTGTGATAAACAGCTGACAGTGAAGAAGGTTTCTGTTCGAGCGCTGCATTGAATGTCCCCTGTCAATCATTATTCCAACGACAATCTATCTGTCGCCGATCCTGAGGGTGCCAGCACGACATGACGGCCTTGGTTCTCGTTGCAGTTTAATCTCATGACGCTTGAAGAATAGGGACGATTATTGTAGGCCTCTTATAATCTTTAACGGATTTACTTTATCTTCCTGTTACTTACTTACTTATTTACTTACTTACTTACTTACTCACTTACTCAGTCACTCGCTCAGTCACTTACTTACTTAATTACTTACTTACTTATTTTACTCGCTTGCGTACTTGCTTGCTTGCTTACTTACTTACTTACACCGTGGAGCAGAGTCCGTCTTGAAATGCTAACCGGTTCTCAACTAGTCAAGAAATTCCCCGCACTTTATGGAACCCGAAGGTTCATTACCGCATTCACAAATGCACTCTTTGTCTATTTCGCAACATGATACGTTTTTGCGGTGAGTTGTTAGCACCTCGCTCAACCCCCAAGCTTGGAGGACCCCCCTTGTCGGCTGTCCGCGACTGCTTATTCAGTACATATTGGAGGCCGTTCTTCTACCCGCAACCTGAGGACGCGCAATGCTGTGGTGACAGGAACCCACTTATCACGGATTTCATTTTCCTCTGAACATTACAATCATGAAGACATGTTGCATTCAATAACATTCGTCTGTGCGAGATCGAACGTAATTATTAAGGAAAAGAGAGCGAGGTGAGAAAGTGTCTGTGATGGGTAGGAGGCCTGAGGAAAGGTAACTTGAGTCTTGCGGGATGAGGAAGCTGCGAAAACCAGTGGGGAAAAAAAAAGATGGCGGACATGAGGTCAATCCCGTGTCAAAATTAAAAGCGATTTCTGTAGTTTTTAGACGATAAATGTTTTCGCACAGTTAATAGTCGCTGAACCGTGCTATCTCGAGAAACTACCACCTTCCGCATCCCGTAAATGCTGTACCTTCCAAGTCTCAAGTTATGACTCCTAGCCCGTATGTAGTTTCCCAGCTGTCTTAACTCTTTACTATAAAGATGTAGCATTGCAAAGAGAACAAAGACTTCTCCAGGACGTTTGTATGTGATCATTGCCATGTTTTAGCCTTGCTGCAAATAGCAGGGTGCGAGAGTAAACTAAAGGAAGAACCAAACAAACCTACAATAGTAACTCTCCATGAAGACTCCGCTGTGACTCTCAGTGACTGCATAAATTGTGAATATAAACACGGCTAAAACCGCTGCTTGTGTACCCGTTCCGTGAAATATGGTTATTCACTGTTATACTGAACCAACACGAGATAAGCGCGCATACAGAGCAAACACACAGCTCAGGGTGTGCAAATAGCTGTGAAATTGTGTGAGATTAAATATAGACCCGTACTGTGGCGCCGAAGATCCCATGACGGTTTATTTGATGACTATTTTAATTCATGGAATATTTACGAAGATACGTTAATAGGACAAAAGGGCTGCACACTGTCTTACTCGGATGTCGGAAACAGAAAACACTCTCTTTTCTATAAACAGTCTTTGTTTCATTTTTTCGCTGCTGAATTCTGACACGTTAAAAGCAAATACATTAATTTCTTTTAAATTTAGATTCTTCCGCGAATTTGACCAAGAAGCCTTTCCAGTTTGTTCGCCGATACGCCGATTGAATTTGCCGTTCATTTGACTGATAGGTGGGGTTTTGAGAGTGGGGAAAGTCTCCTGTTGTTATAGATGGGATTAATATGGATTCATAACCGTAACTTTTTGGAATATGCGAGCGTTATTTGTGCAAACATTAACGCATAATTGGGAAATAATGTCCTGTGTTTGTGCAAATATTTTTTCTCCAGGCTCTAGAATGGCTGAAATGATACCTCCCAACGAATACCAACAAGAAATTGGGCTACACAACACCACCCGATAAGAAACACACCGACACACACACAGCACATCGACTAGATCATTTTAGATCGTATATGAAGTATTCCTGGGCCGGGTAGCTCAGTCGGTACAGCGACTGAGCTACGGGCTGGACGGTCCGGGATCGAATCCCGGTGGGGACGAGATTTTCCGCCCGTCCAGACCGGCCCTGGGGCCCACCCAGCCTCCTGTAAAATGGGTAGCGGGTCTTTCCCGGGGGTAAATTGCGGCCGGGGAGTGCTGCTGACCACTCACCCATTTCTAGTGCCGCGGTCATGGTACAGTAGAGCTGTACCTCTACCCACCCTCTGGGCCACACCGGGCCTGTAACGGGGTCACTTTACCTTTATATGAAGTATTCAGATGTTTGTGTGCCTACTTGGCATTTAACTTTGTAAATGTTTCACTCTTGGCTGACTTCAGCACCGTCTTGCGTCTATTCTGAAGTCCACAGTTTCGTAATTTTATAGTTCTAAATTTTGCAACGTTCTATTGCTGCTGTTACTCACACACACCTTTGTACTTTGGGTACCCTGAAAGCGACGCCTCGGCGCTGAAACGTGTAAGAATTTGATGTGCTGTGTATGATTTTTAGTCGTTTTATGTGCATTTGTTGGTTAGTGTAAATATTTGCAAGTACAGTGCACGGAGTGTGTGTAATGTCAAAAGAACTTCAGGCTAGTTCTCACCGTCAGTGTTTTCCTACTAGCCGTATCATATTCCATCTGGAACTCCCATCCGGTGGCTTTCCCTCAATCTTTTTATATGCATTTCATGTTTTCCTCATCCAAATTATGCATCTGTCGGCTAGGATTATCAGCAAACTAGCGCACTGTAATTGGTGGCTTAGCTAGGTTTGTTTGGCGTTCGGAGCGAGTAATCACCGTGATAGTCCCTAACAGACATAATAGACTTTAAAAATCACAGTCAGCTATTAAATTTTCCTTGATTTTGCTCAATAATTTAAAATTTTTGGCACATAAAATCGATATTTTTTTTTTTTTTGCAAAATGTTCATTTTGTCTCTCATTTTGCCGCCCCTTGGACTCTGCTGCCCAGGGTAACAGCACCACTCGCCCCCTCCACCCCAGTTACGCCCATCATTTTAACCGCTTTCATTTGACACCCCTCACCCCCGCTAAAGTATACCTATAGGCAGTCTGTACCAATCATAAGGGACTTCGTTACGTAAAGAGGTAAATTTCACCCTAGAACAGGCCACGAAGACCCAGAGGGGGAGTAGAGGTATAGCTCTACTCTTTCTTTAACCTCGGCGCTAGATAGGGTGGGTGGTCAACGCCACGCCCCGGCCGCTTTACCCCTCGGAAAAAAACCCGGTACCCAATGTATAGGAGGCTGGGTGGGACCCAGGGCCGATCTGGGAGGTTGCGAAAAATCTCACCTCCACTGGGATTCGATTCCCGGACCTTCCAGTCCGTAGCTGTACTGTAATTTTCTTCAGCTTATCATTCCTAGTTGAATACAGTCAGTTCTGTTATCACGCGTGTTTCTTCAGTTCCAATTGGCTGTAACACGATGAATAGGTGGATGCTGGTTGAATAACGCTAATGTTCGCTATTCGCGTGTTGGCTATTATGCGATTTCAGCGACCAGTATGATGACATTAGTTTGAATGACGGACCATTTTTTTTAATGTGGTTCTGTTTTTATTTCTCGATTTCCTATAACGCGAAGTCTCACAAGATCGCGGCTACATATCACGTTGTACCAGAACTGACTGTACTCAATGTAAGCTACTCTCCACGTGGGTTCCCAATAAATGGAAATGCAAATGTGCTGATTTCCTTAGAGACCGTGTCCATGGGTATTTGTAAGTGACGGCAGCTCTCGTTTGGATAGTGTCATTCTTTCCATACTGTATGCCATCATTCAGCTTGTATTTCTGAAACATACAGTATCCTCTTTGTATGGCCCAAGACCAAATCCCGTGGCTGTATTATTTCCATTACTTCGAACCTGTCAGACATTTACCAAACACAGGTTGAAGCCACTGTTGGTGGCGCCGAACGAGGATGTGCAGAAGTAGAATCAACAGCATTCATAACATTCAATATACTCTTGCCAATCCTTGTAGTGGGCCTGTAAGTCCTAATTATTGAAGACTAAAGTTAACGTAAGTTACATTTAAAATTTCTCCTAACCTCGAGATTTAAGGTTTCCGCCGAGATGAATTGACGCTAAATTAAACACTTTATTGTCCAACTAATGCACAATATATAATATGTAGAAGGTATTCGGGCCTAAGAGAGACGAGGTAACTGGAGACTGCTGAATGAGGATCTTCATGATCTGTACGAAGTGTATTAGGATTTACGGTAATTTAGTGGTCCTAACTTAAACTGTGCCAGTCTCAGTAGCCGCGCGGTCTAAGGCGTAGGTCTGCGGCCGCTCGCCTGCTAATATCGTGGGTTCGAATCCCACCGGGGGCATGGATGTTTGTCTGTTGTGAGTGTTGTGTGTTGTCATGTAGGGGTCTCTGCGACGAGCTGATCACTCGTCCAGAGGAGTCCTACCAACTGTGGTGTGTCGTTGTGTGTGATCTAGAAACCTCGTGAATGAAGAGGCCCTGGCTCACTGGGGGCTGTCGCGCCAAAAACAAACAAACCAACACACAAACTTAAACTATGATGCAGGGACGGTTTGTATGTGTTATGTTTGCCCTCTGTGTTTCTCACATGTGTTAATAATATCCACTGATTTGCAGCTGTCTCCCACGTTCTTAATACTTCGCGACGTACGCTTATGTAGGCGGTTGGTCCAGTGTAGTAGAAGCCTGTTCGAATCCTGATCGAGGCCCAACTGTCGTGACTGACATCCAGTCGAACTCGGTTAAAACGTTATGTGTCGTTATAAAGGAGCATTGCTATAACGAAGCGGAGTAATGCTTTGTTTAAAAGTGAGGATTTAATTGGTACCACAGAACATCTGACGGTATAGACGAGGTGTCGCATTAGCCGATGTCGTTATAACCGGGTTCGACTGTTTTTAGGCGCGTTCGTGAAATTGCGAAAAGCGACTTAGCTTCGTTACGTCTGTCCGTCTTTCTGTTCGCATGGAACAACTCGGCTCTCACTACACGGATTTTCATGATATTTGAGTATTTTTCGAAAATCTGTCGAGAAAATTCAAATTTCATTAAAATCGGACAAGGATAAATGTTACTTTACATGAAGACCAATGTACATTTTTTATCACATCTCGCTCAGTTCTTCTTAGAATGAGAAATGTTTCAGACAAAAGTTGTAGAGTTATCAAAACACACATTTTGTGTTCAGTAGCTGATTTTCGAAAATCGTGTCGTGTTCGAGATAATGTGGAAAAATATTGTAGAGCGGACGGGCCACAGATGGCGATATGGCGCATGCACATTGAATGCTGGATGCCTGAGGCTACAAATGCATTCAGGTTGTGTAATACTTACTGCTTTTCCTCTGTAAAAAGTGGTTGCACGAACGCGCCTCAGTTCTACGTCATACGTACGTTGCCTGTCTTGTTTGTACCTTTTCTATCCACCCGTACGAAATTCCTACAATCTGCCTTACACAGCCCACAACCTTCTGACATCCCTCTTAATGTCTTCTTTCCATGGCTCATCTTACGTAGCATGAATTGTTTGTGCAGCAACATGTACTAAATAACCACCCAACTAACCATTTTTTAAAAATATGTGTTTCACTCCCTCGTGTGAGTTGTCACCCAACTGTCACCAGAACCACGCAGTTTCCATGAGGACGATCCGCTTTTCCGTAACATGCTGAACGCAAACATCCGTTTCCATGTTACGCACCTGCATCACTCGCATGCTAGTAGCATGACGTCACACACAGTCCTGAGGCACTGGCCGCGTGTGTTTATATTTGATACCGACCGTTACGCAACACACAGTCCATTATGTACAGCGCTCAGGGCGTGGCACTGCTGCCTGTAATTACTACGGACGTCCTCAGTTTCTGCATTACCTACAAACGTCCGCACGTACTTTATGATTTTCAAGCTCACTAGAATTTAGAATTCATCTCTACCTCCATGTGAGTTATGTCCCCATAAAGCAATCTTTCCCAAACGTTTAGCCTGCAAATTACTGTACCGAAGGTAGTCCTGTCTCTTTGAAGGCTAAGCTCAGATGGTACAATCTTAACCGTTTAATTACGATATCTAAAACATTTTAAAGACCATTTCGTACCGCGCAGTGAACACTTTCCTGAGTTAAAAAAAACCAATCAGTTAATGTTGTATAGGGAAAACCTCCTTTGTTTTTTATCTGAAATACATACAAAACATAGAAATACTCTGTGGGCAGAACGTAGGATTTTTTAACGCTGAAACTCATGTTGCTTATATTAACCGCTAGGCTTTTAAAATGTTTAATGTGTGTTATCCCTGAAATGTTAATACAGCACGCAACAGAGAAACAAACAGTCCGTCAATACATAGCATGTGGCTCGAAAACGTGTGGCTTTTTAGATTGCTATACCGGGGCGCTGGTAAGTCCTTAGCCCGACCAGGAAGGAAACAAGCTCGGAAGCATGTCAGGGACGCGCGTGATTTCAACAGCATCGAGACGCGAGCTGTCATTAAGTTTTTTTTCTTCCTGCAAGGCAAGGTGCCGAAGGAAATTCACACCATTCTGACAGAAACATTACTTTGTTTCCTTCCTGGTCGGGCTAAGGACTTACCAGCACCCCTGTAATACAGTGTTGTGTATCCACGTTGCATAACATCCCAGAAGAGCGACGAGCCCACCGTTAATTCACTTTGTACGTAAAGTTGCCCTGTACGTTTCTACTGCTGCAGTTAACAGGAGACTGGTAGAGAGACAACTGCCAATCCACGCTGCATAACATCCCAGAAGAGCGACGAGCCCACCGTTAATTCACTTTGTACGTAAAGTTGCCCTGTACGTTTCTACTGCTGCAGTTAACAGGAGACTGGTACCCACCCTTTGTCGACATGGCTACTGCGACGAACAGAAGGAAGGTTTTGAGCGTCGAAGGAATATTTCAAGTGATGCGAGAAGTAGAAAATGCTTTAAAAAAAAGGGGGGGGGGGAATGTTTATGCGTGTCGGGAATTTGACTTGTAAATTCTAGGACTCGAACGATTTCGGAAAACAGAACCGAAATTATTAGTGCGTTTGAAAGGAGCGAACTGGGATTGAAGCGATTTCGAAAGCCTGAAGAAGTGACGTCATTGACGCGCTGCGTCCGTGGTTTTAGCAACACAAAGTGACAATGTACCGGTGAGCGATCTTAATCTTGTGATAGCGTTTGTTCTTACTAAATCTAATGTAAATTGATTTATATTTTAGCGTAAACGTGTACGGAAATTGGCAATTACTGCGTATAAATGTAATTCTTATCGTTTATAAATTTTAATTGTAATTTGAGTTGGAAACAGTTGGAAGCTTCAAAATGTAACCCTTTACAGACGAAGCGCAGACCGCTTTATTTAAAGCCCCAGTCCGTACCGCGCTGTAAACACTTTTCATCTCGGTTATAAAAACGTATCAGTTTATGCTGTAAGTGGCACAAGTCGCTGTTTGCTCTCAGATAAACACAAAACACATAAATACAGTGTGGGCAGAGCATACAGTTGTTGAATGTTAAACTGGTGGTGCATCACGTGACCAGTAGGCTTTAAAAGTTTAAGTATTATGCCTGCAGGCCTGTATTTTGTCTTGAAATATTTTTCCTTCCTTTTTACCATACACCTCCTTCAGAATGACACTTCTTTATAAAGACAGAATTTATTAAGTCCCCTTTCATTGTGTTGTAACTAAGTTAGACTGTATATCATCTACAGCGTTAGGCCAACAAATGAATATCATATTTTTACACACATCACAACAGAAGCGGTGTACATTAAATTTACAGACCTTAATGTGTAGCCCGGATAGCATACTCAGATCGGTGATTAGGCTAAGGGCTAGACGATTCGCGCGATCATGGTCCCATTCCCGAGAGGGCAAGAGATTTTTCTTTTCTCCTGGACTCCCAGTCCGCCTGTGGGATCCCCCTCAGCCTTCCATACATTGTGCACCGACGACTCCTACCATGGGGGTATTGAGGCTGGGATGTGGAGTCAATCACATATCTCCACATAACTCCCGCATATGGTGTACACAGGGATAGCTTACAGTCCAGTTCCAACGTCCTGAAATGTTGATATGGCGGAAGTGAGGAAAGATGATGGAAAAGACAGGTGCAGAGTAAGCTAGTATCTCTTGTATGGCGCAAGGTGTCAGCGAAAAACATCAGTTCCAAATACATCGGCCGCCGGTCCAAGTAGCCGCGCTGTCTAAGGCGTAGGTCTACGGCCGCTCGCCTGCGGAGATCGTGGGTTCGAATCCCAACGGGGGCATGGATGTTTGTCTGTTGTGAGTGTTGTCTCTGCGACGAGCTGATCACTCGTCCAGAGGAGTCCTACCGACAGTGGTGTGTCGTTGTGTGTGATCTAGAAACCTCAAGAATGAGGAGGCCATGGCCCACGTTGGGCCCCAGCACCACGGGGGGGGGGGGAGGAATCGTTTGCTAGAACATTAGACGCCGGCACAGTTACTGTAATGTAAGTGATAAATGCTTTTGCACAGATAATAGTTGCTGAGTCATATACATTCGCCTGGCGAATACACACCTCATCCTGCTTGCGTTCCTGAAATACCTCCCAGATCTGTACAGATATGCGTCGCTTAACGACTGGGATACGTTTTGAGAAATGCATCGTTCGGCGATTTCATCGTTGTGCGAAAGTCATCGAGTGTGCTTACACAAACCTAGATAGTATAGCCTACTACACACCTAGGCTATATGGTATAGCCTTTTGCTCCTAGGCTACAAACCTGTATAGCATGTTACTGTACTGAATTCTGTAGGCAATTGTAACACAGTGGTAAGTATTATAATAAAGGAAAATGTAAAGTTCACCCTTGAACAGGCCACGAAGGCCCAGAGGTGGAGTAGAGGTATAGCTCTACTCTTTCTTTAACCTCGGCGCTAGATGGGGTCGTTGGTCAACGCCACGCCCCGGCCGCTCTACCCCCGGGAAAGACCCGTTACTCAATGTATAGGAGGCTGGATGGGCCCCAGGGCCGGTCTGGACGGGGACGGAAAATCTCGTCCACACCGGGATTCGATCCCTGGACCGTCCAGCCAGTAGCGAGTCGCTATACCGACTGAGCTATCCCGGCCCACAAGTATTATAAAATAATATTATAATATTATGGGACCACCGTCATATATGCGGTCCGTCATTGACCGAAACGTCGTTATGCGGCGCGTGACTGTGGTTACCGGAACTGAACAGTACCTGTAATTATTATTATTATTATTATTTAATGCAATTGGGTTGTCACCCGGTGGCAGTGGTTATTTTACATGTAAACAAAACATGAAATTGGTTACTAATAAATTTAAGTCGCGAGGGCTACATGAGAAGCATGTAGTGGCAACTTGGAATGTTGGGAACCGTCTCAGCATTTGCTTATAGACACAGGGAAACCAAGAAAAACCTGTGCCGAGCTGGCCGGTCCCAGGACCTTCCGAATACTTACTTCTAGCCAGCAGCCCGGCATCTAAAGTAAAAACAGCAATACACACATAGTACAACAAATACACATAAGATGACAACAATACACACAATACATCTTAAAATACAGCATGTTGAAAGGGTAAACAACACCAAGGTAAGAAAGTACTGTATATAGTTTCTAGTTTCTAGTATTTATAGAATTGAATGGTACTCACCTGCAGAAAGGCTGCTGCTTGACACCAACGTCAGACCCTTGATAACATTCTAAAGTGCAACATTCTATGTGTTTTCATTGTGGCAGAAGCTGCGCGATGTCTACCCGCGGACACAAACTGTGTATTTTGAAGTAATTTTCATTTTCCTGCCGTGTAGGCCTATCACAGGAGATACATACTAATAAAGCAACCAACAATAAAGCTGTCTGTCTACACGCGTAAAAAGACACGTTTGTAGTGTCACACTAATGGAATACACAACTATGTGTAAAGTACACAGACCTTAGCTCCGTGTGCAGAAACACGAGTGTCCATAAAATTTACACACTTTTCCTGAATGACGTTTGTGTTTAAGGGTGGCCTGTGACGTGCTTGGACGTTGTCTTCAACGATCTGTTTTGGACTGTTCCATTAGTTTGTTAGTCATCTGATGTGATGTGACTACAGAGTCGTGTTAGGTTAGTCTGCATGACACTCTGTGTTTACACTGCGTGAAATTCTTCAGGGCCTCCCGTTTTTCGCTGATGGGTCGTTCGCCCAGTCCTTCGTGCCCCCTCTTTATTCTGTCTTTTGTGTACGGCTGACATTCTTACCACATTCCTGTACAGACTGTCTTAAAAATTGGGAGCCTCAACCCCCTGGAACCCTCAAGGACTGTCCAGGCCTGTAATGGGATTTCTTTAACTTTACCTATACAGCGATACCTCGGCTAACGAGTGACCCTGCTAACGAATTTTTCGGCTAACGAAGATTTTTTCGCTGTTTTTCGGGCTCGCCTAACGAATATGGATTCGGCTAACGAATGTTTTAGTGGATGCGCGCGCTAACATAAAGCAGCAAACATGAACGGTCAGGCCATTCCAGGAGCTTATCTTTTCATTCTGTATGTGTGTTTCGGCTAACGAATGTGATTCCGGAACGAATTATCTTCGTTAGCCGAGGTATCACTGTATAGCCTGCTGCCTTTCAACCTGAAAATGGAGGTATTTTTCTCACGAAACGTCCGTAACCACCCACCAGACTGCACGATGTCACAACCCAAAGGACCACGATATAACAGGGACTATTTCTGCAGTTCCGTCCAGTATACAGCTCATATTTATTCAGAAGTCATTATTAGTCGTGTTAGCTCAGTTGGTGTAGTGACTAGACTACGGATTGGACGACCGACGAAATTTGTTTCGAACCCCGAGAGGGGTATGAGATTGTATCTTCTTTAAATCGTCAAGACCGGCTCTGGAGCCCATCCAGCTGCCTACAGTACAGGGTGCTCTTTCGCCGGGGGTAGAGCGGCGGAGACGCGAGTTTGACAAGCCAGCTCCATATACTGCCTGAGTTACGAAAAGTTGGATCTCTCCTTTCACTTCCTCAGATGCTGTCGTGGCGAATAGAGACAGCTTTACCTTTCCGATACGTCAGTCATCGTCTTCCCTTTAGCCACTGTTTCTCAATCTATGGGTCGCTAAGCTATTCTGAGTGGGTCGCGAAACAGTTTCCTGGACGTCCTTATTACTGCCTCCAGCTGCTCTGACGAGTGGGATATGTGGCTGGTTGGCTGGCTGGTGTAAAAGCGGGAATATGTTTTTATCGCCATAAAATGCCGGGGAATGTTTTGGCCAGCTGAGGAGCTGTCAGCTTCTCAAGAAAGACTCTGCTTCGTGCGACGGAATTATAAGAGGGCAGGGCTTGCTGTTGACTGTCAGTAGGAAATGCACGAATTCGGCAGTTGTGTTGACCTTCGTTAATGCTTCACTGAATGTTAACACTGGGTATTGGCCATTACCGTCCAACGTAGACGGCTATAGGGTGGCGGACCCTGGTGCGGGAACCTCAGATGACACAAACTTCGTTGACGTTTTTCAATTAAAAAATGTAAAATCGCTCTACCTTTCCTCCCCCCCCCCAGCATAAATAGATGGCTTGGGTACTGTATGTAGGTATTTTTAGAGTCTAAGTAAGCTACAATGAACCCGGGTGCGAAGGACATTTAAATCGTATGTACCGACTGGACATTTACGAACACATAGAAATAACTTACACAAGACACTGCGCTTGAATTCAGGTGCTTAGATTATAAGCACTTATTGTGCAGGTGTTTTAAGGTGATTTGTCTGTACCATTTCATTACTAAATTGACACCTGTTTCACTCCCACCTCAGAAGTTCGCATGTCAGCACCGATTGCAGGAGATAATAAAGTGCGACGTTGGACTGCCCTCCTACGACACAACTTTTGTAACTAAGTTTCGTATCGTTCAACTGGTTCAAAAGTTCAAAGTCGTACACACACACACACACACACACACACACACACACAAACTCCCACCTCAGAAGTTCGCATGTCAGCACCGATTGCAGGAGGTAATAAAGTGCGACTTTGGACTGGCCTCCTACGGCACAACTTTTGTATCTAAGTTTCGTATCGGTCAACCGGTTCAAAAGTTCAAAGTCGCACACACACACACACACACACACACACACACGTGGTGATCTCAGAGGCCTCCTACCTTTGCTGAAGAAGGGTAAGTAGGCCAAATGTTCCACAGAATTGAACAGGTATCAGCTTTTCTGTTAGAACCACCAACCATACAACTAAGCCTGCAAACGTACATCAAGTGTCTGGCTAACGGTACGTGAAAGAAAAAGCTACCCAGGACCTGGTTCTTTGAGTAGTTATCTGTGCGACATGGAATTTCGTCAGGTATGCGTTTCAAGGCAACGTAGTCTTTAGATGCGTTCGCAAAATTGCAAAAAGTGACTATTAGCTTCATCTTGTGTCTGTCCGTCTGTCCGCATGCAACAGCTCTGCTCCCACCGGACGGCTTTTCATGACATTTTCTAGCCGAGTATCTCTCAAAAACTTGTGGAAACAAGATTTTTTTTTGGCGCGACATCCCCCGTGGGCCATGGCCTCCTCATTCACGAGGTTTCTAGATCACACACAACGACGTACCACAGTTGGTAGGACTCCTCTGGACGAGTGATCAGCTCGTGGAGACAAGAATAACGGGCACGTTACAAGCAGACCAATATGCATTTTTGATCATATGTCGCACATTTCTTCTTAGAATGAGAAATGTTCTAGAGAGACATAATAAACGACGCACGTCCATAGTCAAGCGCAATCTCAGCACCGTACACTTGCACAGTACGGTAAGCATGTGCCTTGCTTCAATCCAGTTAGCCTTAGTATTTGTGTACAAAATTCAATTCCAACTATATTATTTTGACAATCAATCTTACTATATTGGTTTAACATTCTAATTAATAAATATATTTTATATTACAGACATGCTGCCACAGCACTAAGTGAATATAAGGAAATTAATCAGTGAGTGTTTTTAAAAATGTGACTTTAGCAAGGAACAGTGTGGCTCCCTGAAGATAATCTTTGGATCGAAACATGTTGGAGCGATTTTAAATGTTTTAATGTAAAAAAATGTTTATGTATGCGCGTTGGTTGGTGTGCTGATTGGAATGAAATGTTCTGGAGAGAAATTGCAGAGAAAATCAAATCACTCATTTTGTGTTCAATTACTTCTTTTTTAATCACGCCGGTTATGAGATAGTGTGGAAAAATATTGTAGTGCGGGGCAGGCCACGTATGGCAATACTGCGAATGCGCAATGCACGTTCGAATCCTCAGTCTAGGAACACACACACACCCACACCACACCACACCACACACACACACACACACACACACACACGCACACATACACCACACACACATACACAAACACCCACACACACACACACACACACACCACAT
>Ga0131853_10014646_pt1 | contig 14372 bp, 12 predicted proteins | sample TergutLab28metaG_FD_92764 | JGI IMG/M metagenome (GOLD analysis project Ga0131853, IMG submission 92764) | Labiotermes labralis P1 segment gut microbial communities from Petit-Saut dam, French Guiana - Lab288 P1 (version 2) (version 2) | ecosystem: Host-associated > Arthropoda: Insects >... | reverse complement strand
TGATTTTCGGAGGGTCCATACCCTTTTAACGCCCTAAAGGGCGGGGTATGTACCCTCCGAATACAATCAACATACCCGCCATGAATGGCGGGTATGTTGTTCAGGTAAGGTGATTTTCGGAGGGTCCATACCCTTTTAACGCCCTAAAGGGCGGGGTATGTGCCCTCCGAATACAATCAACATACCCGCCATGAATGGCGGGTATGTTGTTCAGGTAAGGTGATTTTCGGAGGGTTCATACCCTTTTAACGCCCTAAAGGGCGGGGTATGTACCCTCCGAATACAATCAACGGTTTCCCAATTCCCCGATCCCCCGAATCTCCTCCTCGGTCCGTTCGGCGAAGAGCTTGACGAAGGCATTATCCGCAGGCCTGCCCAGAACCGTTGCCATTTCCTCCGGATTGCGGAAGGTACTCAGGCGGAGGGGGCTGGCGAAGTCCTTGGCACGGGAGGCGGACACCCGTTCGGCGATCTCCCGCTTGAGGCCGGCCAGCGTCCGCAGTTCCTGACGGAAGCGTTCCCGGTCGGCCAGGGGATGCGGGGCCCCTTCCGGAAGGGCGGAAAGGAAACGGAAAGCGTTCCAGGCATGCCGGGCGGAATCCTCCCGGTAGCAATCGGCCATTCGGTCGTAGGCGCGGTGGATGTCCTGCCAGGAATCGATCTCCCCCCGGCCGATGGCGGAACGCAGTTCGTCCACCCGGAAGGCCGGAGCAAACTGTCCGCCGAGGTTTTCCCATGGCTCCGAGATACGGGCTGAATCCCCGGCATCCATCCTCGAGACAAATTCGGCGAACGAAAGCCCTTCTTCCTCCAGCAGGTACCGGGCCAGCGTTCCCAGGCAATAGCAGAACAGCATCTCCCGATAGGCGGCGTAGGCCGGGCCGGGCTTGAGGATCACCGCCTGTCGCCTGCCGCCTTCAAGGGGCGGCGTTCCGGCACCGGTCGTTTCCAAGGGCCGCCGCTCCTCCGGATTCAGGGCGATTCCGGCCTTGGCCGCCCAGGTTTCCAGCAGGGTCAGGGAATGCATGATCTCGCCGGCGGTGTCCGGGGCAAGGTAATCGGTGTGTATCCGCTGGACCTTTGCCTTCCGCCTGTCCCGGGCCAGCGATTTCCAGGCATTCCGCTCCAGGGCGTACATGTTGTGCATCCAGAAATACGCCGGCATCACCTCGAGCCGCCCGAGCCGCTCGTTGTCGGCAACCAGCGAGAAGGGCAGGGGAATGTCCAGCTCGTGGGGATAGCGGCCCTTGGTAACCAGGACGAAGCCGGCGAAACGGCTGGAGTGCTTCAGCGTTACCGAAAGGCCGGGCCAGAAACCGCGGCCGGCCCGGATCTCGCCGTCGTTGGCCCGGCTGTTGTGGTTGGAACCCAGCGTGGCCCCGGCGGCCATGTTGCTCATCCCCTGAATCAGACTGGCGATGAGGAAGGAATTGTTGTGGTGCTGTTCGTGGACCGGGAACACCAGGTTGTTGAGGATCTCGCAGCAGGAAACCGTGGAATTGTCCCCCAGCACCGAGTGGATCAGCCGCGCCCCGTACTTCAGGCTGGAATTGCGTCCCAGCACGAACCGCACCGCCTTGACTCCGTAAAAGGCGCTGCATCCGTAACCGACGATGCCGTTGACCAGCTCCACGCCTTCCCCGATCTGGCTCGGTTCCTCTTTCGATGAAAGCACGGTAACGTTCTTCAGCTTGTTGGCCCCCTTGACGTAGGCCCATTCCCCGATGTCGGCGTCCTTTATGATCCGACAGCTCTTGATCACCGCATGGGAGCCCACCCTGCCGTAGGTTCCCCGCGCCCCGCCGTATTCGGCCTGGGTAATCCGCAACAGGGCCGAGGCAAGGGCCGCATCGTCCCTGAAGGCGGCCCAAAGGTAGGCGTCGGCCGGAATCATGTCCCGAAAGGGGAGAATCGAACGCCCGCCGGCTTCGTTCATAACGTCGATCCAGACCCGGACGTCCTCCTCCTCGCCGTCCTTGAGCGCGCCGTTACCGAACTTGGCATGGTTGGTGGTCTGCATCTCGTCGATGCGGTACAGGATGCAGCGGTCGCCGACGACGTAGTGCGAAAGGTAGCCGCAGTCGGCGATGGCCGCGTCGTCGCCGATGTCGCAGGAAATCACCGTACTGTCCCGGATCCCGGCCGGCAGCCGAAAGTCGTGGTGCCGCAGCAGCACCGGCCGGAGGCTCCCGATCCGCACCAGCCCGTAAAAACGCGAGTCGGTGATCAGCGTGGGATCGAAGGGATCGCCGACCAGAAAGTCGTCCCAGTTCGGGCAGCGGTTGTTCCCGGCGATTAGGGCCGCCCGTTCCTCCGGCCTCAGCCGCCTGAAACTCCGCCCCGCCGACTGCAGGTTCCGCTGCCAGTACTCGTCCTTGCCGGCCGGCAGGAATTCCGCCGGAATAAAATCGTACCCGAAACGCCCGGTCTCCGCCGTGTCCACAAATGCCATCGCTTTTCCTTGTATGTAATCGTAAGTAGGATAATCATAATGACCGGCGTTCCGGAACATATCGGAAGTCGCCCATATTTCGTTCAAATCAAATCACAATGCGGGGGCCCAATCCTCCACCCGTTTACCTTTATTAGCCAAGGCGTGGAGATTTGCTTCGCAAATCTCCGAGTCCATCATCCAAAGGATGATGGACCACCCCCCGAACGGGGTTCCACCCCGCAACGCCCCGAATTTTCCTGCCGAACCTAATCCCCCGGGCCGCCTTCGCCCAAAAATTCCCGCGCGAGCCGGTCCTCCGGTTCGAGGGTCAGCACGGTGCGGAAGAAGCCGGCGGCCTCTTCCCGGTTGCCGTTCTTCAGGGCAAGAACGCCGAGGTTGGAGATGATCTTGGTGTTTTCGCAGTCTTCCCGCAGGGCAGCATGCAGTTCCCGCCTCGCTCCCTTCAGGTCGCCGGATTCCATCAGGCAGATGGCAAGCTCGTTCCGCACGTCGGCGCCGGTTCCCCCAAGCTCTATCGCCTTGGCAAAGGCGACGGCCGCATCCTCCCAACGCTTCAGCCTCCGCAATGCCCAGCCGAGGATGAACCAGCCCCGCCAGACCTCCGGCTTCCGCTCGATGAAGGCATGCACCGCCTTCATCCCGTCCTCCTCCCTGCCGTCCCGGACCAGGGCGTAGGCCTCGGCGATCTGCCTGTCCTCCAACTCGCCGGCCTCGATCTCGGCAAGGGCGACCCGCGCCTTCTTCCGCCTCTCGTCCTCCTCCGGATTTTCGCCCTCCGCATCGCTGCCGGCGGCACCGGTGGAGTCCAGAAAGAACGACAGGCATTCGGCGGACCGGGAAAAGTTGTCCCTGGAGAGAAAGAACAGGCCGGCGTGGTAGGCGGCCTCCGGAAAGGGCGGATTCATCGCTTCCTCGAAGGCAAGAGCGGCCTTCAGGAATGCCGGGCCCGAGTCCTCCCTGCCATGACGCTCCCGCATCAGCGCGTCCTGCTCCAGAACCAGGGCCGTGTTCAGCTTTACCGAGGGGGATTCCGGGTACAGGCCCTTCAGCGAGGCCAGAATCTGCAGGGCAAGGTCGAACTCGCCGTTTCGGGCCTTGAGGATCGCCACCTCGCCGAATTCGGGAAGGATATCCGGGCGCAGGACCAGAACGAAGCGGCGATAGTACTCCAGCCAGTCCGAACGGAGTTTGCCCTCGGCCAGCACATGCAGCATGCCGGACAGGATCGTCTCGAAGGAAAGGTCTTTCAGGGCGGCCTTTTCCGCCGCCTTCCCGGTTCCGGCGATCTCCACCGGCAGGGGAATGTCCGGGTCCGGGGAAAATTCCCTCCGGTCGGCAAGCTGTCCGAGCTTTTCCCGTAAGGATTCCGGCATCGAAAGGAACAGTATCCTTTCGCTCATTTGGGTTCCGCCGTTTTGGCATCCCGGCCACGGGTATCGGCCCTCACCGTGTTGACGTATTCGTTCAGACGTATCTTGTAGCCCAGCGGAACCGTGGCCGGGGCGAACTCCAGCTCGATGCAGGCCATTCCCTGCTTGTCCGGAATTTCCTCGGTCGACACGACCTTCCCCGGAATCAAAAAGCTTTCCGCGGGTTCCTCGAAATCGACCCGAAGGCTTGCTTCCCGATCGACGAGGAACTTCCCCACGCCCATCAGGACCAGCCGACTTCCGGCGAAGGAAAGATCCCGAAGCAGGCAACGGCGGGGCACTTTCTGGACGAAAAGCACCGCTTCGGCGGAAACCAGCCCCAGCCGCTTGACCGCTTCCGGCGTAATCCGCAGCTTGCGGTCCTGCATCCTTGCCGAGTTCAGGCTCGCATCCAGGACGCGCCCGATAATGGCGATGAAATCGTCCGGCGGACGCTGACCGAACTGGAGGGAAAGGACCACGACCTCGGAGGAACCCCTGTACGGCGAGATTCCGGCCGCCCGGGCCGCCATGAAGAAGGTCAGCGAATTGCCCTTGCCGTCCTGGCTTCGGAAGCTGAGGCGGAGGCTGACCAGGTTGTTCCCCTTCTTCACCTTTTCGATGATGCCGGAATTGACGTTGACCACGACCTTGGCTTTCCGGAACGAGGCCGCGTACAGCAGGCAGGGCCAGAAGTCGCTGCCGCACTTGAGCTGCACCTGCTCGGCAAGGAGCCCTGTCGCCCCGACAATGTCCCTGCTGAAGGTAAGCTCCCGGTCCTTGAAAACCTCGTGGTACTCGCCGATCTTTTTTGTCTGCAGGCTACCCATACGCAATCACCCTCGATACCGAAAACCAATACTCGGAGCTTCGCATGGCAAAGTTCCGTCCGTTTATTGCATCATGCCGAACTTGATCCCCATGGCTGCGGTCAGTCGGCATATTCGTCCCACGTCTCCGGTTCCGGCCCGACCTCGATCCCGCTCGGGTCGATGAGGGACAACAGGAATTCCTGGTCGAAAAGGCCGGCAAGCTCGGCCGCCTGCGCCCTGGTAAAGTACACCGAAAGGCTGGAATCACCTGAGGCCCTGCCTCCGGAGTTTCGGTCGTTTTCCGAAAGGGAAAAGCGGGAGAAAGTGGCCAGGAAGGGTGAATTTTTCCTGAAACGGTAACCGATTTCGATCGTGGCATCCGAGACGTAGGTGGTGGTGAAGCGGATCGTCTGCCATTCCATCCGCCCGGTAACCTTGCCGTAGACCGACCTGGTTTGCCGGTAGCGGTTGACCAGGGAGCGGGAGGTGAAGTCCCCGCCGTACATCCCGACCGCAAGGACGAACTGTCGCCTCGCCGCCGGATCCCAGAACTGCCTGTAGGTGGTCAGCTCGTGCCTGAACTCCAGGGAAACGGCGTTCAGCCTGGGATGGAAGACCACTTCCGCCTCCACGGTAGCCAGCCCCAGCCCCAGCGACTTGTCCAACACGACGTTCACCGTCCCGGCCTTTACCGGCCCCATGTCGGCGACCATATCCTGAAACCTGGCCTGCGGCGGCGATCCCGCACAGGAAACGGCGACCAGGAGCGCCGCCACGGCGATGACGCTAAAAAATTTCATTACAGATATTATACTGTCAAACGGGGGGATTGTCCAATCTGTCCACGACGATTGGGCCGCCTTGCTCGGAAGGCCCGCTCCTTTCAACAAAAGCGCAGGGTTTTGCTTCGCAAAACTCCATGTCCAACCTGCCCTCGCAGGTTGGACCGATTATCACCGACAGCCGGATCGCCAAAAGTAACCACAAATTGTTAGGATAATTAAACTCCGTATGTTCCAAGTAACTTTATGGTTGATTATTGCGTGTTTTTGGACTTGATTTATAAGAAAACTATTATATAATTAATATCGGATACGGGGAACGATTTTACAGGAGGTAAGGTATGGACGTTACGTCGGTCAAGATGGCACCCGATCTTTCGGGGCAGCCCGGTCTCAAGTTCAAACACCTGGAAATGTGGTTCGAACTTGCTTCGGGTGGGGAAAAGGTGGATCGGCAGATAGTCTCTCCCGGTAGCGGCATTTCAACATCGATCTTCAACCCAAAGCTGGGCCCCGGAGACTGGATGCTGAAAATGGCCTATTGGGTTGAAGGCGCGGACGGGAATCCCTTTGTCTTCGAAACCCGCAGCGAACCTATCAAGCATGCGGCTTGAAAAATCAGGAGGAAAAGACCGTCATCATTATCGCCGCGGTTCCCTAAGGCAGGCGCAAGGCAAAGGGCAACCTCCGTGTCCAAACCCTTTGCCCTGCGATATTCCCGTTAGTGTTTCGTCCATGCAAAAATCGGCATCAGACATGCGTCGGTAACCGGATCGTTTTTTTCGGTCAGGTACGCCAACGTACTACCGGCCTGAAGAAACCTCCCGGGGAGGCAGCTGCCTCCTCCGGAAGTTTCTCCTAAAGGTCAAGTTCCCTGTTGCAGCTTGGCTTCTTCCTTCTCATCGTAATCCAAAATCGTCGACGGTTCCTGCGAGCGTTTCACCCTCTGCAGGCCCATGGCGGTCATCACCAGAACGGCGATGGGGCCAAGGAGGTTGAAGAAGGCGTAGGGGAGGTACTCGAAGGTGGCCACGCCGAGGAAGGTTGCCATGGCGATACCGCAGGTGTTCCAGGGGACCAGCGCGCTGGTTACCGTGCCGCAGGAATCGACGGCGTTGGAGCACATCTTGGGATGCAGGCCGCGCCGCTTGTATTCCGGGGCGAACATCCGGCCGGGCACCACGATGGCGATGTACTGGTCCGGGATCGTGATGTTGCTGACCAGCGCGGTAAGCATCGTAACCCCGACAAGTGCGGTTATCGACTTGAACGCGCTCACGACCCTGCTTACCACGACCTCAAGCTGGCGGGTCTTTTCCATTATACCGCCGAACATCATCGCGATGATGATCAGCGAAATGGCGAACATGATCCCTTCAAGCCCGCCCTTGCTCAGCAGATCGTCGACCGCCTCGATGCCGGTGGCGCTCTGGTACCCGCCGTAGGCGGCCTCCAGGAGATCGCCGAAAGTGTTCCCCTGGAAGATGGCCCCGAAAATTCCCCCGATAATGACCCCGGCGAAGATGCCCGGAATTGCCGGAATCTTGAACGCCACCAACACGATGACGACAATCGGCGGAATCAGCAGGAACGGCGAGATGTTGAAGCTCCCGGCAATGCCGTCCTGGATCACCTTGACGCCCTCGAAGCTTGCGTTCGAGTTGCCGGCGTTGATTCCCAGAACGATGTAGATTACGATCACGATGATGTAGACTGGGATCGTGTTTCTCAGCATAAACTTGATGTGGGTAAAGAGGTCGGTGCCGGCCATCGCGGCGGCAAGGTTCGTGGTGTCCGAAAGCGGCGAAAGCTTGTCGCCGAAGTAGGCGCCGGAAACCACCGCGCCGGCGGCGACCGCCGGATTGATGCCGAGGCCGATGGCGACGCCCATCAGGGCAACGCCGATGGTGCCGGCCGTTCCCCAGGACGTGCCGATGGCGACCGAGGTTACCGAACAGATCAGCAGGGTCGCCACGAGGAAGGTCCGCGCGGAAAGGATGTTCAGGCCGTAATAGATCATCGTGGGCACGATGCCGGCGACCATCCAGACGCCGATGATCACGCCGATGACGAAGAGGATGATGACCGCCTGCAGCACGTTGTAGATGCCGTCGAACATGGCCCTTTCGATCTGCTTCCACTTGAAGCCAAGCCGAAAGGCCATCAGGGCGGCAAAGCTTGCGCCGATCATCATCGGGATGTGGGGATCCACCCCGAACACGCCAATTCCCACCACCATCACGGCAACCAGGAAACCGAAGGACAGAAGGGCCTCCCAAAGGTACGGAACCCTAGGCACTTTCTCGTTCTCAGAACTCATAAAACCACCTTCACCGAAGTTTCGACCGATACTTTTGCCCGACACCCGTAAGCTGCCGGCCAATCCGCCATCCCGCCGGGCCGATCCCGACCAAGGAAAAACCATTATAACCCCTTTTTGCTTTCAACGTAAGGTGCACAAACCGGAAGCGAAACCGTCTGAGGGCCGGACCTGCCCAACCTACCTGCGTAGATTGGGCTTGGGGGCTTTGCGGCAAGGTTCCGTCCGTTTGCCTTTCAACCTAGGAAAGAATGATTTTCTAGAGGGGCAACCGTTTAATCGGCGATTGCCTTTGATTCTGCTCGTTTCGTTCCGCAGAAACGGTTACGTAGCGACGGCAAAAAAGGATATACGGGCGGGGACGGAAGCGTCAGCGTCAATCCGCGGCAAACATCGGGCCGATGTTCCGGCTATGGTCAAAATCGAAGGAAAGACCGGAGGAAAAATACCTTCAAGACTATAGTCAATTGACTATTTCCGATTATAATCGTTTATTGTGCAAGGAATTATACAATTCCATGTACAATAAACTAATTTAAAGGAGTATATCCGCGCCATGATTGATCGTAGTATTTTCCTGGCGGGGGTTAAGTCCCGTCGGCCTTAACCCCCGCCACGGTTTTTGAAAGAAACCTTTACTCCCCTACTCGGCTTCGGGATCGAGGAGCTCAAGGACGATAAGCTCGACGCAGCGATTGGATCCCCCGTGACTCTGATCGTCGGTAAAGAGATTGTCGCTGTAGCCGCCGTTGATTATTTGGGTGCGGCTTGTCGGCGAAGTAACCGGGTGCTGGCTATTGTTACCCATGAGCACCTGGATTATCACCCGCGCCCGTTCGGCGCTAATGACATGCAGTTCGGTTACTTCCTCCATGCTTCCGATAGTGGGATTGGCGTGGCCCGTAACCTGAACCAGCCAATCGGGATTGTCGCCGAGACGGTCCAGTACTCTTTTTATGGCATCGTTGTTTGCATCCTTCTGCAGGTTGCTGAGGCTGCTTGTCGCGGGCGGCACCGCGTCGCCGTTGTATTCGATCGAGTTTCCGGAAAATTCGACGTACAGGATATCGTGTATCCGCACTCCCCTGACAAGAATGACGGTATTCCCGTCGTCATGGTGGCCCCACCATTTTTCCACGATCGGGTTTATGCAAGCCGCAAGAAAAACGCATGCGGCCGCCGTCAAAAAGTAGCAAACGAATTTTGCACTTTTGTTTTTCATGGTTCGCCTCCTTTGCCTTTAGTCGGCAACATGTTTGATAATCAACTCGACGCGGCGGTTCATGTTCCTGTGGTCAAATTCCCTCGCCGCAATTCTGGCCCCGCCGAATGCCGCCACCACTATCTGATCCTCCGCCACGCCCCGCAGGCGAAGCTGCCTTGCCACTTCGTTCGACCGCTCCTCGCTCAGCGTTACCAGTTCCGCCACTTGGGACGGCGTGTAGGTCAGGGGATTGGCGTGGCCTTCCAGCCTGACCACGGAGTTGGGGTTGTCCCTCAAAACTTCCACCGTATGCCCGATGATAAGATCGTTGAGCGCCATCGCGTCCGCGTCGATTCCGTCGTTGTACCTCGATATGTCCGGCCCGAAGATGATGTACTCCACTTCGGAGATCGTTATTTTCTGCACCACCTCGACGGGCGGCGGCATTTTTATCACTTCGACGTACCGGATTCCGGATTGCAGTTTTTTTAGCGGGAATTTGATTCCCGCCGTCAGGGACGCCCCCACGATAAACGGATACCCGACGCGAACCGAAGGCTCGACGTGCCATCTGTCGGTCAGCGGTATGGTGATTCCGGCGGTCATGTCGGCCATCACCGAGCCGCGCGTCATCTGTACGTCGCTTCCCCTGTATGCGGCAACCAAACCCAGGCCGCCTTGGACAAAAGTGTTGGTGGGCCTTGCGGCGGTGCCGCGGCGCAGGAAATTCCAGCGAAGGTACGCCTGCGTTTCCAGCGAGACAATGTTTATTTCAGGATCGGTGCTAAAGTTGATGATATTTTTGCTCCCGATCGTAATGTCGGGGGAAATGCTGATGCTGGGATCCAGGCCTACGCCGACGGATATCCCGTCGATGAGGATGCCGGTCGAAACGATTCCCCCGTCCAAGGCCCAGTACGGTTCCCAGTTATCGGCCTGGGCGGGCAATCCGCCGGCAAATGCCGTAAACGCAAGGAACATGAGCATGCGCTTCCGGGATTTAGCGAATTTTCTTGGACTTTGACAAACAACTCCGGGCACGATTTTTTTTGACGACGACATGTTTTACTCCTTAACCAAGAAAGAAAATTCGTAACCGCTTGCGGAATTCGCAGTCGGTCGTTTCGTCCCGCATGTTCATGCGGGCGGCGCGGCAATACCTTCCTGCCGGTTACCCTTGCGGAACCGAAGCCCCGCGGGTACCCTTGCCGTCGGCTTGAAAACAAGCTTCGGCCACCGTTCCTGCCGAGTGGTGATTAGAAGATACTCAAAACCGGTCGAGATTCAAGCAAAAAATTCCGCGTATTTTGCGGAACAAGCCTTGACGCCGCCGTTCGGGGACCCGGCCCCTCGTTATGGTTCGGCGGAATCGGTGATTTCCCTCGACTTCCGAACGAAAAATTGACACTTGACAAATCCATGTACCTGTAATATGCTCTTGCCAGAGAGAGGAGAACAATATGTTAAGTAAAACTTTGACGAAAGCTTTGAACGATCAGGTGAATGCGGAGATGAAGTCCGCCTACCTGTACCTGGCTATGTCTTCCTGCGTGGAGGTCGCCGGACTGAAAGGGGCGGCAAACTGGCTGTACGTGCAGACCAGGGAGGAGATGGCCCATGCGATGCACATGTACCAATACGTGCTGGAACGGGGGGCCGTGCCCGAACTCCAGGCCATTCCGTCGCCCTCGGTAAGCTTTTCCGGATTGAAGGATATTTTCGAGAAAGTGCTGGCGCACGAAAAGGCGGTCAGCGAAAATATCAACAATATCGCAACCCTTGCGATGAAGGAAAACGACCATGCCTGCTACCAATTCATCATGTGGTACGTGAACGAGCAGGTCGAGGAAGAGGCCAGCGCCGCGGACATCATGTTCAAGCTCGACCTTATCGGCGACAACAAGGGGCTGCTCCTTGGGCTGGACAGGGAACTCGGCATGCGGTCCTTCAACAATCCTTTTCCCTCCGATTCCAAGCTGAACTAAATCCTTGAGCAAACGGCATTCCGGTTTTGCGAAAACCGGAATGTCCATATTTTCTCCACAATCATTTGTTACAATGCGGATATAGACATCGGGCTTGGCCTTCCGGCCTCGGTTCCGATAAATTCCGTCCTGATTTTTGGAGGTGAACGATATGGGAAAAACTCTCGTCCTTGGAATGTTGGTGGCGATGCTTTCACTGAACGTGGAGGCCTGCGCGAAGCTCCCGGTACGGCAATCGTCCGAATCGGCCGGGCCGGGAAATGCCTTTTCGGGCGATCCTTCGCAAAATCCCTATAACATTTTGGCCGTCGAACCCCGCACCCATTTCGACATCGTTATCGAACGGACCAGGGCCGCGATCATGCGGGGGACGGAAACCGCGATGAACCACTACAGTACCGGCCTTCCGGACGGTGCGATCATCGTCCCGAAGAATGCCGCCCTGAGCTTTAACGTTACCAACAATTTGCGGGAAACGACAACCGTTCACTGGCACGGCCTTAAAATCCCCAACGATCAGGACGGCCCGTTCAACGTACTTCAGCCGGGCGGAAAGGCGCAGTTTGCGTTCACTTTGGACGAGGCCGGCACGAACTGGTATCATCCGCACACCCGCCCGATTCTTCCGCAGTTGAACTCCGGCCTTTATGCGCCGTTCATCGTAAAGGAAGATTACGACTCGCAATATTCAGGCGATTACATTTTGACCCTGGACGACTGGACACTGTCCCCGAGGGGCGTCATTGACGACCGGTACGGCTCCGGCCACATGGAAGTTTTTGGTAATGTCGAAACCGTTAACAAAAAAACCGGTGCCGACATATATCCCGTCGCGTTGAAAAAAGGCGAAATTGTCAAACTTCGTTTCATCAACGCATCGACGGCCCAATGGCACACGCTTTCGCTTCCCGGACACGAATTCCGGGTAACGCATCTTGACGGGAATCCGCTCGTGGAGCCGTACGTCCGCGACAGCATAACGATTTTCGCCGGCCAAAGGGTCGACGTCGAGCTGAAGGGAATATACGACGGCGGCACGTTCTACATCGTCAACGAGCGGGACCTCGGAATGCGGATTCCGGTAGTTTATGTCGGCGCGGGAATCGAAATGAGCTCGCCGTTCGTTCCGCCTGAATCGAAAGCTTTTCCCGGCATCGCAAATAAACCCGTCGATTTTGAATACGTGCTGAACACGCAAATGGCATGGGGCGGCAACCGGCGCGGCCCCGGAATGATGGGCGGCGGAATGCCGATGGAATGGACGATCAACGGTTTGGCTTTTCCCGACGTTGCACCGACCCATCTGCGCGTCGGCGAGGTTTACAAATTGCGGTTTATCAATCTTGACAGGATGATGATGTCGATACCGCATCCGTTCCACATTCACGGCGGCCATTTTCAGATTCTCTCGATTGACGGTACGCCCGCGCCAAGGGAAATGTGGCTCGACACGGTGGAAGTGTATCCCGGCGAATATGTCGACATTGCTATCAAGTTTGACTATCCCGGTACATGGATGATGCACTGTCACGTAATCGATCACGAAGACAACGGAATGTTGACGATGCTGATGGCAGAATAACCGGAGTTCGGTCCAATCGCAGATTGGACCGAACTCCACCCGCCCTTACTCAAAACCGATTCCCGTAGCCCGGCGGTAGGGATATTGACACGCCCGTTGATGAGCCGTACAATCTTGCAGGCACCAAAAGGAGAAAGGCATGGAATATCCCAAACATCGATTCGAGTTCTTCAGCGACGGGCTTATGGCCATCGTTATGACGATTATGGTACTGGAAATAACCGTTTCCAGGGAATTTTCCTTCGAGAATATCGAGGAATTCCTCCAATCCATACTGATCTTTTTTGTCAGCTTTTTTATCGTTGGTTGGTTCATGAACAAGCATCATTACCTTATCCGGAACACGAAAACAATAACCGGAAAAATTGCCATGAAGAACCTTGTGTTCCTGTTCTTTGTCGCCTTAATACCGGCATTCACAAAAATGGTGATCGAAAACAACGCAAGTACCATTACCGTACTTGCGTACAATACCGTGTTCGTGTTGGCCAATCTTTCCTTTTTGGTTTTAGGCATCGAATCGAGAAGACAGCTCCCGAAAGAGGAGTGGCACATGTTGTTTACAACCAGAATTAGGTATCACAGACATTCCTATCTGCGTGTTTTTGTCGGCGTCATTATACTTTTGGGGCTTGCCGCAATGTCAATAGTGTTCACAAAGCTTTCGATGATTCTGTACATAATTTTTCCGGTCGCTTTTGCCCTGTTGAACATTTTTATCGAACGTGGCGAAAGGTGTATCAAGCGGAAAAAGATCGGGGAAAATGAATTGAAAATGGCTGACGATCTAGAGACAAAAAAGTAACCCGTAGAATGAACGGGAGCGTGGCAAGCCGGAATCAATGGGCTTGAAAAGCAACCGTTTTTACGCTACCTTGCTTGCAAGGAGCTTTAAAATGAACGAATATGCGATCATTCCCCAACCGGTTTCCGTCAAGTATTCGGAGGGAAACTTCTGCTGCAAGGGCATTCCCCGGCCGGTAACGGGCGGAGGTGTTTTTGAGGACGAGGCCCGCATTTTTTGCCGGCAGCTTGCGGAAAACCTGAACGTCGTCGCCGAAGGGGAAGAGCGGATACGGCTTGTCGGGGAAGGCGCCGGCGGGCAGGCCGAATCCTACAGGCTGGAAATCCGCGGCGACGAAATCCGCCTGAATGCGGGAAGCGGCGTCGGAGCCTTTCGGGGCCTGCAGGTTCTGCGTCAGCTCCTGCTTTCCGGCTTTGACGGAACCGGGTTCTCGATTCGCTGCGGCGTAATAGAAGACAAACCGCGGTTCAAGTGGCGGGGCTTCATGTTGGACTGCTCCAGGCATTTTTTCTCCGTCGACTTCATCAAAAAGATGCTGGACGCACTTTCGCTTCACCATGTGAATATCTTCCATTGGCACCTTACCGACGACCAGGGCTGGCGGCTTCCGGTCAAGGAATATCCGCTGCTTGCCGAGATCGGCGGCAAACGCTACGACAGCCGGGAATGGAGGCTGCGGGAAGGGCGGTACGGCGAGGCGGACATTCGGGAGATCGTGACCTTTGCCGCCGAACGCCATATCGAGGTGGTGCCGGAGGTCGACCTGCCGGGGCATGCCAGCGCGATCCTTGCCGCATACCCCGGACTCGGCTGTACCGGCGGGCCGTACAAGGTGGAGGAGCGTTACGGTATTTTCGACGACGTTCTCTGCGCCGGCAACGACGGGATTTTCGACCTTGCCGAGGTGTTGTTTGGCTCCCTCGCCTACCTGTTCCCCACGCAATACGTCCACCTGGGCGGCAGCGTGTTCCGTTTCGGCCGCTGGAAGCAATGCCGGTGATGCAAGGCCCGTGCGGTT
>Ga0131853_10014645_pt1 | contig 14372 bp, 7 predicted proteins | sample TergutLab28metaG_FD_92764 | JGI IMG/M metagenome (GOLD analysis project Ga0131853, IMG submission 92764) | Labiotermes labralis P1 segment gut microbial communities from Petit-Saut dam, French Guiana - Lab288 P1 (version 2) (version 2) | ecosystem: Host-associated > Arthropoda: Insects >... | reverse complement strand
CCGTTCCAGACCCACTACTACTCAGAAAATCTGGTAGCGCCGGGGATCGAACCCGGGACCTCTGTATCTGTAGCCAGAAACTCTGACCACTAGACCACAGAGGCGGTCTATATATATATGTATACATAAATTGTGCGGTATACCTTGTTGATCATCTGCTAGTTATTCAACTATTCAACCAATTCTTTGCTATTTTGGGATCCTCAATGTATCGACATACTTCCAGATACAAAACTTCCATGGACCTGTAGCAAATTGGGGGTTCAGATTTTGTTAACACAGAATATTGAACGGCGCCTGCGACTTTAATTAAGTGAAATATCGACCTATATAAGAGTTATAAACACGAAATATGCGCTATTTGTATGAAGCAAATCCCTTTTATCGAGAAATATACATCTAAAGTACATATTTTATTTTGCACAATTTTTATTCATTCCAAACACGTTATTTACTCCCCAACGTGACCCCACATGACATTGCTGTTGACTGTGCATGTGGCGCGTTTTGAATATGCCTTCGTTATTCAGATTTTATTAATATTTAATGCATTTATTTTGTGTTACATGTGATTAATTTTTATGAAAAATCGCGTACTAATGTAATCGTAACTATGGAGTATTTTTGTAACATTTTTTTTAATGAAAAATTACAGCACGATGGAAATGAAAATGATGAATTATAAGTTATCACATATTTGGTACTTTGCTTTTGGCTTACTTAACAAGGCTGTCGGTAGCTCTGTTTCTCTATAATTTGTAATAGCAGGATAATCAGTAAATGTCAAATTGGTAAGAAAGTGAAAGGAAATGATCATGGCGTAATTTGAAGTTTTTATAATCTTGAAGATCTCAATTTAAAACGTCAACTTTATGACTAACAATGACAGAAAGTGTCTGTCTTCTCTGACGTTCATATGATTAAAATAATAATAAACATCATATATCTTTCATGGAGTTGGGCCACTTGTTGACCCGTTCTGGTCTCACGTATCCGGAAGTCTCTTCAAAGGTCTACCATGATTCCTTCTGCCAGTTGGGGAGTAGTGTTTCATTACCCTGGATAATCTATTTCGTGGCATTCTATTTACACGTTGTATCTAGCTTCTCTTGTATTCCAGTAATTTGTCCAAAATTGGTGTTATTTTTAGCTCCTTTGCAATTTGTCCATTTGTTTTGTAATCCGTCCAAGTATATCCTGCTGTTCTTCTTATGTATTTCATCGCTGCTGCTGTTATTCTTCTGGCGTCATTTGCTTTAATAGTCCAAGTTTCGCTGCCATATAACAAGACTGGAAGGGCCAGTGTATTGTATAGTTTTATTCTTGTTTACTTAAGGGCTTTTATGTGATCAAAATACATTATTTAAAATAGTGTAATTTTCAAAAAGTCCAGAGACTAAAGGTAGGAATCCTACCACTGGACTTACCCTGCTCTGGGCCCGTAACCCACTCAGGGGAAATTGTAACCAATGGCAAGTCTCACAGAAAGAAGCCGGAAAGAATTAAAATAATGCAGAACTAAACTTCCGAGAAATTAGTTTTTGTTAATGTTTGCCCAAGTACACTTACTGCATCTAATGGAATCTTATTCGTCAAGCAGAAACCACTGCCTCATCTAGAGCTCCTTCTAGCCACTAATTGCCGCTTCCAGGTGCCTCTGGATTTTCAAATTAATATGTTATACTCATTTCTCCTTTCCTTAATAAATATCACTCGCGCCTATTCCACCTGCTGTAATTTATTCATACGAACAGTACTAGATTGGAGCACATACGGTTTAAATTCCTACATGAGTATTTCCTCTTTTCACTGTACCATACATCCTTTGCTTAGACCCATGTATCTCCTCATCACACTTGCTTCAAACAGCTGCAATACTAAAATCAAAGGTATAAATAAATTTAGGTTTCAAAGAATTTTGAATATTTCTTCCTATATTTTATTTAAATTGCTTTACACATAGAATGGGGCCAGAAGAGCTCAGTCAGTGTAGTGTCGTTCATTAATGACGTCGCACGATTTTTGCTTAAAATTGACCCCAGCCCCTCTTGTCACATTTCGTCACAATTTGACCCCCTTTCCAAAATGACGTCACAAACCTATGACCTAAACGGCCAACCCAAAAGAGAAGGGATGGCCTGTAGAAAGTAGCTGCCACTGTTTAAAGCCAAAACACTTACCAGTTTGTAACTATTTTACTATAGCAAAAGTCACACAAAACAATGCGCACAGTTTAGGCCTAGTGCAAACAGTAACGACAGGCCGCCCTCTGTCCATTCATCAACAGCCGGCGAATTGCCTAACTGGAGTACCAGAACTATAGCCAGTTCAGCACAGAATCATAAGCCTACTGGTTAGATTAAGACTTTTGTGACGTCATGATATTTCGAACCACCCTCTCCTACCCTTCCGCCTTCGTCACAGATCGTCACTTAATTCTTACCCCCTTCTCCCGCCTCTGGCAACGTGACGTTATTTATGGACGACCCCATAGTGACAAAAACTACGAGCTGTACAACACAAGATTCCCGGTACAGGCATAGATTTTCTTTACTACACAGCATCCAGATGAACGGTGTGGCCCGCCCAGAAGCTTATGCAGATGCCTGCGGCTTTCCCTCCGGGGTACAGTAGCCGAACCGTGCAGCTGACTATCCACATCCATCCGCATGCGGTTCCGCAGGAAGAGTGCGCCAATTTGACGCGGCGTTGCGTCACTAGTTAATTTAGCATTGGGTTTTCAGCTATAGGCGTATGGACACATGTTGCCAGTGCTTGTGCGAGGTGTAATCAGGCCGAGTATTAATTTCTTTAAGAGTTGATTAGGGGTAAAGTTAAAGGCCACCCCATAACCCGCCTAGCCCCTACAGAGGGAAGGCGGAAGTATAGCTCCTACCCATTCTCAACCCAGCACTAGAAAAAGGTGGGTGGTCAGGACCACGCTTCGGCCGCTCTACTCCCGGGATAGACCTGGCGCTTCTTGTACAAGAGGCTAAGTTGACCCCGGAGCGGGAATGAACGGCAAGGAAAACCTTACTCCATCGGGATTCAATTCCTGGACCGTCTAGACCTTAGCGAATGCCGACTATGTTATCCAGACTGCCTGATTGGGAGTAGTTGATGCAATTACAGAGGGTTTAACCAAGGATTCTGCACAGAAGGAAAGAATATTCTGCAAACGAGACTGTCGTCATTTGGCAGCGACTTCGAATGACGCCCGTGAAGTCAGGGGTTGGAAGCCCGTTTACGAGTCACGTATCCCATCGTGATTCTAGGACGTCAGAGGCAGAGACGCGAGTTCTCGTCGGAGAAATTCTTAAACTGAAATATTTCACTCTGAATTGGAAGTTCTGTTCTTCAAAACAGTAAGTGATCCTAGTGAAAGACGTCAGTAGTGTGGGTTCGCGATCCAATCTTCCTGCCAGTTTGGGATATTTATTATTTTATTTTCGAATTGTGCTGCAGGCAGTGAAACGTGATCTTAGGGAAGAGAGCACAGAATAACCCACTCAACTGCGTAATTAGCAAAACGTCTTATTTTTTTTTTGGGGGGGGGGCTTTTAAAGTAAAGGTAAAGGTAAAGTTCACCCTCTAAGAGGCCACAAAGGCCCAGAGGTAGAGTAGGGATATAGCTCTACTCTTTCTATAACCTCGGCTCTAGATGAGGTGGGTGGTCAACCCCGCGCCTCGGCTGCGTTACTCCCGAGAAAGACCCGGTTCCCATCGCATAGGAGGCTGGTTGGGCCCCAGGGCCGCTCTGGGCGGGTGCGGAAAACCTCGCCCCACCAGGATTCGATCCCCGTACCGTCTAGCCAGTAAAAAGTCGCTCTACGCTATCCGGCCCACAAGCTTTTAAGTAAATAAATGAAATTAATACCTGTTTCAACGCCCTGTATCTTTATCACAGTACACAGTCTGTCTACATAAGCAGTATGTTTCCACCTAAATTAGGCTAACTTCAGCCTCTAAAGCAACTTTAAAACTAAAGAAATTTTAAGTCGAAACTTGTTGCAGTTAGACAGATAGGCTCTGAAGCCTAATAAAAATACGGTTTGTTAAGACTGTTATTAACTTTACTTACTTATATCATTAACACACAACAGGAAGTCATACGTAAAGGCTTTTGAATTAAATTGAGCCGCGAACAAACTGTAAATACATTTTGGCCAGTAAGTTCAACTGTAATCTTAAAATTGTCAGTCTTTAAATGCTCATTGTAACCAGATGGCTCATCTATTGGCTTAATTGTAAGAAAAGAGCTCCCTCCTTATTTACATGTTAATTTACATGTTAATTCGCCACAAGTTAATTACCGGGGAATTATCTTAGATCTTCATTCAGAAAGCATTTTTTGAAAGAAGTCTGGGTTGAATGAGTTACTGATGAACATTTTCCCGGTAAGGGTAACACATCATGTTTTAGAGAGACTGCCACAGCATTACCTACACACTTTCGACTAAGTACGAATTAGACCAAAAACAGGCTATTTCTTAGATAGAAATGTAGGATCTATGTTTGCTTGTAAGATATATATCTTGGGTATATCACGATATTGGCAATGGGTCAACTGTGTCTATAAACAGTCGAGGAAGAGCAGGTAGGACGTCTCATCATTTCATGCTGTTACATCTTTGCATTTTGGATGGCACCTTGTTTTATTTTGAACACTGTTACCGTATTCGGAGCCAGTAGACGTACTGAATGACTGTGCATTCAGTTATTTCTCCACAATTATTGAACTGCACGCAGTTATGTAGTCACTAACATCTGGAAGAAGGCTTCTATGTGTGAGGGGAAAAATATTAAGAGAAAAACATGATAACGCAATCATGATGTTTACCCGCCATTTTGCTCTGTTTTTCGCTTCTCATGTATGGTAGTCATATTGGAATTACGGTGCCAACATATCGGTAAACAATATTCGCGGTTGCCAACACCCACACATACACACTCAGACACAAACAACATACTATTACATACAGGCACACCAACGGACTGGTACTCTGTTGTATATTTGTAGGTTAGTAACAGTTTCTGGAGTTCTGCAACGACCATCTTATGTGGCCCCAACTGCTTGAGATTTGGGATGAAAAAATGTAGGTGAGCGCACCCCCACACAATACAAAACAATAAGAAATGTGTACAGTTACGTGCTGTTGGCAAAACAACACCTTAGAAATGCCCATATGTCACAAGATCATACAATCCAGATACCTGGGCTGGAGTCATGGGACATAAAATGCCCCATAATCAAAACTTACTGGCCCACAATTCCACGCCAGGGACATTGACCTGTGTGGTCAACCGAAACAGAATCGAGGATCAGCACCAAATAAAATTTCAAACGACCCTTCCAAATGCCAGGATCGGAGAGACGAGAAGGTCAAGATGAAGAAGTTACACTGTTAGTAGGACGGTAGGTAGGGGAAGGAAAAGAACCGGAAAAGTTTGCGCTAATTCTGGAAACTTTCCTGATTGTGCCACAGCACGTAAGAAAGTATGTATTACAATTACATTAGTGTATTTATTTATTTAAGAAGTCAATCTCAGTGGCCGCGCGGTTGAAGGCGTGGGTTTCCGGCCGTTCGTTTGCTGGGGTTGCGGGTTGGAATCCCGCCGGGGGCATGGATGTTTGTCTCTTGTGTGTGTTGTGCAGGTGGAAGTTCCTGCAACGGACTGATCACTCGTCCAGAGGAGTCCAAAGGATTGTGGTGTGTCTTAGTGTGATCGTGACGCATAAAAAATGAGAAGGCGCTGACCTATTAGGGGTTGTCATTCTCCCTCTCCCCTCTCCCTCAAAAAAAAAAAGATATTCGCGAATATTAACTGCGCTAAAATGATGCTCAAAAATCTGTCTTGAATTTCTTCTGGAAGCAGACGTGTGAGATTCACCACTGTCACGATACTTTCGGGTTTTTTTTCGCGTGGAGTGCCGTACTCCACGTTATCTCATTCTCCAACGTCGAGACCTTTTTGTTTCGTAACGTAACTTTGTTGCAAGTCAGGAATCCACGAGCCAAGAACATTGCTTTTGAAACGCTTTTCTTGTTCGAGTGAACAATCGAAATCTTACAAGGAAAATAAAATATTATGGGTTCATACACTTATGCGTAATTCCTACGGCTTTTATTCTGCGACATATATAATTTGAGTGCTTTATATATTAAATTATGTTTCACTTATGTTGGATATATTATTTAATGGTTTCCTCTCCTTTCACAGGGGTAGAAAATTGTCCCTTGTGACAGGCAGAAATATTGGAATTGCTTATGACATAATCAATATACCTGCGTACTCGTCATAACTTGAATTCCACTGCCTCATACATCATCACAGTGATGAAGAACGGAGAGATATTAAAAAACGAAAGATTTATTAGGCTTCCAGTTGTGTATAATTTGTAACTGATGAGTAGAGAATTGTGGAAGGAATCGATCGGGATCATTTTTAAAATACTCATCCAGAATTTTCCTGGGTGTGAGCATAGCCCAGAATCTCGTCACCTCAAATAAATAACGTTAAATTCCCGAACAGCAACTTACTGCTGCTATGAAGAGATGTGGGCGGGGTTTCGGTCTGTACTAAACTAAAATGGGATTGGATTCTGTCAAATTCTTTTGCATTCGTTATTTAACCTTTAAAATAACCATTGTTACCAATCGATATTGTATGGATTAACGTTACAAGGGCTCTAAACATCTATACAGAGTGCATTTATATGTTTAATTTGATTTACACAATAAACAGGAGAAATTTCCCTAAATACACGAAGTGGGTGGTCTTTGTAATGGATAGTCCAAGTGTCTATTATTTTGGTAGGAAATGAATGCTAAAAATAGCTCAGATTATTTCCATGCTCCAGACGATTAATCAATTTATTCTTGCATAAAAATATGCATTTGAAAGAAGGTTATTACAAAAACTAAAAGACAGTTTCAAATAGCTTTTGTGAATTTGCTTTGAAAAGAAATACGAAAAAGAACGCTTAATTAGCTAGGCATCGAAAAAAAAACTTAAGTGTCAGAATGGTAGATTGGGTATGGGAGTTGGTGGTAACCCACATCTCAGATTGGTTTTATGAACTGATCAGAAAAACTTTATATTTTACTTTAGTTTATATAATCCCAGAATTTATTCTCTGCTAAAGTCCCGTTCAGAAAAGTTTCTTACTTCAGTTATGATATGGACTATAAAGTTTCCGTCTCAGAACGTACAAAGCAGGTAAATTTTATTCTGACGGGAAAAATATTATGTAAGGCAGTGCCTCAGATATTAAAGAAAAGTAATGGAATATTGATTGTATATTTATTCTGATTTTTAAAACAATATAAAAGTTAAGACATTGAATGAGGTTTAACAGGATGGTTATAAAACATATATCAGAAGGTCCGTATTTGTGTTATGTTTGAACCGAAAACGTAATAACAAATACCACGGAAAAGTATGGAAAAGGTTAACTGAAGAATAAAATCCAACTAGATGCCACTTATTACTTTTACAGCCTTCGGTCCGGACACTCATACATCCTGCCTGCACTTAACTTCCAACCAGCAGCAACTCGAGAACCATACGGCCTATGTGGTAACCAACGCTATCGTCGTGAGCTCCTGGTGATGGGCATAATGGTGCCCGAAACATGTTGAGCCTAACATAAGCACAATAAAATAATAAGTGGCATCTAGTTGGATTTTCTTCTTCAGTTATCAAGATGGTGCACGGTCCAATACACAAATAATATGGAAAAAGACTATTTTCCTCGTGCAGGAGCGTGTAGGGCTGAAGTCAAAAGTTCCATGCATCAAGACGGTGCGTTTGTTCCTTGTCCTTACAGATACTTCACTGTATTTTATTCATTATTACTTCAGTTCTGTCATCACGAACGTTAGTAGTGATAGCCACGTTACATCTTTATCAGGCACAAGCAGTTTGGGTTGGTTGCCTTAGCCAGTGTGGTTGGAGGGGAATACAGGACCTGGAAACGTCACATGCATAATCGTAAACCAATCCTCCACGTGCTGAATACAGATTATACTCTCAATTTTTGCACTTATTTGTCGGCCAACAAATATTGGCCATGATGTTAGTTGTGTGATACTGACAGGCCGGCAAATTGCTATTGCCTTAGTTATGTGTTACTATCAGGCCGGCCAAATTTTGATTATTATTTGAAGTATGTGAACATATCGGCCAGCAAAATGTTGATCGTGTTCTTACGAGGGGGCGCTGATAAGTCCTTAGCCCGACAAGGAAGGAAACAAAGTATAGCGAACAAACTCGGGATTTATTCAACGTACTCCCCACGAAGCTTATTACTCTTCTTAGCTCGTTGCTCTAACTTTTGCAAGCCACTCAAAAAAATTCAGAAATTTGTCCGTCCAACCAGGTCTCCGCGGCAGCAATGACCTCCGCGTTGGACGAAAAATGGCGACCTTTCAATTGTTTTTCAATCCAGGGAACAGGTGGTAGTCCGACGGGGCAAGATCCGGAGAATAGAGTGGGTGATGAAGATATTGGAACCCCAAGTAAGCCAGTTTCTGCTGGGTTGCAAGCGCCCGGTGATCCAGGACATTGTCGTACAAGAACAAGACTCATTTGGTGAACTTCCCGCCGCGTTTTTCCATCTAAGTGTCCTTCAATTGTAACAGCAGAGATCAGTAATACTCTGCGTTGATAGTTTAGCCCTTTGGAAGATAATCAATCTGGAGATTGCCGTCTTGATCCCAGAAAATTGAGGCGAGAACTTTCCCAGCGGATTTTTGCACTCTGAATTTTTTGGGGGCGGTGTGAGCCGCTATGCCCCCACTCCATTGATTGTTGCTTTGTCTCCGGGTCATAGTGATATAACCAGGTTTCGTCCATGGTGACAAATCGCGACAGGAAATTATTTGGATCGCGCCGAAAAAAATCCAAAAGTTGCTCAGACGACTGGCACCGTTGACGTTTTTGATCCGCGTTCAGGCATTTCGAGACCCACTTCGTGGAGAGCTTCCGCATGTCCAAATCTTCATGAATGATGGACCCAGCCCACTCACGTGAGATGCCCAGTTGCTCAGCTATTGATTTAGCCGAAATCCGGCGGTCATCCAAGATTAGGCCATGAATTTGATCAATAATTTCCGGGGTGGTCACTGTTTTTGGTCGTCCAGGATGAACGCATCACAGGTGGAAAAATTACCGCGTTTCAAGTGTGCCACCCAGTTTTTGACGGGTGGCATACGATGGTGCATGTTCCCATAATGTTTCTGTCAGAATTGCGTGAATCTCCTTTGGCTCCTTGCGTTGTAGGAAAAAACTTAATGACACCTCGCTACTCCATGTTGTTGAAATCGCGCGTGTCGCCTGACATGCTTCCTTTCAGTCTCTGTAACAAGAAAAGACTCGCAATTCGGCACATGAATAGACCCCTCTTTCCAACGACACTATCGATTCCGTCCTACGACATCGGTAAGTAGGTCGGGCTATGGGCTTATCAGCATCCCCTCGTAGATATGTGTCAAGTCTGTCCGTCGAAGTGCTGATTGTTGTCTTAGTTATGTGCCACGATAGGCCCTCATAGCACTGATTATTGTCTTAGCTATGTGCCACGATAGGCCGTAGAAGTACTGATTATTGTCTTAGCTATGTGTCACGACAGACCGTCGCAGTAGTGATTACACTGGACAACAAAATTGAACTTTTTTGGCCCAAGAACTTCAATACGTGAACTTTAGCAGTACTTTTTATGCTGAATTCAGTTATGTATACAGATTATTTCTATCGGGCAAAGTTTCAAAGATACAGAGGACTCTATTTGTGCAAAATAGTACTATACATACTAATGAAACAAGCAGAAACTTACCGCTAAAATGTACAGGCGTATGACTTTCGCCGGTAATTGGCTTCAGGTACATCCCTCTTCAGTGTCCAGCAACAGTCTGCCAACATACTTGAGGTCCACTTGCCTTGGTACCGCTTTTCCATAACCAAAATATCTTGGTGAAATCTTTCACCGTGTTCGCCACTGACTTCACCGAGATTTTCTGGAAAAAAAGTCCAAGTGGGGCTCCAAAACGTCGATTTTCAGACTCATATTGCATCCCATAGCTTTGTACGAAGTCAACAGGTCCTGCACAACATCCTGATATTTCGCTGCTTTGTGATTTCCTAAGAAGTCCTTGCAAATCCTCTTAAAAGACAACCATGATTTTCTTTCAGTCTAATTCAGGACTTAATCGAAGTGTTTACCTTGCACCAGTTTCCTGATCTGGGGTCCTGTACATATATACGTTCCTTGAGTTTTGCGCCACTCTCATTTGGGAACTTATTCCTCAAATATTCGAATCCATGGCCGGTTTTATCCATACCTTTCACAAAGTTTTTCATGGGGCCAAGCTTTATGGGCAAAGGGGGCAGAAAAATTTTCTCCGGAAAAACAAGAGGAGGACTGACGACATTTTTCTCCCCTGGCGTCAGTGATGTTCGTTTAGGTCACAGTTTTTTTACATAGTGATTCTTCTTGTCCCGGTTGTCCCATTCACACAGGAAACAGCAGTATTTTGTGTACCAGAGTTGCATTCCGAGTAACAGTGCCACAACCTTGAGATCACCACATGCCTTCCACTTAAATTCATCATAATTAATCTTTCCCAACAATAGCTTCATGTTTTCCTAATTTTTCTTCACGTTGGCTGCATGAGCCAAAGGAACGGAGGGGAATTTATTTCCGTTGTGGAGTAGAACCAACTTCAAGCTCATTTTTGACGAATCAATGAACAAGCGCCACTACTCTGGGTTACATTTACGGTCAAGAACTTCCATAATGGAACAAACATCATTGCAAAACACTACACAATCTTCCTGTGAGAAGAGATCCTTGAATTCTTCATGGTGCCCACGGTAAAAACACACCTTAGTGTTCTGGCGCAGAAGTTTCCGGCCCTTTAACCTGGAGCCTAAAAGTTCAGCTTGCTTCTTTGACAGGTTCAAATCGCGGACGATATCATTCAGGTCCCCTTGAATCAGCAAGTGTGGTTCATTGGAAGAACTGGCTCCTGATAAAGTGTGTTCACAATCCATATACTGTTGTTAGCTTGGTCTACATCTTCATCACTTGACTCACTGTCACTCAGCGTCATGTTTGTTGGAGGCTTTGGCACCGGTAACTCCGCACTGTGAGGTACTGGCCTCATCGCAGATGGTAAATTTGGATATTGAAAAGTGTGTTTGGACTTTGCTGTTACACCAGTGATATTGGTCAGGCAGAAATAGCAATCTGAAACATGGTCCGTGGGCTCTCTCCAAACCATAGGAATGGCGAAAGACATACAGCGTTAACCTTTTGCCCATTCCACGAGACGCCTGGCACATGACACACAACAAAAAATGGGGAGCCCATCTCTTGTCCTGTTCACCCACTTAGCAGCCGAAATAATGCTCATAGTATTTCTTAATCAGGGGTGTGAAAGACCGTCTTAGGAATTTAAATGTCACCTCACCGCAGATGTAGCAGAATTCATCCGATGAATTTTGGCACTTTCTTGGCATATTAATGGTAGAACACACACTACGCACTTCTGAGACGATAACACACTGAGCTCTGGCCAGCAACCTGCAGAGGACTGTTAGTCACACGAGTATGACACGTGACAGTTGGCTTGTTACGTCATGTCCAGACCACCTCCTACAGGCCCCCAGTGACTCACATACGGAGGCGTGAGCGGTCACATAGTCTGATGCAACGCAAAAGGTGTGGGTTATAGAGAAATTCTGGAAACACATTCGAATTCAGCGTCCAAAAATACATCAGAAACAGACATTTTCCCTCATGGGCCAAAATCTTTGTTGACCGGTGTTATTGTCTTAGCAATGTGTCACTGACAGGCCGGTCGAATTTAACTGTTCTCTTAGGTTTGTCCACTGACAGGTAAAATGTTATTTCCCATGCCTTAAGCTATATGTTACTGAGAGGCCGGCAAAGCTCTGATCCTGCTATAAACTGTGTGTCACTGACTGGCCAGCAAAGTGAGGATACTGCTGTGAGCTGTATTTCACCCACATGCCAGCAGTAGTTTAAAAAGTAAATTAGTAGCGAAGTGCAGAAATTCTGAGGTATAGTGGTGTCGATTAACGGAGAAATATCGGAAAGATCACAGATGATGATGTTTGTATCGAAGAAGCAAGGTGGGAGTGTGTGAAGGGAAAGATTATTACCCAGTAATAATATAGATATTTACGGTTAATGTTGTACATGTACTTTGACAGTTATGAGATTTAAATTGAGGTAGTTAAATGAAGAAGTGGAAGGGTTAGACAACTGTTCTTTTGAGTATTTAATGTGGTTAAATGTAAGAGAAAGAAGGGGGCAACACTGAGGACTGCAGAATGCATTTAATTACGGGTAAAAGTGGGTGGAAATAGGATTGAATGTTCATAGTTTTATGCAGACAAGTGGGCAATGTGAACTTATTAACTGAAATTTGGATGGAAGCAGAAGAGAATTTAAGACACCAAAAACGAACGTGTATACGTGTAACATCCCGTTGCGTTTCATTTATATGAATAAACAAATGGTTATCAGTCCAAACATTACTATCTTTATTAAACAAGAGAGTCTATGTGGTTAACTGATATTATGTCAATATGTTTTTAAAAGTTGTTGAAGAGCTTGAAGATACCAAAGTTAAGTTAACATGGTGCGTCTTTTCTAAACCGTGCACGAAACTCACGCTGCACTGTAATCACAAATCTAGACACCTCAAAACGGAGCACACAGGAAGCATTTTCCTGCTGCGACGCCATCTTGGAAACTGGCCTCGCGGCCCCGCAGTAAGCATGAGTAGCGAACTGCTGGTAGCGCATGAGAAACTTGGACAGTTGGTGCTGCTGACGGTGTAAGTTGTGCCCGTGTAACGTGAGAAATAAATTTCTTGTTAACTTTTGAAACCGCTCCATTCTTTTGTGTATACACTATATTTTATATACATTGCTTATATAATAATAATAATAATGGTGATAATGATAAGACGGTAAAATCCAGTAAGACTGGTGTAGACATGACGCGTAGAGACACGTAAAATATTTACAATTTTTTCCGGAAAATTTTTAATAACGTCAAGCCACTCGGTGTTCAGGTGTGACCTATTCTGAACTAACGGAGAAAACAAACACTGTGTAGGAAATCTGCAGACTGTCTGAGCATTAAAAACCCTGGTAAATATATTGACCTGTCACAGTTCCTTAAGAGACTAAAGATGTTCAAACAAAATACTTAAATCTGAGTATGGCCACTCGACACATTGGCAAGTCTATTGAATGTAGCTTAGATTTCTGCTCGGAAACTCAGAATTTTCACTGACATGGAAATGAGCACGTTGCATTTTGTGGATTAAAATTTACGTGTTACGAGAAGGAACACAACATAAGCACTAACAAATTATTAGTTATGTGTAAGAAAAGGATGTGACGGAGAGACAGAAAGCAAGCATCAGAGAAAAACAGGAACTGCAGTAAGAGGAATGTAATAAATTCTACTCTTCGCCAAATAATATTACGGAGAGCGAATCAAGGAAGATGAGCTAGGCGAGACGTACGTAAAGCGTGAGGGAGAAGAAAAACATGTACAGAGTTTTAGTTGGAAAGACTGGCGAAGAATGCGCATTTCGAAGACACAGACGCAGACGGGACATGCAGTAGCATACAGTCAGTAATGCACGATTGATTGTATTAAGCGAGGAATCCTAGTACAAAGACGCTTCTTCGTACAAGAGAATAGGGAGACTAAGCTAGCAGACTCACAATGGGGGAGGAACGTGGGCTGAGGGTGTCGAGAATAGGGCGCTGAGGATAATAATTGAGCCTAAGAGGGACGAGGTAACAGGGGAGTGGAGAAAACTACACAAGGAGGAGCTTAGTGATCTGTGCTTCTCACAAAATATTGTTCGGGGATCACATCGAGAAGAATTGGATGGGCGGGGCGTGTTGCACGTATGGGGGAGATGAGAGTTGTATACAGAGTTTTGGTGGGGAATTCTGAGCTAAACAGACCACTTGGAAGATCCAGGTTTAGATAGGATGACAATGTCAAAATGGATCTTCAGCAAGTGGTATGTGGGGGCATGGACTGGATTGATCTGGCTCAGGATAGGGACAGGTGGCGGGCAGTTGTAAAGACGATATTGACCCTTCGGGCTCCATAAAATGGGGGAATTTCCTAACTAGCTGGAAACCGGTTATCTTCTTAAGAAGGACTCTGCTCCAGAGAATAAGTAAGTAAGTAACGGGGGAATGGAGGAGACTGCATAACGAGGAGCTAAGTGATCTGTACTCCTCACCCAATATTGTGCGGGTGATAAAATCGAGAAGAATGAGATGGGCAGGGCATGTGGCGCGTATGG
>Ga0131853_10014641_pt1 | contig 14377 bp, 8 predicted proteins | sample TergutLab28metaG_FD_92764 | JGI IMG/M metagenome (GOLD analysis project Ga0131853, IMG submission 92764) | Labiotermes labralis P1 segment gut microbial communities from Petit-Saut dam, French Guiana - Lab288 P1 (version 2) (version 2) | ecosystem: Host-associated > Arthropoda: Insects >... | reverse complement strand
TGTGTGTGTGTGTGTGTGGTGTGTGGTGTGTGTGTGTGTGTGTGAGTGTGTTGTGTGTGTGAGTGTGTGTGTGTGAGTGTGGTGTGTGTGATGTGTGTGTGTGAGTGTTGTGTGTGTTTATGTGGTGTGTAGTGTGTGTGGTGTGTGTGTGTGAGTGTGTGTGTGTATGAGTGTTTTGTGTGTGTGTGAGTGTGGTGTGTGGTGTGTGTGAGTGATTGTGTGTGAGTGTGTGTGTGTGTGTGGTGTGGTGTGTGTGAGTGTGTGTGTCTGTGTGGTGTGTGTGGTGTGTGTATGAAGTGTATGTGTGGTGTGTGTGTGTGTGTGTGTGGTGTGTGCGTGTGGTGTGTGTGTGTGTGTAAATATGTATTTTCACTGTGGCGCTGCGGCCCATCGCAGGCCATGGCCTCCTCTTTCTTGGGGTTTCTAGATCACACACAGCGACGCATCACATTCTGTAGGACTCCTCTGGACGAGTGATCGGCTCGTCGCAGAAACCTCCACCTGACAACACACAAAACTCACAGAAGACAAACATCTATGCCCCAGTGGAATTGGAACCCGCGATCTCAGCATGCGAGCGGCCGCAGACCTACGCCTTAGACTGTGCGGCCATTCGGACCGGCAATATATATATACATATACATATATATATGTGTGTGTGTATATGTATATATATATAGTCCACAATTTCCGTAAATGTACGGAACCCGCAAATTATTACAGAGGTTGTAAACGTTCGCCCAATCCTAAGCCAGATGAATCCAGTTTACTTCACTTCGTCCTATTTATTTATTGTCCGTGTTGTTATTACTATTCCATCTACTTTCGGGTCTTCTAAGCTGTCTCTTTCTTCCGTATTTTCCCAACAAATGCTTATATGAATTCTTCTTCACCTTTATTCGAGCCACATTCCTAGTCCGTCCAACGTTCTCTATTTAACAATTTTAATGGCGATTACAGTAAAGTTCCTTTAACTTTTACTCCCTACTTAGTTTCCAGTACTGTCCCGCTCAACCAGTATCTTACAGGCTACATTTTTCCTTCGAGACGGTCTTATATTTCCAAAGGGAATATTAGTACTGAACATACATACTGAACTTTACTACTGAACATTACTACTGAACATTACTACTGGACATTGGTACTGAACATTAGTACTTAACATTACTACTGAACATTAGTACTGACATTAGTACTGAACATTAGTACTGAACATTAGTACTGAACATTACTACTGAACATTAGTTTTGACATTAGTACTGAACATTAGTACTGTCATTAGTACTGAACATTAGTACTTACATTAGTACTGAACATTACTACTGAACATTAGTACTGACATTAGTACTGAACATTAGTACTGAACATTAGTACTGTACATTAGTACTGAACATTAGTACTGTACATTAGTACTGAACATTAGTACTTAACATGGTATTGAACCCTGTGAACCTATTCGTTAATACAGCTGCGATGTTTGGACGAAGAACTTTTGAAAACTCAAACTGTTTAATTTATGGCGGTAGGCAAGACATTACTGGTTTGTTGTGTGGGCTGCGCTAAAAATGGAGACACCCTAGGTCAGGGATGCACAAATTGTCCAGACAATTAGAACACACTTCAAAATTTAAGGCGCTAGATGGGTGACACAAACAAGAAATATATCGATGATCCACAGATGTTAGGATCCAATTTACAAAATTTATTTTCTCGTACGACCTGGCACCCTAGATTTGGTTTTGAATCTTAATTTTATGAAGTTTTCCTACTATGACTTGTACATTAATTATCACACATGATAGTTATGAAAAACGCAGCTAAATTTACACTTAAAATTTAGTTACGTAAGTTTAATCATTCTTCGTCCTGTGTATTGAATGTGATGTTACCAGCATGAAGATCAAAATTGTGCTCAATTTTTCCGCGCCATTTAAGAAGTTCGAGCGGGTCTGTTCAAGTGCAATCAACAAGCATTGTCAGTTGTACTCTTATTACCTTTTTGAAAAGTGGGCCAGGTAGCTCAGTAGGTATAGCGACTGAGCTACCGGGCTGGACGTTCTGGGATCGAATCCCTGTGGGGACGAGATTTTCTACCCATCCAGACCGGGCCTGGGGTCCACGCAGCCTCCTGTACAATAGGTACCGGGTCTTTCCCGTGGGTAAAGTGCGGCCGGGGCGTGCTGCTGACCACTCACCCCCTTCTAGTGCCGCCGTCATGGAAGAGTAGAGCTATACCTCTACCCACCCTCTGGACCACACCGGGCCGGTAACGGGATCACTTTACCTTTACCTTTTATCCTTTTAAAAGAGTTCAGCCTGAAGATGGATCCAGATGGACGAGTCGAAACATGTAGCTGTGAGATATGATTGAAAATACATTTTAATAATTTCCTAATTGCAAGTTGTTTTAGACTATATTTTTTATATTTTATATTTATATGTTTATATTCCTACATTTCCTGATCACAAGCACCCTGATTCCTTATCAAACTTCTCTTAATAACTTTTATTCCTATGATTTATGTTTTCTTAATTCTTTGAACTTGAAGCCGCTAAAGATTTCAGTACTAACAAGTAAATCAGCGCTACCGCCATTTTGTAGCTGAGTACTGATGCACTGTGTCATTCGTAACGATCAGAGGAAATCGAAAGTAATTTCGTGGCAGAGATTAAATTTGTGTCTAATTCCCGTGTGTCTGAGAACTGCGTGTCTGTTCTTTGGTTGTGATATTCAATAAACGTCGCAGTAAATTGTCCTTGGCGTGTTTCCTTGTAACTGGTACAGGATTGCCAACGTTAGGCACAAATAACGGTCTTTTGTGCTGCCTAACAACAGACGCACACGCACACATAGACACACACACACACACACACAGCGCTGGATAATTGCAGTCGGTTCAGGTAGCTACATTGCCAAGCAAACTGGAGAACTAGAGAACGGCAGTAGTGCAGTGTTTGGTATCCTCTTTCACAATTAAATAATGTATTTATGAATATTTTCACTCTGACCCATTTTTTGCTTTCTGGAATTCTTGAAGCTGTGGATGCCATTCAATACACAATCTTTCTTCTTCCGTCTCTTATCTAAATTACGTACATATTTATGTATTTACTTCCTTAATTACTGACTTGTTTACTTACTTACCTACTTCATGCAGCACAGTCCGTCTTGAGAAGCTAATCGGTTCTCAACTAGTCAATAAATTCCCCGCATTTTATGGAAACCGAAGGTTCATTGCCTTATTCACAACAGCCCGCTACCTGTCCCTATACTGAGCCAGCTCGATCCAGTCCATACCCCCACATCCCACTTCCTGAAGATTCATCTTAATATTATGCCCCGTCTACGCCTGGGTCTTCCAAGTGGTCTCTTTCCCTCAGGTTTCCCCACCAAAACCCTGTATACACCTCTCCTCTCCCCCATACTTGCTACATGCCCCGCTCATCTCATTCTTCTCGATTTGACCACCCGACAAATATTTGGTGAGCAGTACAGATCATTAAGCCCCTCATTATGTAGTTTTCTCCATTCGCCCGTTACCTCATCCCTATTAAGCCCAAATATTCTCCCCAACACCCTATTCCCAAACACTCTCAGCCTACGTTCTTCCCTCAATGTAAGCGACCAAGTTTGACACCCACACACAACGACAGGAAAAATAAATTTTTCTATATCTTCATATTTCATCGAAAATACTGGAGACTAAAATAAAGTAACAAATTTAAATATGTCTATTTTTTGTATTAATTTGTAAATTTGTCCTTTTGAGGGAAGTACATGAATGGCGGATTCATGAAATAATGGTGCTAAGGACAATAATTGGAGTTAAGATGGAGGACGTAAGGGGATATAGAATAGGCATAATGGAGAGATTTATAATTTGCACTGTTAACAAAATGGAAGCCTGTATTTACGATCAAATAAAGATGATTGAAATGGCTGGTGCACGTAGCACGCAGGGGACGGAAGAGTGGTTTATACAGGGTTTTGATCGAAAACCTGAAAGGAGGGCATAAATTTGAAAATCGTTGAAGGTTTCAGAGGACGAAATTAAAAATTGATCTAATTGAAATTGCATAAGAAATAGTGTAAGAAATGTTCGGACAGGATAAATCTGGATCAGGAAAATGAACTGACTGTGGCAGTGCGGCAAAATATCGTGAGGTTGCAAAAATATCGAAAAAATTCTTGAGTAGCTTGTGTATCATTTTGCTTTACAATACCGAATTGGGGCCGCGTTCTTGCTTATTTAGACGGTTGGTCGGCGGCAGATCACAGCGTATATCTATCTATTTACCTATATCTGCCTGTCTATGTACCTGTCATCCCGTCCGTCCGTCTGTGTGCATATATATCTTCTGTGTATTTGTCTACCAGTAAACATGTAAAGCAGTCACTGTACAGGCCCGGACAGGCTCTGGTTGTAGACAGTCGACACATGAAGTGATAAGGTCAGCCCTACTCACCGGCCGCCTTTACCCCCAGGAAGCATCCCTGGTACTAATTTCTGTTAGATGCTGTGTCGACCCCCGGGCCATAGTGCGGCCGGAAGGATTATATCAATGAAAAATTCCAATGAAACCCTCGGGATCGAACCCGCGACTTTCTGACTTGTATCGCGCGCTCCCCTATCTACCTGCACATCTATTAATTTATCCATCGATCAATTAGTTAATAATTACAAAGCGTTAATTGAAGTATAAAAATATTTGCAAAATGCAATGCAAAGTTTGTTATTCGGTGTGCAACCAATTTTGTCTTAACGCCTTCTTTTGGAAAAAGATAACTTAATTTTATGTTGAAATGAATGGGGAAGTGAAGCTGTTTGTCGTTTGAGGATTTCGCTGATATTACCTTTAAAAGCAGTAGAACCAATTCACGAGTTCTACTTCATAAAATTCTGAACACAAGTAATGATGGTCTTTTTTCACCAGTCTGGTGCACAAATTATTTTAATACATTTATTACATTCCTCTACATGTTTCGAGCACTATGTGCTCATCTTCAGGAGGACAATTATATTAGTACAGCATCTGGTATCGTCACTGTGTTTAGGTGACTGTTCAGTACACAGCTGTGGTCTGAACAGTCACCTAAAGAGAGTGACAATACCAGATGCTGTACTAATACAGTTCTCCTCCTGAAGATGAGCACAATAGTGCTCGAAACATGTAGAGGGGTGTAATAAATGTATTAAAATAAAGAATTTGTGCATCAAGTTGGTACAATTAAAGACTATCATTACGTTAGGCTGCACGGTCAACAAAACGTAACAATCCGAACATAAGCGTTTCTGAAGAAGGAATTAAAATGTATTTAATTTCATTACATTTTCTGTTACGTCTTGTGATATGTAAGGTACAGTGAAAACACAACTGCTGCATTCTGTCAGGTAATGCTGTTCAGGGAAATAATCACCTCTTGTTGTGAGTGTTACCTGCCAGACACTCACAAACACATCAACACACTGTAATAATACAAATTATTTGGTTTATCGGTTGCAATAAATGTGGAGCCCTGAACGGCTAAGGTCCACTCCTTCTTATTGCGACAGTTCGTACTGTACAATCTTTATAGTTCACTTTTCTCTATTTTCTTTGATTCCTCTTTTCTATTTCCAGTCGTGTTACTGCCCTCTGCCTCATCTGTTCCTTCTTCCAACCTCTCTCTCCATTCCGTGTCTCCATTCTGACACTCCAACAGATGGAATAGTTTCTCTCATATCTGTCTTACTTTATTTCCTACCACATTCTCAGGGTGTGTGCAAAACAACGACATAAACAACCCCCTGCCACCCTCTTTATTTATGTCTTGCAGTACACTCTGCTTCTTAAAATTATTGCAACTCGCCAAGTCTTCCGTGAAGTGCCTTCAAAATTTGCTGTGTTCCAGGATGTGAAACTGTGCATTGTGAAAGGAATATACCGAGGTTTCAAAAACCAAATAACAGGGGGCTATCGAAAGTCGCTGTCCGGGATCGAATCCCGTTGGGGACGAGATTTTCCGCCCGTCCAGACCGGTCCTGGGGCTCACCCAGCCTCCTGTACAATGGGTACCGTGTCTTTCCAGGGGGTAAAGTGCGGCCGGAGCGTGCTGCTGACCACTCACCCCCTTCCAGTGCCGCAGTCATGGAAGAGTAGAGCTATACCTCTACCCACCCTCTGGGCCACACCGGCCCTGTAACGCGATCACTTTACCTTTACCGAAACGTCGCCGTAACCTTCCAGACGTTATCACGAGAACGGTGAATCTCATTCTGGTTTGTGATCCAACGCAGGGTACTTTGGACCCATTGATGGAACAATAAAGCTTTAGATTAGTCATGATATTTGAAATGTTAGGTACGGAATGGGTGGAAATGTAGCTGTAATGGATAGATCAGATATCCCTACAGAGTTTCGGCCCAATAATATGAAAAGAAAGACAGCTTGGAGATAAAGAAGTTGTCAGTATATTACCGGACTTTGTGCAGAGCGAAGACCTTTTCGGCGCTTACAGAAGCTTGTTACAGGACCCTATGCTCATTCACATGGACCTGTACCACACAATTTCACCACATTTTTATGTATTTTTAATATAATCCCAAAACTCTGTCTGGATATTCCTTGTGACCCTTTCCCTTTAAGTTTGTTAAATGAATTTTGTGTCTATTATGTTTATATTTATAACAAGGCAGGTGATGTACTTATGAAAGGAAATTCGACGTGCGTTCGCGTAACCACTGTTACCGTGGAAAAGAAATAAATATTAAATATCATGATAAAGTGTTTGTAGCCATAGTCGCCCCAGCATGCAAAGCGCATGCGCCCTATTATATGATCTGTAACTTGTCTGGCTCTACCATATTTCTACATATTATTTCATAAACGGAATGTTTTTCGGGAAAACGTTATTGAACCTAAAATATGTGTTTTGATTTGCTATACAAATTTTGCCCGAAAGATTTCTTATTCTAAGAAGAATTCAGCGAGTTATCATCATGGTTCATGTGAAGTGCCAGTTATTGTCATGGTTCATGTGAAGTGCCAGTTATTGTCATGATTCATGTGAAGTGCCAGTTATTGTCATGGTTCATGTGAATTGCCAGTTATTGTCATGGTTCATGTGAAGTGCCAGTTATTTTCACGGCTCATGTGAAGTGCCAGTTATTGTCATGGTTCATGTGAAGTGCCAGTTATTGTCATGGTTCATGTGAAGTGCCAGTTATTGTCATGGTTCATGTGAAGTGCCAGTTATTCTTGTCAGATTTTTCTCATCATATTTTCGAAAAATTCCTCAAATTTCAAATTTCATGAAAATCCGTCTAGCCGGAGCAGAGCTGTTCCATGCAGACAGACAGACGGAAGGACAGACACGACGAAGCTAATAGTCGGTCCTGTGAAATTTTGAGAAAACACCTAAAAGAGTAGCTACAAATGTTTCCCTTTATATAGCCACGAAAATTCTACAAACTATTTTTTTCGGCCCTTAAAACCCCCTAATTTTCGCACAAACTGTATTTGTGGGGTTGACAGCACACGGCGATGATTTCCTTAAACTGCGTCAACCTGTTTATCTTTACGATGACGATGTAATGTGTTTTCTGTGAGGTATAAACTAGATTCTGTATCTGAATGGCCAAAGTACCTGGTCTCATCAAGTGTTTTCGTAGAAAAATAAGATACTGGAACGGTAAACAAAATATATACAGAAATTAGATTAGGAAACACATTGCGCTGTCTTACGAGAAATAAATGAACTAAAACTAGCTGTAGTAACGACAGAGCCATCAAGGCTGGTAAGCCAGTAACAGTCGTTACAGTATCTCTCGCGCGCTGCTGCGGAAGATGTGTGAATTACAGTCCAATACACCCACCAGCCAACGAAGGAACCAACAATATATATAGAAGCGGAAGAACAGAGGTAATTGAAGGAGCTGCAGTTTTGGAAGTGCTAATAATTTCGAACTTGTATTGCTCGAGGCTGTACAACCCACGAATGTAATTTTGTCACAGTAATTAGAAAGCGCTTTCTCTACTGCAGAATATTAGCAGATCGTTGTAAAGTGTGATTTATGTAAACGTCTTGTATTTGGTGCAGTAGCAGCAGTGTGTTGTTGTCTGCTGTCAGTGTTGTTAAACATTCATTACTGAAGGTCCTCACGAATAGGAAAAAAAAAACTAGTTATTAATATGAAATATATTTTGGCAGCAAGTTTTGTAGCTTAATGAAGCGAGTGCAGTTTCAAAATTTATAGGATGTCCACAAATTCAATATACATTTTACATAAATTTGAGCTGCAGTCAATAAGTTCACCCTGTAAGAGGCCATAAATGCCCAGAGGGGGAGTAGAGGTACAACTCCAATTTTTTCATAACCTCGGCGCTGTATTAGGGGTGGGTGGTCAACGCCACCCCCCCCCCCGGCCACTTTACTCCCGAAAAATATAGCCGGTACCAGGATGGACTGGTGCGAAATATTTTAAACGCCACCGGGATTCGATCCCCGGAACGTCCAGCCCGTAGCAAGTCGCTGTACCGACTGAGCTGTCCCGAACCTCGAGCCACGGGATAACCGACGGTATTTTTAATTGGACGAAAGTACTTTATCGTAAGAGTCGGCGGCTTTGAGTTCTGCAGACCAGAAAACTGCCAGATGCGTTACACGATACTTATTTTCAGCTTTTTTTGAGTTTTTTTTTCAATTGACGTCTGTAAATACGATCTCGTAAATGCTGCAGGCCTGTGTTTATGTCGTGACACGTGTCTAACTTGATAAAACTCCATGTGGATAAAGAAATGCCAAAGAGCCAAATAAGGCGATCGGTCTGATCAAGACACCTTTCCCCCCCAATCCGTTTCACCGATCTGTAAGCCGTGTCTTCTGGTACTTTCAAAAGACTTTTATTTGATGAAAAAGAGAAACTTTGTTGAAGAATAAGAGTGTTTAGATTTCGTCTGAGAGAAAGCGCTGTCATAGGAACTGCTGCAGCACGTCCCAGATAAATGGACCCTGTAACTGTGGCTTCAGCAGAGAGAGAGAGAGAGCAAAAAGGCCCATAAATTTTCCAACGTGTCATGACCAACCAAACATTAATTTTTGGAGAATCTCCCACTCGTTCAAAGAAATGGCGAGGTTTTTTCCACGACCACAGATGCGGTATTTGTGTGAATTAAATTTCAGGTAGTATGGAAGGTAGCCTTAGATGGGAGGATAATATTAAGATGGATCTTCAGGAATTGGGATGTGGGGGTATTGACTGGATCGAGCCGGCTCAAGATAGGCACTTTTGAATGCGGTATTGAACCTTCGGGTTCCATAAAATGAGGGGAATTTCTTGATTTGCTGAAAACCGGTTAGCTTCCGATGAAGGATTCTGTTCTGTGGAGCAAGTGAATAGTGGAAGGTCGCGTCATCACTGAGGATAATATGTTCTGTGAAATATTTATGCATAATTAATGTTTATCATTACATCAACAAACGCGAATATAATTAGTATAAAATTATATTATAATTGCTACTACATGTTTCGGTGCCTTCGCACCATCTTCAGGGAGCCTATAGGTTGTGTTAGCTAAAGTTGTAAATAGTGTAAATAACACAATTAAATATAGCATTAGGTCATTGTGGTAAAATCTGATTGCTGGTAAAATTTGGCCGCATATGTAATTCAAGTGTGTAATGAATAGATATAATTATGAAAATGTAACATTACTGTTCCTGGTTCGATCCCAGCTGGTGTCAGTGGATTCTTCTTGACATAATCCTTCCGATCGCACTATGGTCCTGGGGTCGACTCAGCCTCTAACAGAAATGAGTACCATGAGTATTTCCTGGGGGTAAATGCGGCCGGTGAGTAAGGCTGACAACCTTACCACCATCCTGTGCCGTGGTCACGAAATCTGGGAATCTTAATATCCTGGAACCCTCTGGGCCTCTCCGGGCCTGTAACGGGACTGCTTTACTTTTAACTTTGAACATTACTCTCCAGTGACCTTGATGCGGATGTATTTGGGCATTAAGTGTTTGGTTCTGCACATTTTATTGAACCAAACTGCAGCGTTTATTTTCAATAATTTTAGTTTTATATTCTTACTTATGTTTGTGAATTCTTGCTTGTTGAGCACCGATTATTTTTTTATGTTGGAGCAATTATAAGGAATTGTATACTAATTATATGTGTATTTATTTGTGTAATAATAAATATTAATTAATCAAAATACACGGTACGAACATTAAAAAAAATCATTCTTAAACTCTTGAGCAATCTTCACCCTGTAATAACTCAGTTTTCATAAGCATTTTTCTGTACTAATGAAGCACCTGTGTTCAAGTAGGTGGTATAACAGGATTAAGTCCTTAAAGTCCCAGTCGTCTTGCAGGACAACTTTGAGGGCGAGTCTCACGCACTTTACGGCCCCAAGACATCAGTAACCTTATTACAGCTACCAGTTAGCATACGAACACAGGCCCACCCCTTCCCCCCCGCCATGATTGAAGAAACATACTGGATCTGTGCGCACACGACTTCGCGCACTCTCCCCATATGTGACGTTAGCCTCGGCTGTCTAAATTTACCTGCGCTTGAAGCTTGAGTCTTTGTGGGATTAATCCTTCTACACATATAAACCATTACAACTGGGCTTTAAAAATACAGACGTTTGTTACAGCCTTCTCCACCCGTCACAGAAGTTTACTTATTTCCTTCCCGGAAGCCACAAGGCTATTTCGCGTTCCCCGCGATGCTTGAGCTCGGAACTTAATGATAAGGGCACAGAACAGCGTTTTTTCAAATTCCACGTCTGTTCTTCCAGCACTTTAGAATGCAACGTATGTGTGCGTTGGGAATAAATACACGGAGGACGTGGCTTAATGATTAATTTGGATTGTGTTATGTTATTGTAACCCTGGTCAGGGACGAGCCCAGAATTTTTTGCTGGAGGTTTGGGGAAGGGCTGACCGTAGGCTACATACAATTTACGTGTGAAACTAAAAATTGTTGTGAAAACACATTTCTTAACTATAACTGTATCAAAACACTGTTTGCAACTGCGTGTATACTGTGTACATAGAACTGTAACTACACGTCCCGTTACTTACTCGCCAAATTCAAATCACAATGTCAAATTCTGTTGGTATTTTTGACCTTGTTTAAGACTTTCTAACTTTTTATCTTTTTTTTTTTCAATATTCCATTTTACTGATAATCAGCCGATTTCAGCAACTGATTTCGACTCAAAGCAAAATCACGTAAACAAATTTGATATCATTATGGTCTTTTTTAAACAATTTGATGCACAAATTCTTTATTTTAATACGTTTATTACATTCCTCTACATGTTTCGAGCACTGTTGTGCTCATCTTCAGGAGGACAATTGTATTATTACAGCATCTGGTATTGTCACTCTAGAAACAAGTGAGTGGTCTAAATGACTAAAATATATAGTTGGTTGTATTATATGAACATTAGAAGATGGTAAAAATTATATAAAATTCAAATAAAATCATATGAAGTCTATATGAAATCCTGCAGATCTAATTATGAAGTATAAGTGTTGATTCGCGATGTTCGGCCTACGTCGTGTGGATGATGTGTTTACATAGTTATTGAAAACTCTATAAGCGTCTGGCTATGCATGAGTCTATTCATAACATTCGAATCTAATTACATAAAATAATACGAATGTTATGAATAGACTCATGCATAAACAGACTTTTCAATAACTATGTAAACACATCATCCACACGACTTAGGTCGAACATCGCGAATCAACACTTACACTTTTTAATTATACCTGCAGGATTTTATATGGATTTTATAAGATTTTATATGATTTTTACGAATTTTATATGATTTTATATGAATTTTATATGAATTCTATACGAATTTTATATGATTTTATATGTATTTTGTGTGAAATTTATAGAATTTTATATGAATTTTATGTGAATTTTATATGAATTTATGTGAATTTTATATGAACTTTATATGAATTTTATATGAATTTTATATGAATGTATATTAATTTTGTATGAATTTTGTACGATTGTATACGAATTTTATATGAATTTTACCATCTTCTACTGTTCATATAATACAACAAAATATATATATTAGTAATATGGACCACTCACTTGTTTCCAGAGTGACAATACCAGATGCTGTGTTAATACAATTGTCCTCCTGAAGATGAGCATAATAGTGCTCGAAACATGTAGAGGGGTGTAATAAATGTATTAAAATAAAGAATTTGTGCATCAAGTTGGTACAATTAAAGACTATCATTACGTTAGGCTGCACGGTCAACAAAACGTAAATAAAAAAAACAGTTTGATATCGCCTCTCCAAATACTGTTTTATTTTATTTTCGATTTGAGAGGTTCTGTAGCCCGGCAGGTCACTGGTATTGGTATCTGACTTGGAAACAGAAGGTTTTTTTGACTGGATACATGTGGCACAAGACAAGGACCCGTGAAGGACTGTTACAAGTACGGCACTGAGCCTTCGATTCGCGTATAAGGCGAGAAATTCCTTGACATTTCGCGTGACTTTAAATTCGCAGGCTGGTTACCTCACTTCACATGTCCAGCTGCATACCGCATTGTGTCCACTGAGGCTGAAGTGACAAACTTCTTACGTTGTTCGTTTCAGCAAAGCTAATTAACTCGTCAGTTTTTAAACAAACACACACGAACACAAATTAACGGCGGGGCAATTTGAAACTGTCAGATTTGGTAAAGGTTTTTAAAGTTTCAATGAACACAGAACACACATGAGTGGTCACAAAAGGTGGTAGCCGAGTCTACAGCTGTTAGAAATACAGTCATTAATCCTTTTGTTCATATTCGATAGATCATATGAAAGAAGTATTATCGTTATGAATAATTAAGCACCAAACTATAAAGACGTATGGAGAGAGGAGGTACAGTTCCACGCATTACTAACCATGGCAGCAGATAGAGATGATCGGGCAGCTTTGCTTTATGCGGATCTCAACTCTTTAGCGTCGGTAACAGTAGAGTGAATTTATGTATAAATTAATATTACGACAAATTCTCAAACCATTTTTTCAGTGAAAACACAACAATACCTTCCCTATTATTTGTTGTTGACACACTCTTAGCTGTCAAAGATATAAAACCGCTGAGTGTTGCTATGTGAATACAACAATGAGTTGCACTCGCTCTGTAGTCCAACTATTAAGTATTTCATACCGATATCAACAATACACAATCTACGTCAGTCTGAATGTGAAGCACGCGATATTGTTGTCGCATTTTAACAATGTGTAGAGTTTCTTGAGTGGTCTTTTGTAAAAAGTCCACGATATAAAATTTTACCAATGGGGGGGGGGGGGGGTGATACGTGCGGACAGACGGACCTGCCATGGCGAAGTTAATAGGAACTGGTTGTTATCGATGCGGATGCACCTGCCCTGCCGAAAATTCGAATTCAAATTCCACAGTTGTTCTGTCCGTAAAATAATGACTTCAATTGGTGGGCATCCGGGACATGACGTAGGTTTTGAACGTAGTGCGATTTTGAATAGCTCACGTGTATTCCGGAAGCAGTATCACTTTTTTTGTATGGAAGCATCGAAACATGTGTCGTGGTTGTTGGACGAGTTGCGTGTGAAGTGTGCAGTGTGCAGTGTGCAGTGTGCAGCGTGAAGTGTGAAGTGTGCAGTGTGAAGTGTACAGTGTACAGTGTGAAGTGTGCAGTGTGAAGTGTGCAGTGTGAAGTGTGAAGTGTGCAGTGTGCAGTGTGCAGCGTGAAGTGTGAAGTGTGCAGTGTGTAGTGTGAAGTGTGCAATGTGCATTGAGCTGCACATTGAAGTATGCAAGGGCAGACATGAAAAGGAAATGTGGCGACCCTCAAAAAAACAAATTCCCTTCTCAAAGAAAATTTTCCTTCCGCCACATGTAATGGGAAATTTCATAGTGACACTTACAGATATTGGACAGCCGTCTCAAGAATATTTATTTTCACGAATACATTTCTCGGAAAATATAGACCGTTCCTACTCCGAACATCAGGCTCTTAACCGTTCTGTTTGATACTGCTGCACATTCAGAGAGCTGTACTTTAACTTTTATTACAGTACACAAGTACGAGTAGCACCGTCTTTAACATTAAGAAAATTTGTTCAGCCCACACAGTGCACTTGTGTAATTTTCACAGTTCTCATAACGAGCAGAAACTACATCCCTAAGCTCCAGTAGTTGTTCAGTGTTTGTAATAGCAACTTCATTGTTTTCTGTGAGGTAGGAACCGAATTTGCGAGTGTTATTCAGAAAATTCAGGCTTTAATTTGTCATATACTTTTAAACGCTAGTATGGCATATTTTTAATTTCCAAATTTCCATATATATATATATATATATATATATATATA
>Ga0131853_10014639_pt1 | contig 14380 bp, 6 predicted proteins | sample TergutLab28metaG_FD_92764 | JGI IMG/M metagenome (GOLD analysis project Ga0131853, IMG submission 92764) | Labiotermes labralis P1 segment gut microbial communities from Petit-Saut dam, French Guiana - Lab288 P1 (version 2) (version 2) | ecosystem: Host-associated > Arthropoda: Insects >... | reverse complement strand
GGGGGGGGGGGGGGGGGGGGGGGGGGGGGGGGGGGGGGGGGGGGGGGGGGGGGGGGGGGGGGGGGGGGGGGGGGGGGGGGGGGGGGGGAGGTTGTTCACTGAACGGCAGCAAAGCTGGCAGCATCAGCTGCAGGAGCGTTGCTTTAATGTTTAATGTACAAAATGTGCGTTATTTACAGCGGATGTCAGCAGTCCATGCCGCTCCACCCTCGTGTAGCCCTCTCTATTCACTGCACAGTTTGCCAGCACGACGTAATAACTACACTTAATCCCCACTTCTGACGAAGGATCAGAGGACACATTTTTAGACATACTTAAATTTGCGTAAGAAATTTATCCCCTGTTGTTTAAATATATTTCAATAAACGAGCCTTCTGTTCACCGTCAATTGACGCAAATGAGCAAATCTACTTAACAACAACAGCCTGCTTAACATTTATACATTATAAACAGTCATTACGCTAGCGTTTTGAACAGACAGCCATCAACTGACAATTTTGTAACATCGGGTTTCATTAGCCATCAGCAGTACAAATTTAATAATTTACAGTTTTTGCCTGCTAAAGTGTGTAATGTAATTTCTGTGTCGCAAGATAATTTCTTGGCTCGAGTATTCATTGAAATACAAAAATCATATGGCATTCCATAAATTAAAATATAAAATTTGCTCCAAACTTTCCAGAACGCCAATTTAAAACACATCATTGGAGTAAAGAATATTTCCAAATTTTCTAGAGTGTATTTTTTTTTTGTGACTTTCCTCTCGACAAGGTCACGGCAGTGTGCAACTGCCAATTGTATGGAAATGTTTGTCATGTCCTGGTAAGTGCACAGTTTACATTACATACTCCGACACAAACGATAATTTTTGAAGAAGTTTTAAGCTGCATTTCGGGCAGCATTGCCCAATCGACAGCAATTTTTTGCAGCTGCTTATTTAAATAAAATTTCTGCCTTCCGTTGTCATTAACGTAAGAAGATTAATAATAAAAATAGGTAAAGTGATCCCGTTGCGGGCCGGATGTGGCCCAGAGGGTGGGTAGAGATGTAGCTCTACTCTTCCATGACCGCGGCACTAGAAGGGGGTGAGTGGTCAGCAGCACGCCCCGTCGCACTTTACTCCCGGGAAAGACCCGGTACCTATTTTATTGGAGGCTGGGTGGGCCCCAGGGTCGGTCTGGACGGGAGGTATATCTCGTCCCCACCGGGATTCGATCCCCGACCGTCCAGCCCGTAGCTCAGTCGCTATACCGACTGAGCTACCGGGCCCACACAAAGTTAATATTACAACGTTAAATTCTGAGAAGCGTTTAGACGCTTGCTTGAGGTTATCTTGTTTGGTGAATTTGAAATACAGCGTGATTCAAAGAGATTGACTCAAATTTTTACCTCTATATTTCCTGAACTATACATGGTATGTGAATAATCTAGATAAAATTTAAAAGAGAAGATTCTACGTTTTTAAATACTTTACTATAGCGCTCGCCTGATGCAGAACCGTGCAGCAGCGTCAGTTGAGAGCAAAATGGCTTCTATGCAGCACAATATTTTTTGCGTTCGTGAGTTCATTAAAACTCAGTCGGCGACTGCTGTGCAGCGCGCGTTTCGTCTTCTTCAACCCATACAGCGAGCAGAGAACTTGGAATACCGCAACCAACTGTCTGGCGTATGTTGAGGAACCCTTTGCTATTCGATTGAGTCCATCTTTTTTAATCACTCTGTATATTCAATGATTGGGAGTATTTTGTGTTCTTCTCTCACAACAAAAACTGTCTCTGCCATTATCCACTAGGTTACAGCAGCACCAGTGGACATCACCACTCACACATCACGTCTGAGGTAGCTGGTAGACTGCGTTTGAAATCTGATGGCACACGCACAGAAATCAGATTTCGTCTTTCGGCGAAACTGACGAGTCCATTTTAAATCGGCGGGGGCGTCATTTCAGTCGACTACTGGCGGCCGAGTTGTGCGCATCAGTGGTAGTAATGCTGGATACACCATGTTCCGAGGTAGTGTGAAGAGTACCGGCTACACACTCCATTCGCCAGTTTCCCCTGCACTTCTCCTACCGTGCGGCACCGTGTGCCATCACATTTCCACTGGAGTCTACCTCTTAACTGCGGTCTTTGCTGCTGTTCTAAGTCCGATCCTTTTCCTTTTGCAAGCGTTTGGAATGCCGGTTTTGAGGCAGCTTCTGCCAGTATTGTGTGACCGCTGGACGTCGCTACATTATTAGTATCACTGAGAAAGATTCATCTAACGTCAGCCTTTGCAATTTCAACATTTGTTTCCTTTCTTTGAATGGCCGCAAGTGACGTAGGTGGATGGACGAACTTTTTGTTTCTATCAGCCTCCATCTCACAGTTGTTGAAACCAAGTTTCGCTTCTCTCTCTCTCTCTTTCTATGGACGTTCTGTATACAGGTAACCGCCTCCGCGCCGCAAGCAACGAGGGGGGTACTTAGAGTTGGCCCAGATATGATAGAACTTTTGGCAGTTGCAGCATTAGGTAAGAAGTGTTTGGATTCCGCATGCCTCTACCTTGCCGATCCCAGTGCTCGCGCGGTCTAAGGAATGGGTCTGGGGCCGATCGCTTGCAGGAATTTCGGGTTCGAAACCCGCCGCGTGCATGGATTTCTGTCTCTTGTGATTGTTGCATGTTGTCAGGTTGAAGTCTCTGCGTCGGGCTTATCACTCGTCCAGGGGAGATCTACCATGTGTGTGTGTGTGTGTGTGTCTGAGTGTGATAGAAAAGCGTCGAAAATGAGAAGAACATGCCCCATTAGGGGCTGTCGTGTCGTGGAAAAAATATGTCCGCGTTTATAATGACGTGGTTAAGGCCAATGATCTTTAACATTTCTTTGAAATCCTTGCTTCTTTAAGCTTGACAAGGTACGATGAAGGTCTGCAGTTTGTTCCATTCTTCGTGCAGATTATTATCATTCGTCATTTGGCGAAAAGTTTTGATATTAAATCCTACTGCCAGTAACTCATTTTAAATGCCTCCTCCAGTTGTACACTGGGGATATTGTGATAATGATGATGACAATGGTAAGAATCGTGGGTGGAGGTTTAGGGAGGGCAGACTGTTGGGTCCACAGTGTTGCTTTGTGTTTGAATAATCCAAATGTGATATAATTTCGTGTAGTCCTGAATTTAAAATCAAAGTTTGTAATAATGCTAATATCTCTTTTTGTCTCTATTAGTTTTATTGTGGATGTCAACAGAATGAAGGTGAGTTATGTTTCCTTTTTTAAGTCCGTTGCAGATTCTGGGTCATGGTCTCTGTTCTGTCCAATACCCTTCATTTCTCTGTTTCCGCCCCCACTGCTTTCAATGAACCGTGAAAATTGAGTGTCAAAACGCCAGTGGAGTAAACCCCGGTTAAAAAAAAAAAGCAATCAGCTTGCGAGATTTCTCTTTGGCTATATGCACAAATGAATATTCATTTTCAACTTGAAAGCCAGTTTTTTGCTTTACGCAATCTTACTCCTCGCAAAATGACAGTGTTTTTTATTCCGGCGCCTCTTCTAAGTCGCCGTCGCTTTCCACATCTTTGCGAATGTGCAGAACATTCGGTATTTTGGAGCAGTCAGCGCAGAAACGGCAGCATCGCATTATAACGACTAACCATTCCTTTTCATAGTTAGCTACCGTTTTCTGTGGCATCAAGTTGACCTTAGTATGCGAAGGGGAAAAAAATATTTGGCCGTTAGAAGCAATTACTTTTTTTTTTTTTTAACGGGAAGAATTTGGAACTGTTTCTTTTAGATTTTCGCGGCGACAAAATGCAGTTAAATATTTTCGGGTTAACAGCCATGTCAGGTTGTTTAAATTAGCCAGCATTTCTAACCCCGACTCTATCTCCACCATCATTGTCTTACTGCGACACATAGACTGTTCCGAATATATGTTAGTGCCAGGCCAAGGTCCTTGAAAGGCTGCGAGTCAGTAGATTAATGGGCGCAGTCAACAAACTGCGAAGTCAATACTAGGCACAAAACAATAAAATTCCTATACAGATGAAGAAAAATAATTAAGACCAGTTTAAAATAGTCTGGCCGTGAAGACGCCACGTTGTGTACTGCAATCCACGCGAGTGCGGTAAAGTGTGTGTGGGGCAAACCGCACGTAGATAAAAACCAGATTTAAAGAAAACATAAGGCATTTACGTCACGGCCAACTCCAGAAGTGTGTGGTAGAAAACATTGTATGCCGGGCAAGTAATTCACTTTGACAACACGTAGAGACTAAGAAGGACCATCGGCTACATGGACCGATTTGTGAAGACAGCCACAGAAATATGTTTAAATCCAAATAATTTCAGCAACACCGAGGTCTTTAGGTCAAGGCCAGCGTGGCAACCTATAACCAAATTACTGCAACTGAGAAAAGAAGCGTCCAAAGGAATTCAAGTTCCGGCGCAGCAGTCTGTTGTCTCTACCAATTAATCCCTTTGGCTCGCTTTCTTTCACGGCCCATGATCTACTACTACTACACATTCCAGACGGTCTGGGTGTCTAGCCGAAGGAAAATGCTGATAATAAAGAGAAAGTCTATGTCTGAAACGCTGGATATTTTTAACATCTGAGGGATTTAGACGTGAGATTTCATTGCAAATCATAAACGAATTTTAGTTTTACTAGTCTTCGCCTTAAGAGCATTTTAGAGTACATGATTAAGGCTTTAAACTGAGGCATTGCCATTGTTGTTAGCCGGCGAAAATTCTTTTACTCTGCCGGGTTGGAAGGAGTGCGGAAAACTCATCGACCTTACATTTTTCTAATATGCAGAATTCATAATCATTTACACCCTCAAACCATCGCCGAGATCAAAACCCGCTACAGCTATGGACAGAAGTATTGGGGGGGGGGGTTCCCTGCCTTTTCAGCCTCCCTGCAGACGCTTCTTCCCAGCACTGTTTAAGTGACTCAGAATCAAAGTGCATGCTCCTTACTGAAGTGTTTTCCTAGAAGCATTGTCCTGCGGTTTACCCAGTCCCCTTTACCACACTTTACCCAGTCCCCTTTACCACACTTTACGAACCTGAGCAAAGTTTGACTTTTGTCTAATTGCACAAAGTGTTGCTGGCTACACCGATATACTTCGTTAGGCTTAATTCTGTGACAATCAGCTGTCTCCGAGTCTTATTCGACTTTCTTAATAAAAACCAAAGAGAAGCATTAATTTCTCAAATTTATTTTCGGAATAGGACTCTACTTGTTTCTTACAGTATCACTGTCCGTCATCAGGAGTCTAACACTGTACTCACAGCAATAGGTACAAGTCATACAGGTTACGTTGATTGATTGCTAGCAGGATCAGGATGGAACTCTTCCATCCTGATCCTGCTAACAAGCAGTCAGCATAACCTGTACGACATATACCTATTGCTGTGTGTACAGTGAGAAACTCCTGATGATGAACAGAGATACTGTCAGAAACATGTAGAGTCCCATCCCAAAAATAAATTTGAGAAATCAGTGCTTCTGTTTGGGTTTTATTATAAGAATATATAACGATGCACAGTCACCTGAACGTCAAATTCTTATTCGCCCTTCAGCTGTTTCTTGTACTGTAGATACTTACGTCATAAACGATACAATTAAAATTACTAGAATTGTGATGGGTTAACCAGCATCCAAATTTATGCCGTCAAGTCACACATGCACACGAAACACTTGTTACTGAACGACAGATAATAATTCAAGAACAGAATGTCAGGCAGTAAAACGTGAACTCAAAATTCACCAATCGCCGTGTAGAAACAGTGACTGGTCGACCGTCGTCATTCGTCCTTGAAATGTGAAGGGGGAAAGAATAAGAAGTGGTGTCGGTGACGGATACAATGTTTATTACAGGCAAATGTAAAATTTTAAGGCTGTGAATTTTCCCAGACAGTGCCCGCTCGTCCTCGTTGGAAAGCTACGTACGAGAAAATGTAGCGCTTTGAGAAGAAAGAAAACAGTAAAGTAACAGAAAGCTGAGTGCTGTGGCTTTCACACAGAGGAAAGAAGCTGCGTAATTATTGCATTCAGTCTGTATTTTTTTTAATTGGAAGGGCTACGTTACAGTGGAATTTGAAAACGTTGAGGGTTCGTTGCATTTGGTTGGAATTTTGTTGTTAATTTTGGGATGGAATTCTCTCTCTCTCCCTCTCATACATACACAAACGTCCCACTTTGTTTCCCTGTTCTTCCCTATTTTTCCTTTCTACCACTCTGTCCTCCCATGCTTCGCATGATGCATATTTCTCCACTTCATACCAAGAAAAACAAATTAATTCATTGGTGTACATTTTAAAGAATAATTTTCTTTCGCTCCTACAAGAATATCTCCACCTTCCGAAGAGCCCCAAAAATGATCTTATTTTTCTGAAACTTTACGGAATTTTACAAAAATATCTTCCTAAATTATGCCGTTGTTGAAGAATGAAATTAATTTAAAAATTCAAAAATAACAAACAAACCCGCAAATAACCAGCACATTAATGACTCCCCTCTTTTACCCACATCGTTGACCATCGCACTGCAACTTTTGTGGCCACATAATAAAATGAAGATCATAAAAAAGTTACAGTGTAACAGTCACATTACATCAAGTGTTAATGTTCATGAAAAGATATTTTCAAAATTATTATGTCTTGTGTAAGTTTTATTCCCTTTTGTGCGTCTCTTTATTGTGTTCATTTCGGTGCGACAGACGGGTAAGTTACAGCCAGTTAGTCAGTCTGTCTGTCGAACACCAAATAAAATCTTACAGCAAACGCAAACAAACTGGGCACAAACATGTAACAGACATGAAGTACAACATGAAGTATAATCGAACAAACCAAATTAGGAGTTTGATCAGAGCAAAGAAGAAAATTGATTTATCTTCTCTTAACAATGAAAAGAACACAATAAATTACAACAAGGACGAGAATGCAAAACAGTGACTGTACTTTTACAGCTTATATTGTAAACTTTGTGACCCACCGAAACTTGTACAGTTTATTACATTGGCAACCTGCAACAGCTTAAACTTAATTAAGCGTTCCTGATTTGGCAAACTTTTATCGCGTAAATTTCAGTGCGTGAAGAGGGGTTTTGATAAATATGGCGTTATGTAGATGGCTTGCCGATATTGACTTGTTAAAGGGAAATGAAACGGAAAAGATACGGTATTTATTTTGACATAAATGTTGTATTAATTTCAGTTCCTTCCTCACAGTAACACTTGCTAGACCGCCATTCCAAAGACCGTTACTTCCTTGCACCTTTGGAAATCGTGTTTATTCTGAGAAATGAAAATAAAACACAGATATTTGTAAATATCGTTGACAAAGTGGAATTATTGATTGAGGCAGCTGGAACACGTAGCAAACGCTGTGTTTTAAAGAATTTAAGTATAATAAATTAATAATATTGCCTTTGTGATTCTTGAAATAATACTTCAGCTCAGAACCTGAAAAATAGAGAGAGCCCTTACTTCGTGCAAAATATTATTTGTGAGATCCGTCCAAAAATAAATTATTTTGTTACCTCTTTATGTTGGCAGGTATTCTTATGTTCACTAAGAATTCTCTCACTCCTGTGGTTTGGCTGAATGCCACAAATCCAAGCGTTGTTACGAGTTCAGGGGAAATTAAAACTGGAGACGAACCAATAGGAGACAAGTTCAATAAACCGTGTACTAGAAGAACTTCCCGTTTGCCCCATCAAAGTGAATATTTATGACAGGAATGTATTTCAAGAATAATCTTAATCTTGTTTTGCTTGGTAATCATTTCTGTTACAGAGAGTTTCGAAATCAGAGACAAAGTGCGGCCGGAGAGATTATATGAGCAAAAATTCCAGTGACAATATCAACAATCGAACCCGCGAACTGCCGGCTTGTAGCGCTATGCCTCAACCAACTGCGCCCCTGCAGACTCCCTCTTTAAATATGTGGGCACCAAAATGTAGCTTCAGAGCTCTAAATTTTTTATATCGCTGGGAGCCAATTGTTTTGATATTCAGTGTCACAAAATTATGAGCACCATAAACGTTCTTTTCTGACTTTTCTTAGTGTACAAGTGTAAATAAATATATCAAAACGTAAACCAAATCAAGCCAAATTAGGCTACTTAACTACAAAACGGTTACAATGGTCATCCAGTGACGTTTAATAGCCTATTGACAGTCACCAAGACCGAGGCAAATGCAGACAGTCCCATATTTTCTTACCTGTTTTATACTTGAAGTTATTTGAATGGTAACAAACTCCGGTATGTTATTGACGATAAAGGTACCTGTAATAATAAAATTGAAGATCTTAATTAGAAATATGTTGTAGAATAGGTTTGGTTTCAATAAAAAGGATATTTTATAAGTCTATAATTCTTGAAATTTACAGAGGAGAAGTTCAGAGTAAACAAACTGAACAAAATATACCTGAACTTCTAACACTGAACCTCTAACACACAGAACACGTCACAAAATAAATTAGCCCACAAATCACCGTCCTTGAAGTGTTTGGAGTCGATCAGTAAATCAACCAACTTTTTTTCCTTGTGTGAAATCAGTAACTGCTTTACTACTTCCGAAGAATCTCTCACTAATCCTATCTTTGGCACAATTTAATCCGGTTTACGCCTTTCATTCCAGCTATTTAATGTTCCTATTAGCATCAAACCGAGTGGACCGGGTAGCGTAATCGGTATAGCGACTGGCTACGGGCTGGACGGTCCGGGAATCGAAACTCGGTGGGGGACGAGATTTTCCGCACCTATCCAAACCGGTCCTGGGGCCCACTCAGCCTCCTGTACAATTGGTACCGGGTCTTTCCCGTGGGCAAAAAGCGGCCGGGACGTGACGCTGAATCCTCACCCCCTTCTACTGCCGTGGTCAAGAAAGTGTATAGCTATACCTCTACTCTCCTTCTGGGCCACACGGTTTGCACAGTGCCAAAGTTCCTGTACAAGAGTGCACTTTTTATTAAGATCTAACCAAATAGCCTCCTTTCTCAAGTTTTCTGACAACACTTTAATGCATTTCGCCTCTACATTTTTCCGCCCAACCCATTCTTCGTGATCTGATTACCCTAATTTTAACTCGTAAAGAATACAAATTTTGTAACTTAGAAATCAGGCAACTTATCTTCATTTCTTATATCTTATCCCTCTTAAATGCCAATGCTCTTCACAGCACCCTGTTCCAAATTTTCTTTTCCAAGATATTCATTTCGAGGCTCTGAGGCGTACCTGCCTCCTATGAAATCGGTACCGGAAACTCTTTCAGGGAGGTTAAGATTGTTTGTGCGTGAAACTGATCACATACTTCTATGTAGTGCCGAGATTATGTAGCTAAAACTCTAATCCCTTTCATTCCTTGGTGACGTAATGTTTAAAGAAACTCAGTGATATATTTATGTATAATTTTAATTCCGCCATTTATAATTATTTTCTTACGAAAACATTTTTCAAATTTTTTAGTACAAAATGTGTAAGCCAGCAGTAAGTGTCGTATTTATATCGTATCCAGTTGCACTGAATAGTAATTTTCCCGCAGACGGAAGGTAACGCATAAAGCGCTGTTCCCTCCCGTCCTCAGTGCCCAAACAATAAACCAATTTGTAATTCTGGTATATATTTTTACAGGGTGATCAAAAAGTCTCTGTGCACCTGACTTTGTGTTTTAATCATCAGGTGCACAGAGACTTTTTGATCACCATGTGTAAGGGAAATACAAATAATTTTACATTATCAGCAGATAAACTTTGAAATTAACGTCATGTTCCTAGGCGAATTACCTAGTTCGTGCACATGTTTGTATATTACTGTAAAGCAGTCACAATATAATATATATATATGTATACATCAGTTCAAGAAAATGTATTACTGTTTTCTTTGTGTTGGATGTAAAGTCTACTTGAAGTGCTAATCACAAAACATCATAACAAAATGTTCCAACTTAAGGCTGTAAGCAGTTTAAATTTGTTTTTGTTTTCTATTTTTACAACACAATAAACAAAATTATTGCATTGTGTTTATCAATACTTATTCAGATAAACTCTATTTTAATTACATTAAAACATAAGCAGGAACTTGTGGAAAGTTGCGCTGATTGATCCAGAGCCGCAGCCTGAGTGCAACATGCTGTGTGTGTGTTTATATATATATATATATATATATATATAGTGTATTACAAAGAAATTTGGCCAGAAAAATGCATTGTATCTCTCACGACATAACATTAAAATCGAGCACATTTAACAAACTTCACCAGCAGATCCATAATACCAATGTGTTTCCTCGGGCTATGCAACACGGATTCACATATCACAAAGCCATAACGCAGGACCCCTACGACACACACAGGACCGCGCGCTAGGAACTACCTTGCAGTATCATTTAGGAACAAAATCACACACTACGACACCCATAACGTACTTGAAACGTGTGGTGCAACGGACCTGCACTGATAACTGAGCTGTGAGACACAGAAAACTGTACTTTAGTTCTGAGGTCTGTCTTCTTAGATGTGGTGTCGCTTCCCACAGAGAGAAGAAAAACTCAACTGCACGGCTGCTGTTTGTACGCTTTGTACGATTCTATGGTTGTATACCTTGTACGTTTCTGTTTAATTTTGTAAATTATGTATTTTTATTGTTATGCTCATGTATTCTTATTGTTATGTATGTTCCGTTCTGTGTATTCTCTTTCATTGTGTTGTTTTGTGTATTTTTTGTGTGTAAATGTGTACAGCATTACTGCCACCGGTTTTCAACCCAATCGCGGTTAACAAAATATATCATATATCTTATCATATCATATACCATGTCATCATATCATATATCATATCATAACACGCCATATCATATATCATATCATCATATCATGTCATATCATATATCATATCATAACATGCCATATCATATATCAAAAAACCTTAAAAGTTACAAATTTTACACAATTTACATGTAATAAACATTCCGGGCTTCTAAACTTGCTGCTCAAACAAAATTCCAACTTTCGTTTCTGTAGTTTTATTACCCTGAAATTCACTCTTAATTTTCCATCAAAATATTAACAAAAATACACGCCGGTTCATCAGTCACAAGTGTCAATTAATTGAACAAATTTTATTTCAGCCTTTAACAATTCTTTTCAAGATAATTTACGATCGTCTTAAGGCACAATAATCTCGAAACAACAGTTCATTATTAAAGTTAATGGAAAATGTTAAGACTATTTCATTTTCTTAAGCTTGCAAATTTTCTCCTATTAACACAGAGTTCTCTGTTATAACGCCTCCATAAATCTTACTTTGTGCAGTCTAAATCAAATGACCTCTCTACACTTTGGATAATGACAAAGTTTTCGATGCTCTTATATCCTAATACCGTAACGGCTTCTACATGAAAATGCAAGCATAGCCAATTTGGAACCCAATGGTCTTAATTTTAAGCCGTTAATGGGTAGAAGTTTGGATGTGTAGCAGTTGAGAGAGCAGTAGTGGAGATGCTGGAAGAGTAGAGACGTTGAGAGACAGAGAGAGAGAGAGAGAGAGAGCAGCATACTGTTTGAAATGTTCATGGGTACGGGGAAGGGACAGGGAGGCAACCCCATCAATAAATCATCGCACAAGTCGTATCCTAAATACTCACCCACAAATTGATTGCCATTGCCCTTGGCAAAGCGCCTATCATTTAATAGCATCCTATAACCCTCGATATGTCCAGTAGTAAAAGGAAACCTCACGCATTTGGAATAATCTCTCTTCGATTCCAGAGTTTTCAATTGCTACTCAAAATCAGAGGTTAATAGGTCCAATAGACCACAGCTTAGAGCAGACTAACACGGAGGCGTATGGGAGGTTCTGAGGACGAAAAACTAGGCCTAGACCTACAGAGGCACGTTGCGGCACTACTTGATCCACACTAACGAATAGCAATACAAGCCACAATAATTGTGAATAAATCATTCAATATTCAAAGCATTTTTCGAAATTTTATTCAAGAGGTTCCTCAATCCTGTCCACATATTCAAAGGTCGGGTTTAGGAAATTTGTAGTTAGAGTCTACCACAATTATTGAGACACTTCGACGGGTGTAGTACAGAGGTGGACTTGTGAAGCAGTTCCCTGCGCTGGATCAAATTCATCCTAGAGAAACGCGATTATCAACATAAAATTGGCGACATATTTATGATTCTCTGTCAACGGACGGAAAAAACCAATTGCTTAGAGAACTTGTATGTTACTGTGGTAAATTATGGTGCGACGTCACGTTCTGCTGAAACATCGAACGGAATGAACATTTTTAGAAAACCGTGCAATACGAATTTGATGCTGTTCTTCTATGATTTTTTAACTCCTTCCAAGAAACGGTTGTAACAAAGAGGGCTACGGTTAAGAATTGACACTGCTGCCTCAGTCGGAGGCCAAGGGACATTCTACTTCCCTTGTTCTCCGCTTGATGAAGGACTGTCAAGTTGAGAGTTTTGTTTCTCATTTACCCGTTCCTTATGGTCTGTTTACCCCAAGAAGAAATTACCCAGCATCAAGCATGAATAAGTACAATTTTTAATATTTGGTAAGATTAAATTTCTTTTATTTTTATTTATAAATATTTTATATTTTACTTTTTTTACTTTAGATGTCGGACTGCTGGATAGAAGTCAGTATTTGGAAGGTCCTGCGACCGGTCACCTCAACACAGGTTTTTTCTTGGTTTCCTTGTGCTAGTAAGCAATTTCATATTCTGTATACATGTAAAATAACCACTGCCACCGGGTGACAACCCAATTGCAGTAAGTAACAATAATAATAATAATAAAATTATTATTATTATTGTTATATAACTGTTACTACATGCCTATGATCCGTACGGGTACAACCAGTTACGTAAAATCTCCCAAAGTCACATTTCAAACGCTGCAAATATCCGTAGGTTTGAGAGTGTTATGAACACGATGCGGATAAAAATTCACATGGAAAAAGGGCCAAAGTATTTTATGCATCCTATGTTTCAACCACTTTAGTGTTTGTTTTGTGTGATCCTTTCGGATGAATAAGAAATCTAATCACCGTAAGTTACGGAATTCTCTGAACGGCTTTCCTGAATATACTTCTTCCCCACTCGGACTGCCCTGACACTGTAAACGGAGTCTCGTGGCTCCGCCACACCGTCAGTAATTATTTATCAGTCCGCACGGCGTAACATCTCAGAGTAATTTAATTTTAGACGCGTTAGCAAAATTGCGAAATGCGACTATTAACTTCGCCATGTCTGTCCGTCCGTCCGTCGGTCCTTCTGTCCGCATGTAAAACCTCGGCTCCCCCCCAACGAATTTTTATGAAATTTGATATTTGAAAATTTGTCGAAAAATTGTCGAGATAATTCAATTATCATTAAAATCGGATGAGAATAACGGTTATTTTACATGAAGACCAATAGGCATTTTTGGTCGTATACCGCTCGGTTCTTATCAGAATGAGAAATATTTCAGACAAAAGTTATAGAAGAAATCAAAATACACATTTTTGTTCCGTAAATTTTGTTTTGGAAAATCTTGTCTTTTTTTTAGATAATGTGGAAATTATTTTAGAGTTGTGTAGGCCACAGATGACAATATGGTGCAAATAGTTTCCATGCTGGATATCTACGGCTGCACACAGGCAATACGTGATAATTATTGCTTTTCTACTAACACAATGGTTGCAAGAACGCACCTCAGTGTTACCTTATACGTATATTGGTTGTATTGTTGACGTCTGTATACGTTTACAACAATAATGCAAACAAAAACAGGGACGGCCGCATTTGAAAAGGTCCAGCGTTCCGCCACGTCTAACGATGTGTTCTGGACCACATTTTACATCCAAATTCCAAATTGCACTGCATCTACCATTACCCAGCCTTACTACAGTCCCATCAGCAATCCAAAAACAGGGTTATTCAAAATGATTGTCGGTGTTTTAACAACCTGTCATACACAATACACTTGAGATAGCAGTATATGTATCCTTTTTATTTAATAGAACAACACTTCAAGTTTTTGTTACACACCTTACAGGTGCTCTATATGTGCACCCTTTGTGATTCTACAAACATCAACACGATAATCCAGTTCGTTCCAAACTGTTTGTAGCATGTCAGTGGTGATGGTTTCAGTGGCGGTTCTGATTCGTACCTTCAGTTCCGGGATAATTGCGGAAGAGGAGGAACATAAACCTGATCCTTGACGTAACCCCATAGAAAGAAATCACATGGGGTTGCATCTGGAGAACGAGGTGTCAAGTTGTTAAAACCCCGACAATCAATTCGAATAACCGTGTACAAGTGATGATGTAATGCAAACGTACTGATAGTCATAAATTCGACGCTACCCACAAGCAACGCCTGCTCAAGTTATT
>Ga0131853_10014638_pt1 | contig 14380 bp, 8 predicted proteins | sample TergutLab28metaG_FD_92764 | JGI IMG/M metagenome (GOLD analysis project Ga0131853, IMG submission 92764) | Labiotermes labralis P1 segment gut microbial communities from Petit-Saut dam, French Guiana - Lab288 P1 (version 2) (version 2) | ecosystem: Host-associated > Arthropoda: Insects >... | reverse complement strand
ATTTTAATTACAAAACCCGAAAAATTACATAAATTAAATTTAAAAAAAACACACCAAAATAAAAATAAAAAAAAAAAAAAAAAAAAAAAAAAAAACAAAAAAAAAAAAAAAAAAAAAAGAAAGAAAGAAAGAAGAAACGCGCTAGTGACATGTTGTAGATCGCACCTAGAATTAAAATAAAAGTTGTTTGAAACGTTTTCCCGTTAAGTACAATATTTAACTATATAAACTAGACGAAAAGTTACTGTGCTTTTTCTTGAAGCCGCAGGTCATGAAAGCACATTGGGAAGTAGAAGTTTAGGTAAAGGCATTCTTACTGTCTGCAACAGATAAAGCACTTGCAACTCGAAACCCCCTGTTTCTGTTCCTTCCTCAATGTGCGACAACAAGCTTCGCATTCATGACAAAACACGGGGCAAATTACAGTTACATGTATCCTGATCTTCACATTCGCAGAGTAAAACCAACAAGATGCAACGTTTCACAATTTATTTATTTCTGTAAGACGCTCTACCATGTTTCAGACGGGTTTTCCGTCCATCATAAGGAGCTCAAAACTGCACATACAGCGTCAAGTATTTGTCAGACCAATACTGCTAACTGCTGTTAGCCCGGCCACGCTAGCAGCAGGTAGCAGTATTGGTCTGACACATACCTGACGTTGTATGTGCAGTTTTGAGCTCCTGATGACGGACGGAAAAACCGTCTGAAACATGTAGAGCGTCGTACAGAAATAAATAAATTGTGAAAAGTTGCATCTTGTTGGTTGTACTCTGCGAATATATTAGCGATACACCGACTTTTGAGTGTTAAATTTCCTGATCTTCACGTCGTTAGGTGACAGAAAGAAGAAAGAAGATTTCTGATCATCTTCGTAAATACAATTTTAATTTTTTATTGACATTACCAAACGTTTTAATTGGCCGCATTTTCCAATAATTTGTTAGTTTTTGTTACATCATAATATTTTTTGTATTCCGGTGACGAGGCTTGACTATAAATTTAGATTTCTGTGCGTTTACTTCCAGACAGACATTATTCTGAGACATTTTATGGTTCTGTACTGTTATTTTTGTGTTTTGATTACTTCTGCAAACGGCCCTGCAGTTGCGTTAAGTGCGCATAATGTTCCACTTGGCGTGCAAAATCGAGCTGCAGGACCGCTGAAGAAAAAAGGTTTAATCTAACTGGAATGGATGCATTGAAAAAAGGCTTATTTATTTCGAAATTAGAAGCTGAAAAATGCCTTTCGCTTGCAAATAGTAAAGTACATAAAGATCGCAGAAGTGACAGCACTTTTGGTTTGTCGATGTTTGAAAACGTAAGCAAAAAATAAAACTGCAGAAAAATAACATGACAGTGCATTCAAAACTCAAAAGTTGCAGGGTCAAGTAAACAAAACAGATCAGCGATTTTTATTATCCCAGGCATTATAAAACATGGTATATTATTTGTATTTGCACTTTCAATATATGTTGTTTATGATCTGGATTTTAGGTTTTCGGATTTTTATAACCAATTTCAAACAAAAAATTCTATGTATCACAGAGGGCAAATTCGTGTTGCAGAGAGAGACCTTGAGAGAATGCTATTCCCTCAACTGTCTGTTGCAGGATCCGGATATTTTTTAACGTGTTAAGAAAGGTATACTTCAACCCAGTAGAACACAGTCATCCATCTTACACCACATTTAATAAAGACCTTATTAACATTATCCTTCCATTTAACCCTTGGTCTCCCAATTGATTTCTTTCCTTCAAGAATTTTAGAACTCTCTACTCTTTATCTCTGTCATACACTTCATATTCTCCTCCCATGACGTACTGCTTGATTTGTTCGCCTTAACAAATCGCTTACATAATACAAAATTATGAAGAATCAGTTGTGTAAATGCGTCTATCCTGTTCATCCCTTAGATCTAAAAACGACTCTTCTCAGCACCTTACACATTATTCTTTTAAGGTGAGGTGTTCACCGATAATGAATGAACGTTTTAAAACACCGGGCTGTGCCAGTGAGCCGTGTTGAATCGTTCTTTCCTTGAAAGAACCGGGCAAAATACTGAAAGTCAATGAACAGATTTACGATAAACCGGGGGATATTATTTCTCGTTATGGTTCCTATAGATAAACCTCCGGGAGCCATATAATGAGATACGGGAGTATGTGCGCTCTCCGAATGCAGTCAACACGATAGTAGTAGTTATTCGGGTCAAATAGAAAATAATGCGGTACGAGGCTCTAAACACATTGCAATGAAGGAAGGAGTGTGGTTGCTCCGAATAAGGTCTATGAGCATGGTGTGGTAATGCAGGGCTCGGCTTAAATTCCACAAGTATGTCGTCCGATGGGCAGATGGCCATCTTATTTCTATATTTTTGGGCATTTGATTGTGACGAAACTACTAATAATGCAGAAAATTTATGCTAATTTGTAATGAAAAGCATTTTTTGTGTTATGTTAGAAAAGTGAGAATTTAATTACACGTAATTACATGTTAGGTTAAATTGTGCTGTCAGTCATAGAGTTCGGACTGAAGTATGTATCAGAGAGCTAAAATGAAAGAGGCATTATATAACAGGGAATTTTAAAAATTGTTACTGTTGTCGCCTAAGTTGCAGATTTATATTCATCCTTCATTCATTAATAAGTTATTAGGTTCAAAATACACGTAACATAGTTCTAGTTGTGTTTTCCTTCAATCCTTCTAAACTGTTCGCTTCTTATTTACAACTATTCTTCCAAGAAATCTATTCTTAGACATCATTTCTTCAAAATAATAACCCGAGTTTGACACACTTGTAAAGCATACTATAGTCGAATAAACAACTTTTGGCGCACACCTCACAATGAAATTGTTTTTCGTTCAGAACTAGAGCTTACGTAGAGAAGGGCTTGAGCGCGGAAGTCTATAGCAGTTTTTATTCTTAACAATAAAAATCAATATATTGTTACGTGGTAAAAATCTGTTGTTTTGTGCAAAACAAAAATCTCCCGATAGGAATCCGTAAACGTACATTACGTTCACAGTGTCCCTTCCCACTGATCCCGACGATTTCAGGGAATGAGTGGGTATTAGGCTCTAAGTACAAGTTGTTTTGGCACAAGTCCATGCTTGTTGTGATTCGCCAAAAGGCACTGTTCTTGTGTTTGAACTAACTAAGTAATACATACAGAGAAACGAAAATTAACACCACGCTGAAATAGTACACCAATATGTACCTTATACACCTGCAGGTACCAAGATAATCCTAAGGATATACTACATAAAATGGACAGTAGTTTTTAGCAGATACACTTCACTATCTAAAACAAACACTTTGTTTACATTGTAGTGTTTACTCTGTGTGTATCCCTTTTCAAACTGGTTGGTTCATCTTCATGCTGCGTTTGGCTTCTACGGATTGTTCTTTTTACAACATTACGAGCACTTACTGGGAAATGTAATTGAGCCTGAAGCCCCTGAAGACGGACCTACCGTCTCGCAACATGTCGGTCGCAGTGTAAAAAGCTACAACGGAAATGAGGTGGGTGTAGTGGACGGTGCGCAGTGGATAATTACAGTAGCCTGTAATGCGTGTATCAGTGCATATAGCACGGCAGGAAATGTGCGCATAACTTAACACTGAAGCGTTTTGGGATTTTGTATCCTTGACCCTTCAGAGAAGGTCATACCATACAAATGCATGAAGGGGGGTGGTGGGATGGGGGAAGGAAAATTTTGTGTTGTTTTTCATAACTGTACACATGGGCCGTTATTAAACCTTATTGCTACTATTGAGGGGGTTTTATATTTACTTGAAAAACTCTTTGTATATTTGCTTGTCGGCTGAATTTTTTAAAATTAAATTTGTCGGAAGTACTTCACCTGAAAATTTCATCCCATCGACATATTTTTTTAGTTTATGATTAAAAATAATATTCATACACTGATTATGGATATAGTCTTTATCTATCTATACACAGATTTGATATCCAATATACGTAAACAATAAGTGTTAAATATAGCGATTTCACTCTTAATTTTACTTAATTTTACATTATGTAAATAACATTGGGCGCTGTGCCTCTGAGGAATGGCGATTATGAATTTTTATTTCGAAAAACTGAAGGGGAGATAAAGACATACTGTTTTAAACTGCAAAACGTTGAGAGAAGTTTAATATGGAGGTGCTGACTAAAATAAACATTGTGGTTTTTAAAGCAAAATTTCAGTTCGAAATAAAATAGCTTAAGTTTAATTGCATCAGTTGGATGATAAAGGGAACACGGCCGCTTTAAACCTTGGATGAACCCCTTCTTCCAATTAAATGATTCAATTGTGAAACCCGTTTCATATTTTTTTAGGAATGCTACTGGGAATGTAGCATTGTTACTAAGCTTACTATGATATAAACAAAGAAGACATTATATTTTGCTACTATAAATTTTCAGATCTCATCCGTCATTTAAACTAAAAAACTGTAGGCCAATTTACTAATTTCAGATCAATTTGCCTGGTTATATCTTTTAATCCTGCAGCTGCCAGAACGCACTTTTGCGTTCGGATGCGCTGCCGAAATTAGAAATTCTTTATTCTTCTTGTGTGGCGCAAGAGCCGGACTCGAGCTTAGGTCGCCTCGTGTTAAGGTACCTAGATCACACACAGTTAGACATACACAGCCGATAGGACTCCTATGAACGAGTTATCAGCTCAATGAAGAGGCTGCTACCTACATAATACACTCACAAACACAAGAGACGAACAACCATTCACTCAGCGGGATTCGAACCCGCGATCCCAGCAATCGAGAGTCTGCAAGCCTACGACTTAGACCGCACAGCCGAGCTTCAATTGATACAGCCGAAAGTGATTAGCTCTTTTTATAATCAAATATGGCACAGACACATTAAGAAGAGAAAATACTCTTACATATTTCGGCTATATTCTTTAGCCATCTTCTGGGAGTATCAGTACTTGAAGACTTATACAGCTGTGATAGAGCTCTGTCATAGATAAACGGTAAAATATATTACTAGACAGGTACGGATATCTCTCCATCCAAACACCTTGAAACAGCAAAGCGCTTCGAATGAAATCGAGTGGTAAGTTCTATATGTTGCCACTCTATGGTTACACCAAGAAGGACTGCTCTCTATTGAGTCCATGAGTACATGAATACAGAGCGTTCTTTCGCGGTGTAAACAAAATGACAATATGTGTAATTGTAACTTACTGCTCGATTTCATTCGAAGAGATATAATATTTCAAGACTCTGGTAAGCAGAAGATTTCAGTAATTGTCTTTTGATATAATCATTTTCATATAAAGTTTATATTACACTGTAAATGGACGTTTTAGTGATCTGTCGCCATTATATACTTTATCGTGTACCTGTGACAAAGATGTATAGCAACGCTGAATACATCTTAAATGATCTGTCGCCATTATATACTTTATCGTGTACCTGTGACAAAGATGTATAGCAACGCTGAACACATCGTTAAGTATTGATGCTCCCTGAAGGCGGCTAAAGCCAAAAGTCGAAACATTTAAATGTTTCTTCTATTCCTAATACTTTCGTCCATTTAGATTGATTATAAACTTTTTTTATGCTTATCAAATGCAGGAAGACGAAAAAAATATTATGACCAGCTCTGTAATTCAGTTATAGGTAGAGAAGATAAATAGTGATTGGCCAATTGAAAAGAAACATTCTAGCTGTACAGCAAACAGTCGTCTCCGAAAAGCTGATAGGCACTCAAATTTGAAGAATTTCCGAGCCTTATATACAACCGGAATATTTATCACAATGTTCAGAACAGTACGGCACTCGATCTTGCCTATCCTGAACCAAGTTAACCAAACAATGTACTTCTGTATTAAATGTAAGCCTAGACCTCCTAAGTGATTTTCCTACAAGAGTTTCTGATAAAATTCTCTCTATTTCTCATACTGCCCTCGCTTGCTACATATGCCACGATCTTTAAACTCATTGATTTTAGGCCATAAAGATTAAGATGTGAATTGAGAATTGTGAAATTTCTAATTTTCGTATTTTACTTCTTCCTGATAATTCCCCTTCTCATAGGTCCAAACAAAACATTTTGTTTCCATGCTCTTTTTTTAATTCTCTTTGGGCAGAACCTCCTCAAACGATAAAGCAGCTAGCTTCATAATTCAGAACCACTTTAACCAGATCTGCTTCCTGAATAACTCCTTTGGCCTGAGATACAAATTAAAAATTATCGGGACTCCTAACGATATGACGATGAAGCTTTATCTGGAAAAATAATGGATCTTCCAGCACGGATGAAATAAATTACACACGGAAGTCACCATATCTCGTCAGCCACTGGGGATTACGTTATCGAGTTCAGCTCCTGCGTCCCTTTTAATAACCCGAATCATTAAAGCAAAAATGTCAACTTAAAAAGGTTTTAACCCGAAAATTATCAGGAGTTATAAAAGTCGTATTTTGTATGAAAACTCGGAGATGTGAATGTTCAGGGGCGGATGTTTTCTAGACAAAATAAACACTGGGTTTTTAAGTTTGATTTCCGTCCTGCAACGTTCGGGTTAGGAGAGATTTCTCTCACCTCATTAATAACACCGTGTCATATTATAACTTACTAACTTCTAGATGTACAGGTGACCAAAGGTGGTCTCGACTGCAGCCCAAGAAGAATAATTCACTGCATTACGAATGATCGACACGTTTAGATAGATGTGTGGATTGTCGAAAATGGGGGCTCAGGAAAATAATATTTCGTATGTGGTACGTGCAAATAATTATAATAAATATAACTGAATAAATTTTGACGTTTTGCTGACCGTGTATCTCAGTATATTTATCTCAGTAATTAACCAACTTGATGCATAAAATTTTTGTTTTACGATAAGTTATTTTATGCCTCTACATGTTTCGAACACATGTGGTCATCATCAGTAGGCCAACATTGCACAGGCTGAGAGAGGACTCCTCTCAGGAGTCCTCTCTCAGCCTGTGCACGAGACGGCCACCTATAGGTGTGATGATACCAGAGGCTGTGTAATAAAATTTGACCTCCTGATGATGAGCACATTTGCTCGAAACATGCAGAGGCATGAAATAAAACTTATTGCAAAACAAAAATTTTGTGCATCAAGTTGGTTAATTACTGAGATAAATAACTGAATGAGTGTATTTGGGCAGTATTTCACTTGTAGTTAACACACACGATTATTTTAATCTCATGTTACCAAAATATGTTACATTTTTGACGAGTACTATTACAGAGTGTCTATATTATTAATATTTAAACAGAAGCTATGTATAATGCTGTAGTGAACCGTACATCTTCTTTATATATTATAGTAGTAGTAGTATACGAGTAATTAGTAGCCAACGTAGAACATTGTTCTAAGTTGGCCTGAGGATGGCCTTTTAACGGCCGAAACACGTCATCAAGTATAACCCCGTTGTAATTAAGCATCTGGTTTTATGTATGTTGTGTATTGACGGTACTAATTGTAATATATATTGATAATACACAACGGGATGGACCCTTCAAAAAAGTACATCTTGTCTCCTGCTACGAAGAATCTTTTATTCCCAACACCTGATGCTTTAGACCACCGTTCATTGCTGTTGCTCCATCCCAGTAGAGCTTACATTATTGGTCTTCTGATAAATTTACAGGATTACATTCGTGTATGGTTTCGATGTTATAATGACGCTATACTATAATGTAAACCGACTACATCAAAGCTTTAGGCCTATACTGGCTGTAAATGTTATTTTTATCATGGCACTGAGGTAGGGTCTTCACAGTACTTGGCATTATTGAAATTAATCAGAATTAACAGGACCCGATTATCCTTTTCCACCGCGTAAAATTTATTGATACTTTTCTGCTGTATCACATTGTGGTTAGACCTAAGCTTCAATGATATTACGTTGCATATATAAGCACTTGTGAATGTGAGCAATATATTTTATTTCACTCATTATTATATCAAATTAGTCTACTAGAATACATATATTTTCAGGTGTTATACGTGACCAGTATATGACATCGGTTCAGGAACTATTTTCTTATTAATATCTATATTTGCCCTATAGTTACATTCTTTTATTTGGAAACCCGTAAGAAAAGAGACCGCTTAGGAAACCTAGAAGTAGATGGGATGATAATATTAAAATCTAATTAAGTAAATACGAGGGGAGAATGTAGAATCCGTTTATGTATGAGGACAAGCAGAGAACTTTTGTAAACACTGTATGAATATTTCGGGCTCCATAAATTGACAGGAAATTCTTAAGCTGAGAAACTCAAAAAGGACTCTTATTAATAGCCAGTTGATTGTTCTAAAGATCGCTACTCGAGCCTTGAATTATTTGGCATGCGTTTTCCCAGTCGCAGTATATAGGTACTTCATTTGACTAACGTTTCCGCCATTCTGCCCTCTGCCTGATGCACCCTTGTTATGAAATCTGTTGGGAAATGTGTTGACGCCTCTTACGTCTTAACTAACAATAAATTGTTGAATTATGTGGTGAGCTTATTGCATGACGTTTTCAATGTTATTCTGTAGCACTATATGTGTTAACAATGTAATTTTAAAGGTGATACATTTTAGAAGTTATCATTCTTTGTGTATTTTTTGTGCACACTATTCTATTCCACCTAACTCTGAAATCGATCACTGGGCTGTTCAATCGCTAAGAAGAAACAAATTTTTATTATTTTTTACATAATATTTCAAGGCACACTCTCCATGAGCCAGGGAATGTCTCAACTCTGAGGTACTTCATGTAATGGCTCTTTGGAAAATACAGCCGAATTCGAATTAGGTACCACGTCAATACTTGAATTAGGGTTAAGTAGCAATAAACTAAGATACACAATACCCTCATTGTGATCACCTGAATTTTGTCTTGCGAAAAACGAACAAGAACTTCCACAGTACTCTAAAATTTCCTGAACATGAAACTTGCTCTCAAAAGCTCACGCTTCTGACAGTAGACGTTTTTACATTTGGCGCGACATGCATATGAAGGACCTACGTCACTGTCACTGTGCAATGCTACTCTCCAGTTCAAATCACATTACAGTTAATTCTGTAAAACGTATAGAATGTAATAACACATCCACATAGTCTTCAGATATGACCGAATTTTGATTGATGTTTTTTAAACACAATGTTATTACAAAGTACTAAATTCGTTGGAAACTCAATTTTACTTTCAATACAAGGGCGAGGACAATTTTTTTTGTACAAATCACGTTTTATGCCATCGCGATGGCGTAAAAATGTGTTTTCTGTACACTGTACGACAGAGGATGACATTCTATCTTTCGTGTCCTAAACGTATATCTGTCCCAACATATATTTCGCACATATCTTTCAATATTTCTATAGAAACTTTTGTTACACTTGCACGCGTCTATGAAAAAAGTTTAAGCATTACAAGCGTGGATACCTTTGAAACTATTTTCTTCTGTCATCCGTTACGGCTACCGAATTCCCGACCTCCGTTCCAAATATAAACTTCTTTACTGGGGCTTAGAACCTTCTGTGAGAAGGTTTTCTTATGAAAGAGAAGCGCTCCACACCGCTCTTCAGGAATCTCGAGCTGAAGCTCGCAACAGAATAATATGTTGAACTCATTTATGGTTTAGGCGTCCAGTCAACTCCATGGAAGAGTGTCGTACATGGGAGGCTGACACTTGATCGGCTGGTGAAAAAAATTCTAATTCTTTTGTGGAATACGGAATTTCATTACTTTGTTCACAAAGGCCAATCGCTGGTCCACTTTTAGCCCCAGACGAACGCAGTTCATACTTATCACTTTATTTACGTGAGACACGCCTGCAATATGGGCTACGTTGTAGACTGGAGGTTTTAAATGAGGTCATGGACACCATATATCACAATATCCGCCCACACAAAACGCACTTTTTACCACTTAGATTCGTGTAGTTTTATGATAACATGTTTCGGGTCAATAAATCACCTCTTTAGCCACTGAAAGTGAACTTGTGGCTGAAATTGCGTATCATTTTATTAAAAGATCTACCTAAAATACCGAACATAGAAATTTTCGCCCAATTACATTGTCTAGTCCATACATTTAACACAAAATTACATTGTTAAAATTATTCTAAAAATATTAAAGTAATCTGTTCTGGGAGGTGCCGTCGTGCGGTCTTGTAGAAAAGCAACACACCTTAGCCAGAACTTGCTACCTCCATGTTCAGAGAATTATTAGATACAAGAGAAGAATGGATGAGACTCTGACCCCGAAGATGGAGGAAGCAGGCGTCTCGGAATCGTTCTTATATTTGTAACGTACTCCAAGGCGTCGCGCCGATAAGGCAATTGCCAGATTACATTAAATGACGGGGTCCTTTTGTAGTTTCTACTTTTTTATATGATTATTCCTTCTGAACCTTATTCGACAAAGTATCCTTCGATCATAGAGCGCATTACTTCAGTAAGGAACATAATAGCTTGACGTTCTCAAGCTTCTATTCATTTTCACATACACTGTTGTTAAATGTGCACATCCTAGCGCGTGGTGTAGTTTGGGTTTTGTTTTTGAAAGAGGGATGTATATCATTGGTCTTGTTTGGTGTTCGACGATATTGGTTTATCTGAGCTTAGTTAGTTACCTTGCTGTTACCTCACCACCTAAGCCTGCGTATCGTAAGAAGCACCTTACGTGCTGGTTTTCCGAGCAAAGTTTTGTGTTTATCATCTCTCTCCCATTTACCATCCCCACTTCCAAACATTTCACATTTAAGATGAATGATTCAAACGTTAATAAGAAGAAATGATATATTTTTGCCAGTTATTTAATTATAATGCATCAATTGAAGAAACGATGTAGTGTGGATCATAATTACGGGTGCTAATTAATTAGGCAGGCAAAAAATCATTGTCTGGATAAAGAGCATTCCGGTTGTTATGCAAAATGTTTACATTCTAGTACAAGTCACAGATGTGACAGAAATGTGCTAAGTTCTCCGTGAAGAAAGAAGTTTTATTTTCGATGTAACTGCATTGCCATCCCGCTAGTCATAGACGAAAGTGTGTGGTCAACTTCAAGCTCCGGCTGACTTCATTGCTGGTGGAATGTGTCGCTTTACATAAAAAACAGACAGTGAATGAACAAAGTTCCTATATGAGTGAAACAAGCGGCTCTACCGAGAATCCAAACGCGTTATCCAGGCCGTAGCCAGTTCACTGACGCACTTACGGTGATGCCCTCTTCTGGGAAAAGCTCGTGCGATCGAATGATCGAAGAGATGCGTTATCCTCTTACTATGCAAGAGGACACAGCTTACTGGATTCTATTTGCCAGAAGATTAACGGGTCATTTTAGTTAGGTATTCCGTACTGCTATAGAATTCGATACTGAATGTCATCAACACAGAACATCGCCATACTACCTACAATACTAACTTCAGGAAAAGAAATAAGATACTTAGAAACAGAGTTTCTACCATCGCCAGTTGCTCAGCCTAACGACAACGGCTTTTTAACAGCCTAAGACGTCTTAATAAATCCTCGCATATTCACAGTTAACTTCTGTGTGTCTAGGCTAGGCCTTCTGTCCCACTCCCATTACAAGAACAAGCCTTGCCCTCGTGTCAAGGGTCTCAGTACCCCACCAAATTCAACATCAGGGAAGGTAAATAATAGACCACTGTTAAAAAAACTGTTCTCAGCACAAATATCTTTTCAAATAAATGACAATGCTATAATGAAATGATTAAATGTTAAGAAAACCTTATGAGTATATCAGTGCTAATCTGTTACACACACACACACACACACACACACACCAAGAATACTGAAAGCGTAAAGAATGTGACGCCACATGCCTTCTCTCTGTCATTATGTTGTGGTACCAGGTGACGGCCGTTTAATTTAAACGATTCACAGTGAAAGCGAAGCGACAGTTGTGATCACTTACTGCACTGTACGAACAAGTCATAGTTGTCTGCAATTCAGCCAAGAAATGGAGACACGGACATAACTGGGAGAACAGCAGGACGGACTGAGGAATAGGATGTACTTTTGAGAAGGAAGGAAACCTGTTCAGCAGTGCAACCAACATTACGAGTGTAGAGAAGAAAACCACAAGTATAGTCTCGAGCTCCTGTTGATGGGCATATAAGTGACCGAAACATGTTGAACAAATTATAAGTGCAATAAAGCATTCAGTAACATCTAGTTTGTTTTCTTCTCTACGCTTATAATACGATGCACGGACAAACATACATGAAATTCAACATTAGGAGTATTTTAGAGCGTGCAATTAGCACGGTAATTGCTGACGCTTCAGACTCGAACCACCGTGACGTCATCGCTCCAACGAACAGAACGAATTAAAATAGGAACGAGTGTTACGTTATGTCGCAATGTGCACTGTAGTGTTGCAGCTGACCCCTAGTGAGTGCTACGTCATCGTTCGGTAAATTTGTAAACTGAACCAATTAAAAAGTGGACTGTCCGGCGGTGGATGTCCCATGATGGCCATCTCACTCTCTGTCCTGGATGATAATGTAGCAGTAGCAACGAGCTCCCCTCGATTTTATATCTCTTTTCGGCACACTGTCAGCAGCAGATATCGTAACATCTAGTGCAAAACAGCAACAAAGTGCTAATCTAGTTACGTTGTATTGATTGGCAGGGTGATCGTGACAAGGGGCATTGTAACTATACGGTAGGTAACATGTCCTACTTGAAGGAAATCTCTCAGTATTCTCTCGGAATGACTAACGTACAGTCCTGAAAATTTCAGTCTTCATCACTGAACCGAGTTTCAAGCCCGAAACCTCCTGCAAACGATGCAGAAATTCAAATTAACACACCGTAACGTTCTGTTACTTGGTGCGAAGAGTGGATACAAGTTGTAGTGTTAGCCTGCCAGGAAATTGCTTTCCTCTATCACGGTGTGGATACTATTCACATTGGCTAATTTGACATTCAGAGGACTGTGCATCGTGATAATATTCTTGTAATAAAACCAACGAGATGCACCAATGTCCAGTTTATTTTGGAATATGACTCTACATGTTTCGGACAGTTTCTCTGTCCATCATCAGGATTCTAGCACTGTACGTACAGCAGTAATTGTATGTTATACAGGTTATGTTGACTGCTTGCTTGCAAGCAGTCAGCATAACCTCTACATATTGCTGTGTGTACAGTACTAGACTCCTGATGGTGGATAGAGTAACTGTCCGAAACATGTAGAGTCCTATTCCAAAATAAACTGGACATTGGTGCATCTCGTTGGTTTTATTATAAGAATCACATTGCTTAATTTGTAGGATTACAAATATATCGTTTATTTAGTTTTTACTTTTCTTACAGTTTAAAATATTTGCAGTGTAATTTAAATTCACGGTTTTCTGACATTACAGCAGTTTTTGTAATAGTTTTTGGCGATACCACTGTGTTAAGTTTGGCAGAAAATATAGCTAAATCGAAGGGACCTAAACATCTATCAATTTCAGTGAAGCTGACCAATGGCAAGGGAATGCTTATTTCTGAATGAGTTCGTTGTGCAATAGAAAACTAATGTGCTGATGTAAAGGCAAAAGTAAAGTGATCCGTTACAGGCCCGGTGTGGCCCAGAGGGTGGGTAGAGGTGTAGCTCTACTCTTCCATGATCGCGGCACTAGAAAGGGGTGAGTGTTCAGCAGCACGCCCCGGCAGCACTTTATCCCCGGGAAAGACCCGGTACCCGTTTTACAGGAGGCTGGGTGAGCCCAATGGCCGGTCTGGACGGGCGGAAAATCTCGTCCCCACCGGGATTAGATCCCGGACCGTCCAGCCCGTAGTCAGTCGCTATACCGACTAGCTACCCGGCACATAATGTGCTGATGTATGAAATCAAAAGGCACAAAATAATGCCAGACATTTACAAATATGCGAAGTCTGAGATTCTCACAACCGTGTTGCTGAAGATTGAATTGGCTGCGCTCTGTCGGAGGCTAAGTGCTTCCCGACGTTTCGGAGCAACGTCAGGAACGACTCAACCACTGAGTAACGTTACATCGCAGATGATCTGAATCCTCATCCACAAATATATTACTAAATAGGTCACAGCCCGCTCAGTTTTTTGTTTCTTTGCTCCTTCCTTTCCTCTTTCTGCTTTTCTGCTCTCCAAACTTTTCCATTATTCAATTAAAGTAGTCGCGCAAGTTTTGTCGACTGTCGGGTGTAAACTAAAATGCTTTCCCATTCGTAACAAAAACGTTCCTTCTCACTAATTCAAAAAATGCAGTAACATACCGATATACACAAAATGCAGTAACATACCGATATACACAAAATGCAGTAACATACCGATATACACAAAATGCAGTAACATACCGATATACACAAAATGCAGTAACAT
>Ga0131853_10014637_pt1 | contig 14381 bp, 11 predicted proteins | sample TergutLab28metaG_FD_92764 | JGI IMG/M metagenome (GOLD analysis project Ga0131853, IMG submission 92764) | Labiotermes labralis P1 segment gut microbial communities from Petit-Saut dam, French Guiana - Lab288 P1 (version 2) (version 2) | ecosystem: Host-associated > Arthropoda: Insects >... | reverse complement strand
TTCGCAGAAATGGGTTTTAAAGCTTTTCGAACCTCCATTTCTTGGGCTAGAATTTTCCCCCGAGGTGATGAACAGACACCTAATGAAGCAGGGTTAAAGTTTTATGACAATTTGTTTGATGAGCTCTTGAAATATCAGATTGAACCCGTTGTGACCCTTTCTCACTTTGAAATGCCCTATCATCTTGTGAAGGAATATGGTGGATTTAGAAACAGAAAATGCATCGACTTCTTTGTAACATTTTCAGAAGTTGTGATGCACCGCTACAAGGATAAGGTAAAATACTGGATGACATTCAACGAAATTAATAATCAAATGGACTTTGATGAGGCGATTCACCCTTATTGCAATTCAGGTATTTTTTTTCAGGAAGGGGATCATAAAGAAGAAGTGGTTTATCAAGCCATTCATCACGAATTAGTGGCAAGTGCGAAAGTTGTTAAATTAGGGCGTGGGATTAACCCAGCATTTAAAATCGGCTGTATGATGGCCATTGTTCCCTTATATCCAGCGACTCCTAATCCAGAAGATGTGATGTTAAATGATATTTTAATGCGAAAAAGATGGTACTGTTCAGATGTCCATGTGCGTGGAGCCTATGGGAATTATGTCCAAAATATGTGGAAGGAGCGGGGGATTACCATTCAAATGGAGCCAGTTGATGCGGAGATCTTGAAACAAGGAACAGTGGATTATATTGCTTTGAGTTACTATATGTCAGGTATTGTAAGCAAAGAGGCAGGTGGTGAAATCCGTGGAGATAACCCTTATATCAAGGCTTCAGATTGGGGATGGAACATTGATCCGGTCGGATTTAGATATGCCTTGAATGCTTTTTATGATAGATACCAGCTTCCTTTATTTGTCGCAGAAAATGGTTTTGGTGCTTTTGATGAAATCAATGAGGATGGTATGATTATTGATGATTATCGCATTGATTACTTGGCTGCACACATTGAAGAAATGAAAAAAGCCATCCTTCTTGATGGTGTGGAAGTGTGGGGTTACACTGCTTGGGGGTGCATTGATTTAATTTCTTTTGGAACAGGTCAAATGAAAAAACGTTATGGCTTTATTTATGTTGACCAAGATGATGAGGGGAATGGTACTTTAGAAAGGCGCAAGAAAAAATCTTTTGACTGGTATAAAAACGTGATTGCAACAAATGGTGCGACATGAGGAGTTGATTAAATGATTAAAATTTTTGAAAACGAACAATTAGTAGCTGAAGCCATTCAAACTGAAATGATGGCTGGTTTGACTCATGTAAATCCGGTATTTTGTCTCGCTGCTGGCAGTACCCCAGCAAAAGGCTATGAATTATTTTCTCAGGCATCAATAGATAAATCTAACCTTTCCCACTTAAAAATTGTTAGCTTAGATGAATGGGTCGGAATTAAGCGAGAAAATAGGGGAAGTTGTTATCAAATGTTGAATCAAGATTTATTTAAAAAAATTAATTTGCCAGAAGAACAAATTGTATTTTATGATGGGGCTGCTGTTGATCTGGTACAGGAATGCAACAGAATTGATGATTTTATAAAAAAAAATCCAATTACCTTTAGTTTAATGGGTGTAGGGATGAATGGGCATATTGGGTTAAACGAGCCAGGATTTCCAGTATTAGCTAAGAGTAGTATCGTTAAACTCTCTGAAACAACAAAGATTGTTGCACAAAAGTATTTTGAAGAAGAAACAGCCCTCAACTGGGGGATAACGCTTGGGCTTAAGCAGATCATTAGAAGTGAGCGTGTTATTGTTGTTATAACCGGTGCTCATAAGGCTGGTATTGTTAAAGAAATATTCAGAGATGCTGGTAAGGAACTTCCTGCAGGACAGTTGTTGGGGCATGACCATATTGATTTCTATCTCGATCAGGCAGCAGCAAGTCATCTGAATGAGGAGGAATTACAATATGAATAATAAATATGCAATTGGTATTGATGTAGGTGGCACATGGGTTCGGGTTGCCCTTGTTGATCACGCAATGAATGTGATTAAAAAAACGGCGACAAGGACATCTGAATTTAAAACTGTTGATGATTATTTAGATGAATTAAAACGGATGGTCAATGAAGTTGATGAAGCAAATTTGACAACTAAAATGGGCATGGTTGTTCCCGCTCCTTGGAAAGATAATATGACGCACTTTAGAGATGCAACGAATGTGCCATTTTTAGAAGGGGTTGCTACCCAAAAAGTTAAAAGTTATTTTCCAAATCACCACGTTTCTTTTGAAAATGATGTAAATGTTGTCGCTTTGCTCGAATCACAAATTGAATCAAGAAGTGCTTATGAAAGTTTGTTGTATATTACAGTAAGCACGGGGATCGGAAGTGGGATTGTTATTAATAATCAGATTTGGCAAGGTGCGTTTGGTTATGCTGGCGAGGTTGGGAATATGATTGTTTCTGAACGAGATAAGGAGTTAGTTTTTGTGCTTGAAGATATTTGTAGCGGATTGGCTCTTGATGTGGCAGCTAAATCGTTTTATGGTGATAATTCAACCTCTAAAACCTTGTTCGAGGCTTATGATCGAGGTGAGGCATGCGCCATAGAAACCATTGATTCTTGGTTTGAAACTTTTTCAGATGCTTTGGCCAGTTTGATGCATGTGATTAATCCGGAAATTCTTGTTCTTGGCGGTGCAGTGATTTATCATAATCAGTGGTTGATTGAGGAATTGACGCGTCGAACGAAGCCGAAATTGTTTGAGAATTTGCGGGAATATTTAAAAATAGAATTGTCCCATTATGGTTCAAATTCAGGTGTCTTAGGTGGCGCGCAACTTTGCTTTATGGAAAATTAAAAATGAAAGAGGTTGATTAAAAATGAAAAAAATGAAAGTATCACTAATTGGTGCAGGAAGTATTTCATTTGCATTAGGTGCTTTGCAAGATCTGGTTTTATCCGAGCGGTTAAGGCATGAAGTGGAGCTAGAAATTGCTTTAATGGATATTGTCGAAGCGTATGTGGAGCGGACGTATAAATATGCAAGGGATATGTTTACAGCCTTTGAACATCCAGCGGAAGTTTGGCGCACCACGAATTTAGAAGATGCCGTTAGAGGTGCAGATTTCGTGATTGTTGCCATCGAAGTTGAAAGATATCACTATTGGTCACAAGATTTCCATATTCCAAGAAACTACGGTAGCGCGCAAATCTATGGCGAAAATGGTGGTCCTGGCTCCATGTTTCACACCTTAAGAAATCTAGGTCCGATGTTAGAAATTGCACACACCATGGAACGTGTTTGTCCTGATGCATGGTTTATTAACTATACCAATCCAGAAGCGAAGCTGATCGAAGCTATTTCGAAACGAACAAAGATTAAAGCAGTCGGTTTATGTCATGGTGTTGTAGGCGGTATTTATCAAATCTCTGACATTTTAGAGATGGACATTAACGATCTTGGCTATGAAGCAGGCGGTTTGAATCACTTTGGCTTCTTCACAAAAATTTGGCATAAGCAAACAGGTGAAGATTTATATCCATTATTTAAAGAAAAAGAAGCAAAAGCCCATCGATTGGCTGATTATGATCATTATGGATTGCCACGTGCCATGTATCATCTGTATGGATGCTACGCATATCCTGGGACGAATCATTGCGGCGAGTATGTTTCATGGGCTGGTGACTTCTATGCAGGGTTAGCAATGCAATATAAATATAACCCAATAAGCGAACGCGTATGGCAAGAAGGTTCGCGAACACCAGATTTTATTTATGATGCAACCCTTAATCAAAGTCTCTATAAGAAAGATGGCGCACCTGGGTCCTGGGAAGACCAAGTGGCCCATTGGACAGAAGAAGCCTACATCTTCAAAAAAGAAAATGTGAATATCAGTGGTGAGGATGCCATTCCAATTATCGAAGCCATCTACTTTAATGAAGAAGTTTCACTGAAGGCTGTTAACTTACCAAACAACGGAGCAATTAAAGGTTTACCAGATGATATGGTTGTTGAAACACAAGCGATTGTAGATGGTGAAGGCATCAGACTTATCCCGATGACGGTTGAACTTCCGACAGCGGTCATTGGTGCCATTCATTTGCAAGGCATGATCCATAAATTAATGATTGAAGCATTTGAAGAAGGATCGAAAACAAAGTTAATGCAAGCTATCCTCCTTGATCCAAATGCGCCAACCTATTATCAAGCGGCTGCGATGATTGATGACATGTGTGAAAGACAAAAAGAATTACTACCACCACTAGAATGGAAGTAAGCAAAACGATAAATCAAAAGACAGCGAAGTTAGATCACTATTCCCATTTGGTCATGGATGAAATGACGCAAAGATTATCATAATAACTTTAAAATTTTAAACAACCCGATAAATGATTTGCTAGAACCCAAATTTACGATTAAATGTAAATGGGGCAGCGATGTTGTAACGCTATCGGTAACCTGTTACAGTGAGCAGAAAAAGTATTGCTTTCATTGCAAGTAGCGTTTATAATAGTTATAAGGGATTAGGAAAGTGTTTGCATTCGTTGTCCAAGCTATGAAATTTGAGTTTCAAAAGGAGGCAAATTTTGGCACAGAAAGGTCGATTTATAAAAGATTTTAAAAAACAATGGCCGTTACATCTAATGGTTGTTCCTGGGATTATCTTTGTTGCGATTTTCGTATATATCCCGATTTACGGTTTGGTTATGGCGTTTCAGAATTTTCGAGTATTAGATACCTTTGCAACGGCGCAATGGGTCGGATTGGATAATTTCAGGATCATTATGGAGGATTCATTCTTTTGGGATTCGGTATGGAATACACTCGGGATTAGTTTTTTGAAAATCCTATTTGGATTTTTCGCTCCAATCATTCTTGCCATTCAAATTTATGAGATGAAAGTTGGACGTCTAAAAAAAGTAATCCAATCGATTTCGTACTTACCACATTTCCTTTCGTGGGTTATCCTTGGCGGAATGATGATTACCTGGTTGTCGACTAATGGATTAGTTAACCAACTACTGCAATTAGTTGGTGGTGCAAATCCACCCCAAAATCACTTGCTAAATCCAGGTGCTTATTGGTGGATTGCAGCCATATCTGATATGTGGAAAAATGCAGGTTGGGGAACGATTCTTTATTTAGCAGCCTTGTCAAAGGTTGACCCGACTTACTACGAAGCTGCGAAAATTGATGGTGCAAATCGTCTACAAATGATTCGTCATATTACACTACCATCACTCAAATTTATTATCAGTTTGAACCTAGTCTTAACCATTAGTGGTTTGCTGGGGTCGAATTTAGATCAAACATTAGTCCTTCAAAATCCAGTTAACCAACCTGTTTCAGAGGTTATTAGCTCGTATGTATTCAGAATGGGGATTGCTCAGGGTGACTTCTCCTATGCGACAGCGGTTGGGCTTGGAACTTCAGTTATCTCATTAATCCTTTTGCTAATAACAACTGCTGTTAGTAAAAAGTTAAATGATAATCAATCAATTTTATAGGTGGTGATGAGCTAATGGCTAGCAAAACAATGAAAAAAGATTGGGATAGTCGTATATTTGATGGGATTAACTTAGTACTACTACTTGGTTTCACGGCACTCATCATCATTCCGATTTGGAATGTTTTGGTGTCGTCAGTGACCAGTGGTGCAACGCTGACCGGTGGAAGTTTTATCTTTTGGCCTGAAGGAATTACATTTGTCAATTATCAAATCGTCTTTCAAGATCATCTCATTTGGAATGCATTCTTTATTTCGATTATGAGAACACTAATCGGATCAGTTGCGAGTGTCTTCTTTACATCAGTTGTTGCGTACGGACTAAGTAAACGAAATTTACGAGGACGAAACATCTATACTGCCATTTTTGTTGTAACAATGTTTTTCGGTGGTGGAATGATTCCAACGTTCCTCTTGATTAGATCAATCGGATTAATGAATAGCTTTTGGGTATATATCATTCCGGCTTTATTTAGCTACTGGAATGCCATTATTCTGATGAACTTTTTCCGAGGAATACCAGCGGCATTAGAAGAATCAGCGGAAATTGATGGTGCAAGTTATTGGCGGATCTTCTTTACAATCATCTTACCACTATCAAAACCAGCATTAGCAACCGTTGCCTTGTTTAATGGTGTTGGGCACTGGAACGACTTCATGACGACGAATTTATATATTAGAAATGAGCGATTATTCACTTTACAATTTCGCGTATTCCTAATTATCGTTCGTGCGGATCTAGCACAAATGGAAAATATTCCAGTCGCGATTCAAACAACGACACGCGGGATTCAGTTAGCAACAATTATTGTTACAACGGTACCAATCGTGTTGGTTTATCCATTCTTACAAAAATACTTTGTATCAGGTATGACGCTTGGTGCAGTAAAAGAATAAAGGGTTCAAATTTTAGTTTTAGGATCTAGCCAAAACCTAAAAATAATGACAAGGAGTTAAAAGATATGAAGAAAAAGTTTTTACTTATCATGAGTTTATTGGCAGTGTTGTTATTAGTTGTCGCATGTGGTGATAATGATGAACCAACAGTGAATGATGATGCTCCAGATATCACATCTGAATTTGATCCAAACATCCCAGGTTGGATGCAAACGGATCGGACAGAACGTGTTACATTAAGATGGTTCGTTCAAGCTGAATGGTGGGATACGAGCTGGGGTGATGACTTCATCACAAGTACAATTCAAGATTTATTAAATATTGATGTTGAGTTCATTACCGGTGGTGAAGAGCAATTAAACTTAATTTTTGCTGATGGTGATTTGCCAGATATCATGACAATTTTTGATCTTGGTTCACAAGCAGTTCAAGGTGCACCATCTTGGGCATTACCACTAAATGAATTAGCAGCTGAATATGACCCATACTTCTTCCAAGTAGCATCACCTGAAACACTGGCTTGGTTCCGATTAAATGACGGCAATACTTATGGTTATTCTAACTTCTCAAATACAGCTGATGATTATGCCAATGATCGCCTTCCAGCACCAACTGCATTCGTCATTCGTCGTGATGTTTACGAGGCAATCGGTGAAATGCCAATGGGAACACCAGAAGAATTCCTGGCAGCAATGGATGCAATTGCTGAACAATTCCCTGATTTAACGCCAATGGGTGGTGTGGGTGGACTAAACTACCAGTTCCAAAACTACATTGGGGTGCCAATTGAAGATGAGAATGGGAACTTCCATAACCGTAACCTAGATGAAGATTATTTAACTTGGATGCGTACATTCGGTGAAGCACACAACCGTGGTCACATTGATGATGACAGTTTTGCTAACGACTGGCAAATTTTCGAAGAACGTGTTCGCTTTGGACAATATGCAACCATATTCTTAGGAAGTGTTATTCACCAAGGTGGAAACTTACAAACTTGGGCGGCTAGTAACCCAGGTTCTGAGTATATTGCAATTGATGGACCAGCTTCAACATTAGGACGCGAAAGAACAATCGGACAAGCTGGTATCACAGGATGGATGATTAACCATATTTCACGGGATGCTAACGCGGAAGTGGCAATTCAATTGTTCACATTCTTATTGAGTGAGCAAGGTCAAATGTTAACATTCTATGGTGTTGAAGGTGAAACTTTTGAGTGGAATGATGATGGAACAGTTGCGATGAATCCAGACATTATTGAGTTACGTGACAGCAACCGCGATGCATTTAATTCACAATATCGTTTTGGAGAGTTCTTCTTCTTCGGTCATGATAGCTGGCGTGCATTAGATCCTTATCAGTGGGTTGAGGCAATCAGACAACCACTAGAGTGGGGGCGTGGACGCTTAGTGCCGCAATTCTTAATTGAAAATGTTCATCCAGATCAGGGAACGTTAGAGGCGCGTTCTTTAGAACAAATCAGTACTGAGTGGGAACGGATGCAAATTGAATTGATTCGTGTAGAAAGTCAAGCTGATTTTGATGCACTTGTTTCAGAATTTGAAACATTCCTAAATAACAACAACTGGGATCGCATTCAAGAAATCAGAAATGAAAATATGCAAATTAACCGTGAGCGTCTAGGGCTCTAATTAGTAGTATGACAAAAGGAGCTATAACCGAGTGACTAACTTTTTAATCATGAGGTTGTAGCTTTTATTGCTTCATATTAGCAAAGGAATTGATTGATGATGAGAAAATGGTTATTTGAAGAAGCAAAAAATCCAACGATTGTGACAAAAATAATTGATTTAATTGGGCTTAATTTGATTTTCATTGTTAGTTGCATTCCGATTTTGACAATCGGAGCTAGCTTAACATCACTTTATAGTGTCACATTGAAAATGGTTGATCCTGACAAAGATTATTTTTTGGTTAAGGATTTTATCGGAAGTTTTAAGAAAAACTTTATTCAAAGTACAATGGCAATGGGGATTGTGTTATTAAAAGTGGCGATTTTGGTCGGGATTATTTTTCTAATCAATCATGCTGCTGATGGTGAGCCAAGTCTAGCGATAACGGCACCATTTCTGGTGTTAATAACAATAATCGGGTTAATTACGCTGTACTTATTCCCATTATTGGCGTATTTTGATAACACAATTGCCCATCTATTAAAAAATGCTCTAATTATCAGTTTTCATCAAATGGCAAAAAGTATTGTGTTATTTATGATTGCTCTCATCATTATCATCATTATACCGCTGTTTGTTCCACAAGTCTGGTTTGTCTGGTTGCTAATCGCATTTTCTTTGACAGCATATTTACAATCATTAATTTTAAGAAAAATTTTCGAAAGTTACACAGAAAAAAATAAAAAGTAAGGTGAAATTCACATGAAAAATTTAAAAATTTATCAATCAAATGGAGCAGAACAGCTGTTTGTTCCAAAGGCTGCATCAGAAATTATAGCAGACGGCACAGTACCTACTGTTGAGATAAAAATAGATGTAACACAAACCTTTCAAACCATGGATGGTTTTGGTGGTTCATTCACTGATTCAGCAGCTTATTTAATCAATCAAATTCTTGATGAGGATGTTAGAAATGATTTAATGAAGAAATTGTTTGATCATGAAGAAGGAATTGGGATTTCAGTTGTTCGTAATCCGATGGGTGCTAGTGATTTTGCGCGTACAGTTTATAGTTATAATGAATTACCAGCAGGTGAGGCTGATCATAACCAAGAGAAGTTTAGTATTGCCCATGATCTAGATGACGTGATTCCATTGTCAAAACAGGCATTAGCTATTAATCCAGATGTGAAATTTATGGCATCCCCTTGGAGCGCGCCAAATTGGATGAAAACGACAGGGTCAATGATTGCTGGTCAGTTAAAAGCGGATTGCTATGGGGCATTTGCCAAGTATTTTGTCAAATATATTGAAGCTTATGAAGCTAATGGATTGCCGATTTATGCGATTACGCCACAAAATGAACCTTTGTTTGAGCCGACCCATTATCCAAGTATGTTAATGTATGCTCACGAGCAAGCTAATTTTATTAAAAATCATTTAAAGCCAGCATTTGTTGAAAATGGCATTAAAACGAAGATTCTTTGTTATGATCACAACTGGGATCGTCCTGATTATCCATTGCATGTGATTGATGAGGATGAGGCGGCAGTAGATGGTGTTGCTTGGCATTGGTATGGTGGTAAACCAGTTGCACAAAAACAAGTTCATAAGGTTTATCCAGATAAAGAAGTTCACTTTACAGAAGGCTCTGGTGGAGAATGGGTGCCAGCATTTGAACCAGCATTTTCTAATTTACTTAGAACAGGAATTGAAATTTTAAGAAATGATTCAAAATCTTTTGTCCTATGGAATATGGCACTTGATGAAGAAAATGGACCAACTGTCCCTGGGTTTGGGCGTAGCACGTGCCGTGGGATTGTGCAAATTAATCAGAAAACAAAAGAATTAATATATACACTAGATTATTATGGATTAGCCCATTTCAGTAAACACATTAAGCCAGGTGCAATTCGGATTGATTCAACTAGTAGTACTGAAATCCGTACAGTCGCTTTTAAAAATGCAGATGACACCGTTGCGGTAGTTATATTAAACGATAGTGAAGTTGATCAGAATGTGCGTATTGTTTTAGGTGACGAAGAGATTTTGCATGTGCATGCACCAAGTAAAAGTGCATTAACCGTGGTATGCTAGTGAAGTTAATATTTTAATAAAAGTGGCAAGGAGGTTGTTTAGATGTGTTATCCAATTAACACTTGGAAAAATGTTAGTCAGCATACAAAATTATCTTGGTCTATACCGTGGGAACGTCAGAGGCGAAATCGTGATTATTTGATGGAACTGAAAACAGAAAATTTATTACTACATTACCGCAGTGAAGCAGGCTTGGCTGGACTTTTAAATCACACACTCAAAGGCGTTCATGGAGGTTGGGAAGCACCATTAAGTCAAATTCGCGGAACTTTTACTGGTCACTGGCTAAGTGCAGCAGCACAAATTTATGAAGAAACAGGCGATCAAGAACTGAAAATAAAAGCTGACTTTATCGTTTCTGAAATCAAAAAATGTCAAGAAGCAAATGGTGGTCAGTGGCTTTTTCCAATTCCAGAAAAACATTTATTGAGATTAAAAGCAGGTGGCCGATTTTGGGCTCCTCACTATGTTTGCCATAAAGTATTGATGGGACTTTTGGATATGCATTTATACGCTGGCAATGAAGAAGTGTTGCCGATGATTTCAAAAGCAGCAGATTGGTTTTTACACTTTACGGAAGATATTTCAAGAGAAAAAATGGATTGGATGATGGATGTTGAAGAAACAGGTGGATTAATGGAAATCTGGGCAAATTTATTTGCTGTTACAAATGACGAGCGATACAAAACACTAATGGAACGTTATGAACGTCCGACCTTAATGAATCCACTCATCCTTGGTAAAGATGTCACAACCAACATGCATGCCAATTCTCAAATCCCTGAAGTTCACGGAATGGCACGAGCTTATGAAGTAACAGGTGACGAAAAATACAAAAAAGCGGTGCTTGAATTTTGGAATCAAACAGTTACCCAGCGAGGACAATTTGCAACAGGTTCCCAAACATGTGGGGAGGTTTGGACACCACCGGGTCGTCAACTATCTAGGCTAGGTGAAACCAATCAAGAACACTGTGTTGTCTACAATATGGTACGCTTGGCAGATTACTTATTCAGATGGACAGGTGAGTCGGTTTACGCTGATTACATCGAAAAAAACATTTGGAATGGCTTTTTCGCTCAAGGATTTTGGCAAGGCCGTGCTCAAGACAGCCTTGCAGAACGTGAAGCAGCAGAGGGCTTAGTTTCTTATTATTTGCCACTTGCCTCTGGTTCACAGAAAAAATGGGGTTCTAAAACAGAAGACTTCTGGTGTTGTCATTGTACCCTTGTTCAAGCAAATGCCATGTATCGACAATTTTTAATGTACCAACAGGCTGATGAAATCAAAATTACGCAATATTTCCCATTTGAAAGCCAAGTCAAAATCGCCGGCACAGATGTGGAACTCAAATTTGAAATCCTTAATGACACTGGCGAAATGATCAAAATCAACGATGAAGCAACGAGCCATTATGAACGACCAAAAATGATGACTGCCCTACTAACCTTAAAAGCCCAAAAACCTTTCTGCTCAACCTTCTCATTTAGGCTTCCATGGTGGGCAAAAGGGAATGCCAGTATTACTTCTAATGCTAAATCTATAACAACAGGTCAAAATAATGGCTTCATCGAAGTAACAGGGGAATTTCATGAATCAGAAATCATGATCGCCATTCCAAGAGGATTAACCAGATGGCCACTAGCAGATGCACCAGAATACAATGCATTTTTAGACGGTCCTGTGTTACTTGCAGGTCTTATTGCTGAGGAGCGTACCTTATACGAGAAAACAGATAAAACATTACTCGTCCCTAGAGAAGAGCGGAAATGGTCTGACTGGGGAAATCAATATCAAACAATGGGTCAGCCTGTAAATTTTGTATTCAAGCCGCTTTATGATATTGGATACGAAAAATATACGATTTATTTCCCCATTGAAAGTAGTGAAAAAGAAAATATCCAGTGATGTGATTGCCGAATTGCTGAATCTTCCAGATCCAACTTTTGAGCATCATCTCAGATTAATAGACTTCCCATAACTCACTTAAAACACCCTTTATGGTAGTGGTTGAAAACTATTTGGAAGTCTTTTTTTTCAAATAGTTTTCAACCATTACCCCAGCAAGGCGAAAGCCGCGGTAGATTAAAAGAAAAATACTAAGCAATGCAGTATATCATTTTAAGCGAGATTCCTAACTGCTCACCGAAAGGGTTGCTTTATAGAAGAGGTCTAATAACTTTTTAAATTCTACGCTAGATGTAAAAAATCGCACAAACACCGATTTAACTCGCTTTAATCTAGGCACAAACCATACCAGATGAGGTTAATCGGGAAAAACAACTGATAATGGGGGGTTAATAGAAATTTATTCCGCGACCTTAGATGGGTTATCATCTATTTTGCTCTGCTGTCTGTCGAAATCCGTGGGGGATTTCGGGGGGGATTGTTGAGCATTCGCAAATTCTATTATGTTGCTTTTTTGCTCCCTTGTTGTATGTGTGTATGCTTTTTGCGAGACCTCTGGAGAATGCCCTAACCAGTCAGCGATAGCTGTAGTACTTTGACCATCAGCAGTTGAGTGCGTAGCAAAAGACTGACGAAGCATGTGTGGTGTGACTTTGACACTGATAGCTTTGCTTATTTTGCTTGTGATGTATCTAGCGTAATTGACATTGTGAGTTTCGCAAGTTGATTTATTTACAAAAATTCGAGATTCGGAATTGAAACTTTTATTATGGTTTTTATGTATTCGTTCAGCCTCATCGATAGCATCCAGAACGGCTTTTGCATACTCCCCTTGTAACTTATTGACACGCCGACTGCTCTTTGATTTTAGTTCCGCTTCATCACTAAAGCGGGTTCTGTTATTCAAAACCTCGACATCTATGGTGTTTTCATTCACTATTCTTATCGAGGTTTTTTTCAGCCCTAAAGCTTCACCTCGACGCCAACCAGCTCGAAGAAGAACGTAAAGCGCAAGCTTGAGAGTGTCAAAATTTTCTTTGGCATACTGGTCTGCTTTATTCAGTTCAACAACTTCCAAGTGCTTCTTTTTTTTTGCTTCTACCTTGACTATTTTCACCCCTTTCAATTTGTTTCTTGCTAGAATTTCGTCCTCTACAGCATAATTGATGATACTCGCCATCGACTTATTAATATTCTTAACAAATTCCACCGAATAGTCTTCCTTGTGCAATTTTTCGTTTATAAAATCTTGATAACTTGTTTTACTTATTTCAGCAAGTCTGAAATCATCGAAAAAAGATAAGTGATTTTTAACGATATTACTAAAAGTCTCGTTAGTTGATTTAGCCCACGTTGGAGACATGATATCATAATAAGCCTTGCACCACTCTTTGAATGTTATCTTTGATGCATTAAAAGACTTGGTTTATTATAGCTTGTAATTCTGTTCTAGCTCGCTTCGCAGCTGTTAGGTTGATCAATCCTGATTTTGTTTTCTCGCTTCTTTTTCCATTTGCACTTTTATAATTGATACGCACATGGAATTTTTTCCCTCTTTAGTATCATACCAGTAAATGTTTTCATCTTTTGTTTTGTTGTAGATTGTATTTTTAGGCGTATAAAATACTCCTTTCAATTGAATTTTGAAAGAAATACCAAACTTCAAGCACTTGGCAGAGTGTTTTTTTGTTGAAGTTTATCACATTTGTTTAAAAATACTATTGTTAGTTTTTCTCAAAACTGGTATAATTCGGTGTATATTATACTTGATAGGAGATGAATGTAGATGTTTGATTTAATAGAAGGGTCACTAAAAAGTGCTATTAATGTAATTTTATGGATTATATTAATATCTTCAATCGTAATAGGCTTTGTGGCGTTTGGTTGGCGGCCAGAGGTTAGTTCGTTCCATGGTGTTGTAGTAGAGTTTAGTATTTTTCGTGCCTTGTTAGGTGTTGTTGTTGGTGCTATTTCTGGGATGGTGGCTAACTTTATTTTTGGCGGAATTATCGTTACACTGATAAGCATCAAAGAAACAACAGAACTACTTAACAATAATCTGGTAATCATGGGGAACTCTATCAAAAATGACGAAAAAACAAGTAACGAACCGAAGAAGCCAAAACAAATCGGAACTCCAGTAATGCCGAAAAAGGAAAAAGATATAAACTTTAATTGGCAAGATTAATCTTTGGGCTAATCTTTTAGGAGAACATAGCAAATGAGGTTATTTCGATGTTGGAAAGTGTGTCGAAAACGAATTTACCGATTCCATAAAAGCTGAAAAGTGCAATCGAAATCTTGAAAGATAAAAAATAAAGCATGTTAAAACCCCTCTTTCTGAACCGATTGAGGTTTTTTTTTAAATTAATTAAATAAAATT
>Ga0131853_10014636_pt1 | contig 14382 bp, 7 predicted proteins | sample TergutLab28metaG_FD_92764 | JGI IMG/M metagenome (GOLD analysis project Ga0131853, IMG submission 92764) | Labiotermes labralis P1 segment gut microbial communities from Petit-Saut dam, French Guiana - Lab288 P1 (version 2) (version 2) | ecosystem: Host-associated > Arthropoda: Insects >... | reverse complement strand
TATATATATATATATATATATATATATATATATATGTTAGTATATGTTTGTGAGAAAAGAAGGACAAAAATGAGTTTCAATGACGTTCTCAAACAAACAAAATTTCAGAATGAAAACTCAAGTTTTTCTGAACACGAAAGTAAACCAAGAAACTCGAATACATGAACAGACTATTTGTCAGGAACAATGACATTCCTGCTGTGCATCAACCTTGCCATCTCATTGCACACGTGACGTGTCCGTATGCGTCGTCGCAGGGATCCGTTTCTACGGGATTCTTGGAGCAAAAATTTAAAGAGAGCAACCATTACATACTTTAAATGTAGTATTAGTTCACCTTTAAACCGCTGGGATGAAGGAGCAAAGGGTCGTTAGCATTAATCAGCGGACAATATGGGTGCCACCACCTCGTCCCTTTATTCGGGATTCATTCTATGCGAGGAGAGGCACAGAATCATTAAACACTCGTTAGTGTCTTTCTAACAGCAGGACCTAATACGCAACGGTTACTTCTAATTTTCTACATTAAAATCTTCCACACGAAAGAATCGGCAATTTGTTTAATATTCATTTTAATTTCAAGCTACTACGAAATATTCAGTCATTCACCCACTCAGTGTAAATTTATTAAGCTGCTGGTGTTAATTAATCATCAAATTTGCCATTGCCACATATAATGGAAAGTACATAGCTAATAATTCAGAAGGGAAAGAGTAATACGCGCATCTGAAAGCCAGGTGGAAGATATAGATTCAAAAATAAATTTAGGTTTTCCGTATTTGCTAAGTAGATTCAGGGGGCCGTGCGGTCTAAGACTAGGTCTACAGTAACTTGATTCCTGGGATTGCGGGTTCGTATCCCGATGAGATAATGCATATTGGTCAATTGTGTTGGATCTGTATTTTGCAGGTAGCGCCCTCTGCGAGCTGATCATTCGTTCAGAGAATCTCTAGCATGTGTGTGTGTGTGTGTGTGTGTGTGTGTGCGAGCTGGTCATTCGTTCAGAGAAGCTCTAGCATGTGTGTGTTGTGTGTGTGTGTGTGTGTATGTGTGTGTGTGCGAGCTGGTCATTCGTTCAGAGAAGCTGTAGCGTGTGTGTGTGTGTGTGTACGCGCGCGATCTGATCATTCGTTCAGAGAAGCTGTAGCGTGTGTGTGTGTGTGTGTGTGTGTGTCTAACAGCACGTTATCTGGAAACCTAAAAAATGAGGTGGCCTGGGCTAGAGCTGGGCTGTTGTGACACAGGAAAAAAGAACTCTTGTAAGATAGCGCATTTCACTCTATTTGTCTAACAACTAACAATCAACTACCACGGGGGGAAAATTTTGAAAAGTTGAAGTGTCGCTTAGCTTGTTAGAAAGTTCATCGTACTCTGTGGAATCGGAAGTATTTCTGGAAGTGTTCAAAAAACTCTCCATTTACTCCTATTCTGAACCAAATAAACCCATTCCGTATTATCACCCCCTGTTTCTTTGATAGCAAACTTAACAATTAATATTTTGTTAAATATGGATTTTATGCTGCATTCAAAATCACGTGTAAGGCGACTTTTCAAATCACGCTGTGTAAGTTAATCTGTCTGGCTATATGTTTTATATCCAAAGTACTGTAATTTGTTTATCTTAGTCCGTAAACAAATCGCAAAACTTTATCTTGTTTAACAGTTTCATCATAAAATTTGCAAATAAAGGTAGTAGTATATTTGCCTCTTCTTGGCAGTACAAAACAATTGCTTCTCTAGCCCACTCATCTTAGTGCTTTTCTAAACTTTTCTGTCGTTGGAAAGACAATTAGGCACTTGAACTTGGAAATAAGTTTATCTTAAGTCAATAAAGACAAGGAAAACTTCCTAGTGCTGACAAGTATTTTGAGCTGGGATCTCTATTCGATGGCGCCCAGACGCGATTACAAAGTACAGAACGAAACCATTATATTGTACATTAATAATTAGGTAATAACTAAAATATAAAAAAGACATTATAATGTATTGAACAAATGAAAATAACAGAATTATAGATGTCTATATAAGTACAAACCAATCAAATCAGTAATTAAATTACAATAAAATAGATTACAAACAAATCAATAATTAAAATACAATGAAATAGATTACAAAACACACTACATGTTACGTGATCACGCGACAACCCCTACATATTTCGGCACCAATGTGCCATAATCAGGGATTTTATCAATGACAAATATTCGTAGGTCAACAAGTATTTGCGGGTGTTATTCTCCTTCACTTACATCACAAAAGTTAAAAATCTTAATATATTAAACCTCCAGATTTTACATCAACAATATATATATACACATTGTTGCAACAAAACCACACCGCGATGTTGTTGCAGCAGTGTGTACATATATTGTTGATGCGTAATCTGGAGGTTTAAAATTGTAAGACTTTTAACTTTTATGATGGAAGTGAAGGAGAATGGCGTCTGAAATACACGTTAGACCTACAAACGTTTGTTGTTGATAAACTCCCTGATGATGGCCCCTTGGTGCCGAAACATGAAGGAGTTGGCACGTGATATGTAGTGTGTTTTTAATCTATTTTATTGTATTTTAATTACAGCATTTTGTTTCTTTTTAAATATATAGACTATAGAAAATGCAGGGTATGAATAACGTAAAATTTATTTACAACTGTCTTTCTAAGCAACTGCCCTGCTTTAAAATTCATTCGTTTCGGTAATCCATAACTTCTCTGACATAATCAAAATAAAAATATTTTAATTACATCTTCAAAGCATTCTTGCATTTATCATTTCCATGGTTGATGGAAATTTCAAAGGCAGTATCGATAAATATTAATTCATCAGTTATACCAGATACACTGATCGACCTAACCATTAATGTCTACATATGTTATACCAGATACACTGATCGATCTGGCCATTAATGTCTACATATGTTATACTCAAGGGTCGCCCAAAGGCGAAGCAACAGCCACATCAGCTCACTGTACCTTTCCGCATTTTGGTCAACCACACGTCCCTCACAGTTATCGGTAAAAAATCAATTTTCCATGTTGAATCTGTGACGGTATTATCACCACAAATGTGGCCAACTATATAGACCAGCACTTCTTGAGCAGCTAATGGTTTCCCAGCCTACAAATCCCCTGCAATCTGTGGAAGCCGAAGTTTCATTTCCATATTCAAAATTCATTTCCACTTGCCTCTACTCTGAGCCAGACTATTCAAGACAAACTCTCCAATTCTCTGTATGTAGGTTCCATTTTAATAATAATCTCCTCCTATCTAAACATAGGTCTTCCAAATGGTTCTTCCCTTCAGTTCCCACAACCAAACACTTGTATATATTTCTGTTTTTTTACGTGTCAGTTGTGGAATCCGTTTCATCCTCCTTTGATTTTATTGCCCTGATAATATTTGGTGAGCTGTTTATATTACGAAGCTTCAGCTTGGATAATCGAAAGGAAAAATCACTAATTGGCAGAAAATGACGGAAGTTCGCATTGCTGTTATGCGGTACTTACAGTTATACCACTGTAGCTTAAGATATAAAATCCAGGCGTCTTGTGTTTTCATTTTCCCTCGTAGGAAAATTAACACACTTATATAAAACTCGTCTTATACCGCGCTAATTTCTAAAACTTTCATGTCCAAGTCCGTCGTTAACTTCCCATAATTTACAAGTTCTAATACTAAATGTGTGGGCCGGATTAACGTAGTCGGTATAGCGACTCGCTACGGGCTGAACGGTCTGGGGATGGAATCCCGGTGGGGGGCGAGATTTTCCGCACTCGTCCAGACCGACCCTCGAGCCCATCCACCCTTCTGTACAATGGGTACCGGGTATTTCCCGCGGGTAAAACGTCTGGACCGTGGCGTTGACAACCCACCCCGCATTTAGCGCCGAGGTTCAACAAAGAGTAGAGCTATACCTCTACTCGCCCTCTAGACCTTCATGGCCTGTTCCAGGGTGAACTTTTAACTTAAAAAATACAAGATTTATGCCTACGAGTATACGTAACATTACACTGGATACCTTTTGCAAGAAATATCAGAGGTCAGTCTACGTTGTGTGCTGTAAAAACGTGAGGTCAGATTAAATCGTGAATAGTGGCCTGTCACTCTTCTGGCCTTGGGTCTTTGGACGTCCGTGACACGTCAGGCCGACTCGAAGGATTAACAAGGCTTAGCATATCGAAGTCACACGGGTCTTTACTTTGCCGTCAACCTACAAACTCGGCCTTGATATATAGGATCGACCCTACTATTTAACATAAAATACACGCCTCCAATCTCTGTGCAGATTATTTAGTAATATCACGTGATTTAAGATCGGACTGGGTATTCATCATTCAATAATTTCTTCGCACAGATCTCAGAGCACCACAGCTTCTCACTCTTCCTCGATTTCCTCCTTCTCTTTCTCCATACTTCTTTATTGTGATTTCCTTTCCCACTTCCAGTTTCTATTTTAGTGTCCCTCATGTGTCGGTTTATAACCATTTATTCAAATTTATTGTTACTTTCCTTTCAAAAATTTCGTTTAGCACTTGATTTTATGACCGCCACTTTATCGTTATTCCACATTTGCTGTCGGGTTTATTTCTACTTCGGCCACTCAGACCCAGAGATACCCGCTACAACGAAATTGTATGTAAGTATTCTATCACGTAATAAAATGCCCTGAGAGCAAACCCAGCTCTACCAGACCTACAAAACAAAGAAGCCCAATTCAACAAACAAATTACACTCCCTTATCGATTCTTGAGAGTGATCTAATACAAGAATTAACGATGAACACTTGATTATGCTAATCCTATGTTTAGCACTGCCGAAGATATCTCCTGCCTGCCCCTATTTATCCTAACAGCTTTTCCCATTCTGGAACAGCGATATCTCAGCCCACATAGAGCCTAGGCTACAGAATGGATGACTACACATTAGTGGTTCAATTTCAGCGTCTTTCGCCGAGCTAAATAAAGAGGTGGGGTTTATCTAACCCATGACCCCCTCCTAGGCCTAGTGTGGTGGTTAAAAAATGAGTACAAGTACTGTACAGCTTTACTTCACTTCCCTACACGACTTCATATTCTGCAGACGAGCAAACTCTCTTCTCTTTCCCTTTAGCGGCTCAAAACATAGCACGGTACAGTTAACCCTTCTTATTCTTCTCTATTTCTTTCCCGAAAACAGGTCTGATAGCGAAACAACGTACAGAGGGACCGTATTTCCCTTAATTATAAGTGGGGAAAAATAATAATGCTTTCCCAGCCAATTCCAAAACCCCAACCAAGTTCCCTACAGACGTGCTGATAAGTCCTTAGCCCGACTAGGAAGGAAACAAGCTAATGTTTCTGTCAGAATGGCGTGAATTTCCTACGGCCCTTTGCCTTACAAAAAAAACTTGATGACAACTCGCGTCTCAATGTTGTTGAAATCGCGCGCATGCCTGACGTGCTTCCGAGCTTGTTTCCTTCCTGGTCGGGCTAAGGACTTATCAGTACCCCGGTACATACTGCTAAAAATAAAAAGTCTTTAAACGCCTAAAAAACAGTCCAACAATTATTTATGCATAATATCAAACCAACAAAAGACCAAATACATAATAAGTAAATACTGAATGGGCTAAAAATAGTTTAAGTACTTGCTTGAAAGAAGGCATCACGAAGTGCTAGAATAAATATGTAATAAAATTAATTATATACGTCAGCACTGCCTCATTTTTATTAATAAAAATAAGGTAAAATAGAGTACTTCCTGCTTGAAGTGAAGAAGAAAAGCGAAGTAAGGTGGGGGAGGAGGCAGAGCAGAAAATGAGTCATTGTTCTACGATTAAGCATGAAGGTGGGTGAGAGGGAGCAGGTGGAAAGGCAACTGAAGAATGCCGCTTCGCAATAGCGGGGATTAGTATCTGCGAATCGCTATAGCGAAAAATGGCAAAGCCAGACGGCGGATAGCGACGGTTGGCTGTACTATTTTTCGACAAGTAAGCCTAAGCTGTTTTACGATCTAGATGATAAAAAGGACACCCAGTAATGCAGTCCCCACTATTTCTTTATTCCCTCCGGGAAAATGCCTCATGGCGTACTAATTTATGCCACTGCGGTTTCCACCTCATCCTCCTCAACTCAAAATCCTCATCATCTTTTTCATTTCTTCTCGAAGAGAGACGGATTTTCTATAAACTCTGGAGACAGGGGAATAGTTGAGGGGGGTGAGTTGTACGACCGCCCCTGGCAGCAGAATCGAAGGTGCGGCAAGAGGGGTGGAAATATGTGCGAACAAATAAATATTGTGATTTAAAAATATTTGATTCCCAACTCTTAATAAATTTAAAACCACCGAGCCAGTTAAGGGAAAACTCAATAAATTCTTTGATATTTTCAACCTCATAATTTCTGTTAGGGGCTGACATTGTGATTACTTGCCCCAGGTGCTAAAAACAAACTAGTTACGCAAGTGCGTAGATGAGTTGTAACTGTCCGATACATTGCCCTGCCTCCAATAACAATTCGATTAGATGTAGTATGTTAAAGTGAACACCTTGCAAAATATATTTTTATCAAACAGAGCACTCATGTCATGTATATGGAACTACATCAGTATTAACACTACACTCCATAAGTCGTCATGGCATGAATGCAGCGTAACTTCACTTGCAAATATCATACCCACAGACATAAGGTATTCTCCAAAACTGACTTTAACACGCAACTGATTTTGAATATACACAAACATTTATTTATCTGTCTCAAAGCAATAAGGGATATGGAGAGACGCGAGTTCATACCTTAAGAATTATGAAAATTATTTGGAAAAATCAAATGACATTAAGATGTGGCGGCTAATTGTGTACGACTTTTTTATCTCAATAGAAATACTCTGTGTTCGCTTTTATATATATATATATATAAATTTAATACTTTATTTTGTTGACATGCATCGTTATATATCCGTACAATAAGAACCAACAGGATGCGCACTTTACTTTCAATTTATTTCAATAATTAACCTCTACATGTTTCGAGCAGGCTTACTGCTCATCATCAGGACAACAAAATGTTTTATGCATTTTAATTACTATGTATATGTATTTATGTAATTTTAAACAATTCCTATATTTTCAGCATGACATATAACAATTGCTGTATGTACATAGTAGTACCTCCTGATGATGAGCAGTAAGCCTGCTCGAAACATGCACAGGTTAATTATTGAAATAAATTGAAACCTAATGGTGCATCCTGTTGGTTCTTATAGCAGGGATTTATTTATATATATACACACACAATAAGAACCAACAGGATGCACCATTAGCTTTCAATTTATATATATATATATATCTCCCATAAAACTGAAAAGCAGAACTGTGAGTACGAAACATGTCATAAAATGACTAATCGCATTTTCCAAGAGAGTACACAAGGTTAATTCTGTCAAATTCTGCCCAATTCCACTACATACGTTGAAGAATAAAGGAATTTCCTGTCTCCAGGTCACTCTGCTGCGGTATACATCTAAACTGGAGCCAGTCAATTTTTCACCCTTAACCTACATGTTTGTCTGCACACCTATCAAACACACACACAAACAAAAACACGCTCAGCAGGAACCTATTTTTTCTTGTTATTTTCCCGTGCGGTTTAGTGTAATTCCCTCACACACAGAGCAACAGGGACAGGTTGGCTGGTGGCAGAAGAAGAATTAACTTAGCCTAGCCACTGCACCCGACATTCAGAAAAATCAATGAGTCCCCCGGGATATGTGGGAGCCGAAAAAGTGGCGGCGGGCAGAGTGTGGTGTGAGAGAAATGCATCGTCACACAAAGGAGAAAGTTCGGTCTAGGGGAGACCTCTTCTGGACAGAGGGATTAAATCTGGATTCATGTTAGCGCTGGGAGAATAACTGATACTACTTATTTTGCTTACTTACTTACTTATTTTATCGATGCAGCAGAATCCTTCTTGAGAAGCTACCCGGTTCTCAGCTAGTCAGGAAATTTCTCGCATTTTATGGGACCAGAAGGTTCATTACCGCATTAACAAGTGCCCGCCATTTGTACCTATCCTGAACCAGATCGATCTAGTCTATGCCCCACATCCTACTTCCTGAAGATCCATCTTAATATTATCCTTTCATCTACGTCTGTTTCTTCCAAGTGGTCTCTTTCCCTCAGGTTTCCCAACCAAAATCCTGTATACACCTCCCCTCTCCCCCATACGTGCTACATGTCCTGCCCATCTCATTCTTCTCGATTTGATCACCCGAACAATACTGGGTGAAGAGTACATACCATTAATTTCTTCATTATGTAGTTTTATCCATTCCCCTGTCACCTCGTTTCACTTAGGCCCCAATATTCTCCTCAACACCCTATTCTCATACAACCTCAGTCTAGGTTCCTCTCTCAATGTGAGCGACCAAGTTTCACACCCATACACAAGAACAGGAAAATAGTTCTATATATCTCAGTCTTTAAAATTTTGGATAGCAAACTGGAACAAAAAAAATCCTGCACCGAATGATACAAAACATTCCCTGACTTCAGTATGCTCTTAATTTCTTTCTGAATATAATTTTGGTTTGTTAAGCCTGCTCCCAAATATCTTAACTCTTCCACCCTTTGCAAGGAACTATTATCAGTCTTTATACTGTGACTTCGTTCTGCATTCTGATCTCGAGACATGACCATGCAATTTGTCTTATCAGCATTTACTTCTAGTCCATTCTCCTTACTATCCACTATCAAAGCTTCTGCATTTTTCTTCATAGTATGTAAGCTTCCTCCCAATATATTAACATGATCAGCATAAACCAGAACCTGAAACTGATATTACTTACAGAATCAAAATCAATTTGTCGCACGTAGAGTAAGTGAGGGCGGGCACCACAGCGATGCTTGTACCGATACCCTTTCGGATCTTTTGAGCAAATGTCGCGGGTACGAAACTCAGACAGAATTAGTAAAGAAGGAATAGCTTCTCTAGCATTCAATAAATTTATTTTTGCTGATCATAGTATCGGACATACCAAGATGTGGTTGAATAAATACTGAATCATTAAAAGACATTCCAACGCAACTCTTTCCTAACAATCGTTTCATTTTTAGATAAAGCTACATGTTTCGACTTGAATATGATAACACATCTTCAGGTAGCAGTGACAAATGTACATACAGAAAAGTATGTAGAGATGTCGACCTCATTCTTACAGCCATGTTTTTTTTTCAAAACATTTGTATAATTTTTAGCCATAGAAGCCTACGTTCAATTTTGACTTCTACGGTAAACTTACTGTGAATCTACCGTTTATGCAGGCGTGTGCAAAAATATATTGTATAAAAAGATAGACAATGTACGTATAACATGATATTGTGATGTTTGTGCCTAATGTTCATAATCCCATGGCTACCCTGACAGCCTGATGCTGTATCTATCGAACAGAGCGCCTGTGTGGCGATTTAAGTCGCTGGCCATAATAAAATTCAGTTAGATCTTTATGCAAAATTTCCCGATGTTTGTGACCGACGTTAAAAGAATTTTATTTTATCGACAGATTTTTATGAAAGTCCCCAATATCAAGCTTCCTGGAAATCGTTCCAGTGGGAGGCGAGCTGATACATGCGGAGAGGACAGACAGACGGACATGACGAAGGTAACAGACTCTCTTGACGACTTTGCGAAGGCGCCTTAAACCGATTCCCGTAAATGTACGAAACAGAACTACAGGGTGTTTCGACAGGAGAGGAATGAGGACACGTAAAACTTTTAGGTCATGCAATGTGTTTGTTGCGTGCGATGAAATGCAACTTCATTAAGGTATTAATTCACGACAACAAACCAATAAAATGCACAAAACTGTTCCTTAGATATTTATATTGTAATATCGCACTAAACATTGCTACACGTTTCGATCGGCAAGGGACCATCATCAGGAAATCAAACGAAAGCAGTACCGCATAAAAAAAATTTGCCACTTTTGTACACAGCTTAGGTGGTGCAAAAGAGTCAAAAGATTAAAATGTCGACATCTCTTCGTAGAATACGAGTTGTATAAATGTGCTGGCTCCTTAAATACTGGATATTGGTGCTAAAAACATTAAAATAATTAAAGTATAAACATGATCAATGGTTAAAGACAATATACGAGGTTTGTTCAAAAAGTATCCGGACTGACCACACTACATGGGGGTTTTACCCTAATTGTCTTCAACACAGTTTCCTTCCGCAGTTACACACTTCGCCCAACATTTCTGCCACCGTTGGAAACATTTTGCGAGCTCCTCTTTAAGGATGTCTAATAGTGTCTTCGTCGAATTTCGTTTGATGTTCTCCGTTGCCTCAAATTGGTGTCCTTTCAGAACTTTCTTAAGCCTTAGGAATAGGAAAAAGTCACACGGTGCGAGATCTGGTGAGTATGGCGGCAGCTGCAACTGAGCGGTGCCGTGTTTGGCCAAAAACTGCTGCACAAGATGTGAAGTGTGTGCGGGCGCGTTGTCGTGGTGCAGGATCCAGTCCCCATCCCGCCATTATTCCGGTCGTTTTCGGCGAACTGATTCATACAAACGTCGCAAGACCTCCACATAGAATTCCTTGTTAATTGTTTGCCTGTCGGGAGCGTACTCGTGGTGTACGATACCCTCAGAATCAAAAAACGCCAGTAACATGACCTTTGTTTTGCTTCGCCACTGGCGCCCCTGCTTTGGTAGCGGAGACGTGGGACCCTTCCACTGTGACGATTGCTGTTTTGTCTCCGGGTCATACCTGTAGACCCAGGACTCGTCACCAGTCACAATGTTCTTAAGAAACTGCACGTCTTCACATGAACGCTCTGACAAATCACGGGCGATTTTCTGACGTTGCTCACGTTGGTCATCTGTTAGCAAACGCAGCACAAACTTCGCACACAAACGTTTCATGTGCAGATCTTCGGTTAAAACTGCATCGCATGAGTCCACGGAGATCCCACAGTCATCCGCTATCTCTCGTACTGTCAGTCTCCTGTTACTGCGAACGATTGTTCTAACTTTAGCAATAATTTCCTCGTTTCTCGATTTGACGGTCGTCCCGAGCGGGGGTCGCATTCAACGGAGGTTCTACCCTCTTTAAATCGACGGAACCAGTCAAACTCTTGTGTACGACCCATTGCATCTTCACCTTATGCTTGCTGCAATATTGATACGTTTCCGTTGCGGTTTTTCCGATTTAAAAAACTTGATGCAAATGCGTTGTTCGTTACCTTCACACATCGTAAAAATCGCTATGACATAAACGCACGTGTTAATTCCGTGACCTACTACAGCCAACTGAGCAAACGCAGCCATTTGCAACTTGTGTCATGAGTTGCTAAGACATGTACGAACATGTCAAGACTGGTTGCAAACACATCCTACCCAGTGAACAACCACTACAATTCCAATCTGAATACTATTTGAAAAAACCTCGTATGTAGTGTAAAATTGTCAAATTATAAAATTATATAACCATACGCAACTTTCAATTTATTCGAAGTATTAGTTGCATTTCTAGCTGTATGTTTCGGCTCATATACAGAGCCACCTTCAGGCTAGTCTTCGAAGTGGTTTGTATGTACAATTGTTGGTGCTTTGAAAATTACTAAATCTCGTATTACAAATAGTAATTAAATATTCGTGGTAATTCTATATAAAGTATTATTAAGATAAGATTCGGGGATGCCTCACTTAAAAATTTAAAAAAAAAAGTTGAAAAGACAAAAAATGTATAAATATACTTAAATATATTTTAATTATCTTAATGTTTTGTAATATTAATTTCCAGTATATCAAGATACAGCATATTTATAAAAGACTCCACAAAGAAATGTCTACATTTTTAACTATTACACACGTTTACACCAAGTCAGCTGTGTACAAAAGTGTCTAATATATAATATGTTTTATGCGGTACTGCTTTGGTTTGATTCTTTGATGTTGGTCCCTTATGGATCGAAACATGTAGTGATGTTCAGTGTGGTATTATAATATAAACATATGCGGAAAATTTTTGTGGACTTTTGGTTTAGTGTTGTGAATTATTTATCGATAATGCACGGAATGAACAATATAAATTATATTAGAGATATTTTTGAAGCTGTCATGTCAACGAACTTATTCTCCTCAACTGGAAATATTTTCTTTTTACGGGAGGATTCTACAAATTTTATTTAGTGGGCTAGAGCAGTCTCTCTCTCTCTTGAACAAGCCAAGAGATAGTTGTTGCATTAACTTCGTAAAGTTGATTTGAAGAACATGTACAAACACTGTACCGGACTAGAGTTTATCACTCATGTTACAGAAAAAGTGGCAGTATATTTCTTTTAATTGACACACGTTTCATCAACTGCCATATGGCAATATGATGGACGAACTCAGTCTACCTTGAAAAGGTTTCTTTATCTTTCACAACTGCAGATCCTTGCAGCTCAAACGGAAACAAAATATCCAAACACACAGTCGATTTTACACCCGAGAAGCAGTATTAAAGGACTATAACGATAGAGTCAGAAATGGGGCAACATGTTTCGGCGATATATTGTAGCCATCTGGATATCTTAGGTTAAATATCACAGAGTAACACAATCTTAAATGAATTTGTATTATAGTATCTATACAATCTTATGTATATTGGACCGTGCATCATTGTTATGGTTGAAGAATAAGAAAGCAACTTGATGTCACTAGTTATTAAGTTTTATTTCACTTCTTCTACGCTCAACATGTTTCGGACATTAATACAGCCATCATCAGGAGCTTGCGACTTTTCTATTGTATCACCACATTAGTCGTGTGTTCTTGTTTCGATGTGTGTTGGAGTTTCGGTGTGGCTGGGTTGGAGTGGTATCCGGCAGTAGCTGTGCTTCATCCTGCTACACGGATACCACCCCAACCCAGCCACACCGGAACTCCAACACACATCGAAACAAGAACACACGACTAATGTGGTGATGCAATAGAAAAGTCGCAAGCTCCTGATGATGGATGTATTAATGTCCGAAACATGTTGAGCGTAGAAGAAGTGAAATAAAACTTAATAACTAGTGACTTCAAGTTGGTCTCTTATTCTTCAACTATCTATACAATGTTGTATTTTTTACAATTACTCTATCATATTTTCAATAAATTTAATGAATTTATACGTCATCCAATAATGAGGTACCCGCTTTGTTATAACATAAAATAAAGGAGGATTCTGCAAAATAAGTCCGAATGTGCCTACAGCATTCTCAGCCTGGAGATGGGGTCGTGTGTTTGGGAATGGGGATGGTAGCTAACAGACATGTGTACTGACTGCGCGATTGGTTGAAAACGTGCGTCGTTCCTGCGCTGCAGGTCGGATCTCGCGGCTATTTGGTATTAATATTAAATTTTATTACCTTATATTTTCAATATTTCGTTATTATATTGCACTATATTATTAATATTCTTGTCTCGTTTTTTCCACTTTTTAAGTCTACCCCTTCATCATGTGTCAAAATGACTGGTAACTGGCCTACGCTTTCTCCACAATTCTCTTCCGGTTAACGCATGCGTGTATAATAAATAAGGATAAAGAAAACTGACAGATCGAAAGGCTGGTGCAGTGTTCCCTTTTAACAACTGGCATAAATCATTAAATACCCTTCATCATATGTCAAAATGACTGGCTAACTGGCCAACGCTTTCTCCACAATCCTCTTCCGTTTCACGCATACGTGTATAATAAATAGGGATAAAGAAAACTGACAGATCGAAAGGCTGGTGCAGTTATCCCTTTTAACAACTGGTATAAATCATTAAAATATGGATGAATTACATTGGATTTCCCTAAGCTACAAAAAATCCTTACGTTAAAATCTGTAAGTGATCATATTTTATTATAATACACAATAAGAATACTGCACTACATTTCACAATGCGAATACTAAAAAAGGGTAATAGTAATACCAAACGTTTAGCCTACATGTCACTTGTACGTCCGATTCTTGAATATGGGGCCGCGTGCTGGGATCCGTACAAGGAAGGACAAATAAGTGCCTTAAACAGGGTGCAAAAGAAAGCGGCCAAATTTGAACATCATAAGAACAGTCCGAACTGGGAAACTTTGGCGTCGCGTAGAAAGTTATCACGCATATGTGGCCTCTTCAAAGCGTACTCTGGGGAACGCGCGTGGAAGTCTGTTGGTGACAGATTAGAACGGCCACACTATCTGAGCAGGGTAGATCATGAAAGGAAAATTAAGAGTAGGAGGCAAAGGACGGATATAGGGAAATATATTTTTTAAATAGGACCATCCAACACTGGAACCAGTTACCGGCAGAAGTGTTAGGAATTCTCCCCTGCAAACCAATCACTTTTAAAAAGAGGGTAAGGAAAGTGATAATTGAGTTGAATTAAAAGGAAG